>Ga0308161_1002443_pt1 | contig 19634 bp, 19 predicted proteins | sample PhyFR2_FD_201034 | JGI IMG/M metagenome (GOLD analysis project Ga0308161, IMG submission 201034) | Phyllosphere microbial communities from UC Gill Tract Community Farm, Albany, California, United States - DLSLF.R2 | ecosystem: Host-associated > Plants > Phyllosphere > Unclassified | place: USA...
CACCGGTCCGCTCGACGCCGGAAGCGACCAGTTGACGCTGCAGGGCGGGCAGGCGGAAACCGTGCCGTTCGACGCGGCCGTCGTGTTCGCGACCAACCTGGCGCCGGCCAGCGTGTTCGACGATGCCGCGCTGCGCCGCATCGGCTACAAGGCCGACATCGGCGCCTGGCCGGCCAATGCCTACTGCGCCCTGGTGCGCCGCCAATGCCGGCTGCGCTGCATCGAGGTCGAAGAGGTCGCGCTCGACCATCTGGTCGAACGGCTGCATCCGCAATCCGGACGGGCATTGCTGGCCTGCTATCCGGGCGAGCTGCTCGACCGCGTCGCCGATTTCGCCGGTTTCGCCGGCACTGAACCACGCCTGACCGTCGCGGCGGTGGAGCAGGCCTGGCGCAGCATGTTCATTGCCACCACGGCGGAGGTCCGCAAATGAAGAACCAGCGCGCCATCCTTGTGATGTCCATCGCCATCCTGTTCGGGCTGGGCGCCGTCGTGTTCGCGGCGCGCTGGCTGCTGAAACAGCCGGGCAGCAGCAGCGGGCGCATCGTCGTCGCCACGGCCGACATCAACCTCGGCCAGCGCCTGACGCCGGACATGTTCAAACTGACCGACTGGCCGTCCGACAGCGTGCCGAAGGGGGCATTCATGGACCCGCAAAAGCTCGGCGGCCGCGTCCTCAAGACCAACCTGCTGATGGGCGAGCCGGTCAGCGAAGCCAAGCTGGCGCCGGCCGGCACGCTCGGCGGCCTGTCGGCGCTGATCACGGAAGGCCGCCGTGCGATCACGGTGCGCGTCAACGACGTGATCGGCGTGGCGGGCTTCGCGCTGCCCGGGAACTACGTCGACATCATCGTCAGCACGCAGAAAGACGTGCCGGCCGGCAGCGACGCGCACCAGCAGAACATCTCGAAGATCGTGCTGGAACGGATCCTCGTTCTCGCCGTCGCGCAGGAAGTGAACCGCGACGAGACCAAGCCGAAGGTCGTCAACGCCGTCACGCTGGAAGTCACGCCCGAGCAGGCCGAGAAGCTCGACCTGGCGCGCAGCGTCGGCACGCTGTCGCTGGCGCTGCGTAACCAGGTCGACCCGGAATCCGCCAGCACCGAAGGCGCGACCAAGCTGACCCTGCTGCCGGAAGCGCCGCCGCCGGCGCCGCGCAAGCCGGCGGCCAAGCCGGCACCGGCGGCACGTCCTGCACCGGTGGTGGCCAAGGTGGCGGCACCGGTGCGGCGTAATTGCGTCACCGTGCTCAACGGCCTGCGCCCGTCGCAGGAGTGCTTCTGAATCTCTCCGGGGTAATGCCATGAACGCATGTTCGACGCCATCTCCACTGCTTCGCTGCCTGTTCGCCGCCGGCCTGGCGCTGGCGGCGGCCGGGCCCGCGGGTGCGGCCGCCAGGTCGAAAGCCCAGCCCGGGGCCACGCCGTCCGACGCTGTGCCGGCACGCGGCGAGATCGGACCGAACTGCCGCGGCGAAGCGGCGAAACCGGCCCAGCTGGCCCTGCAGGTCGGCAAATCCAGCCTGATGCGCCTGCCCGAAGCGGTACAGCATCGCAGCGTCGGCAACCCGCTCGTCGTGCAGGCGCTGATGGTGGCGCCCGATACGCTGTACATCGCCGGGATCGACGTGGGCACCACGAACATGATCATCCAGGGCAAGAGCGGCCTGTGCAGCGTGCTCGACATCACCGTCGCCATGGACCCGTCGGCCGTGCAGGCGACGCTGTCCGCCGCCATGCCGGAGGAACGCGACATCAAGGTGCTGGCCGCATCCGACGCCCTCGTGCTGACGGGCACCGTGAGCGATGCCGGCGCCGCGGCGCGCGCCGTCGAGCTGGCGACCGCTTACGTGCGCCGGCCGCTGCGCGCACTGACGGTGCCGGACAAGGAAGAAGCGAACAGCCAGAACAACAACCAGAACCCGGCCGGCGCGGCGACGGCACGCGTGATCAACATGCTGGTCGTGCGCGCGCCGCAGCAGGTGCAGCTCGAGGTCAAGATCGCCGAGGTGTCGAAGACGCTGCTGGACCGCCTGGAAGCCGGCGTTACCTGGCGCTTCGGGTCCGGCAGCTGGGGCGCGACCCTGCTGTCGAACTTCATCAGCGGCAGCGCCAGCGCGTCGCTGCAGGCGACCAAGGGTGCCGGTCGCAGCGTGGCCGCCGCGGCCGAGAAGCAGGACGGGTTCGTGCGCGTGCTGGCCGAGCCGAACGTGATGGCGATCAGCGGCCAGGAAGGTACGTTCCTCGTCGGCGGCAAGTTCTATATTCCGGTCGCGCAGGACAACAACAAGGTGACGCTGGAAGAAAAGGAATTCGGCGTCGGCCTGCGTTTCACGCCGACGGTGCTGGGCGGCGGGCGCATCAACCTGCGCGTCGCACCCGAGGTGTCGGAACTGTCGCGCGACGGCATCGGCGTGTCGGCGGCCGGCTTCAGCGGCACGGCCATCCTGCCGGTCGTGACGACGCGGCGCGCCACGACAACGGTCCAGCTGTACGACGGCCAGAGCTTCGCGATCGGTGGTCTGATCAAGAGCAACCTGGTCGCCAACATGAAAGGCGTGCCGGTGCTGGGCGAGCTGCCGGTGCTGGGCGCCCTGTTCCGCAGCACGGATTACCAGCAGGACCGTACGGAACTGGTGTTCGTGATCACGGCCCATCTCGTCAAGCCATTGCCCGGCAGCGGCTATACGCTTCCGACCGACAAGGTCGGCGAGCCGTCGCGCGCCGGTGTGATGCTGGGCGGACGCCTGGATGGCGCGCCGCCGCCGCTGACGACGGCGGCCGCGTCCGCCCCCGCACCGGTGGAAAGCGCCGGCGGCTTCGAACTGAAATAGGAGAGAGCGATGGCCATCGGATGCAAGCAAGCGGCGTGCATGGCGCTGTCGGGCGTGCTGTTGTACGGGTGCGGCGCGACGCCGCGCTTCGACAAACAATTCGGCGCCGCCGTGCGCGCCAACGTGGCCGCGCAGACGCTCGACCCGGCCGCCGGCGCGAACAGGAATCCGGCCGTCGGCATGGATGGCCATACCGCCGTCAATGTGCACGGACGCTATCAGGATTCGTTCAAGGCCGCCGAACCGCCCGTGCAGCCTTTGATCATCAACAACGGCAAATGATGCATCTGCCCCGTCCCGAGGAACCCGATGAAAGCCCTGCTGATCAGCCGCGACACCCAGCTTTACGCGGAGATCGCTTCGCAAGGAGCGGCGCGCGTGCCGCCGCTCAGCGTCGTCGCCAGCCGCGCGAGCGTGCGTGACGCGCTCGAACGGCCGCTGTCCGATGGACCGGAGCTGATCGTCGTCGACCTGAGCGATGCCGACGCCGCCGACGGCGACCTGCTCGAGCGCCTGACCCGCCACTATCCGGCGGCGCACTTCATGCTGTTGACCGACAACCACCATCCGGACCTCCTGATCCGCGCCATGCGTGCCGGCGTGCGCGAAGTGCTGCCGCTGCCGCTCGTGCACCGCGCGCTGCACGAGGCGATCGACCGCATCGCCACCAGCGCCGGCGTGGCCGCGCTGCGCGACGGCAAGGTCCTCGCCTTCATCGCCTGCAAGGGCGGCAGCGGCGCCACCTTCATCTCGACCAACTTCGGCTATGCACTGGCGACGCTGGCGGACAAGAAGGTCCTGCTGATCGACCTGCATCGTCAGTTCGGCGACGCCACGCTCTACGTGTCGGACCAGAAGCCGGCCATGACGCTGTCCGACGTCTGCGAGCAGATCGCCCGCATCGACGGTCCGTTCCTCGACTCTTGCCTCGTGCACGTGGCGCCCGGTTTCGGCGTGCTGGCGGCGGCGGACGATCCGGGCCAGGCCGTCGAGGCCAAGCCGGAACACATGGACACCATCCTGCGCCTGGCGCGCCAGCAGTACGACTACATCCTGCTCGACGTCGGACGCCAGATCGACGCCGTGTCGCTGCGCGCGCTGGACAGCAGCGACGCGATCTACCCCGTACTGCAACTGGCGCTGCCGGACATCCGCGATGCGCGCCGCCTGCTCGACATCTTCCGCTCGCTCGGCTACGTGACCGACCACATCCGCCTGCTCGTCAACCGCTACGAAAAGGGCGGCAAGCTGCGCCTGTCGGACCTGCACGCGGCGCTGGGCGCCGAAGTTCTGCATACCATTCCCAACGATTACATCGCCGTCACCGACTCCGTCAACCAGGGCATTCCGGTGCTGCAGCTGGCGCGCACGAGCGCCGCCGCGCGCAGCCTGGCCGAACTGGTCGAAGTCGTGACGGCATGCCGCGTCCCCGAAACCAAAAACCTGTTCGACCGCCTGTTCGGGCGCGGCGAAGACGATTGATCTTTTCAAGGAGCCGTCCATGTCCCTGCGTGAACGCCTGTCCGTGACGGACGAGGAGCGTCAGCACCAGCCGGTCACGGCTGCGGCGCAACAAGCCTACCAGGAGCTGAAGAAATCGATGCACCAGATGATCCTCGACCGGATCGACCTGGAGCGCCTGAAGCGCCTGACGAGCGAGCAGTTCAAGCACGAGCTGGCGCTGCTGGTCCAGCGCATCATCGAGGAAGAGCGCATCGTGCTGAACCAGCAGGAGCGTCATCACCTGGTGCTCGACATCCAGCACGAGATGCTCGGCTTCGGCCCGCTCGAGCCGCTGTTGTCCGACCCGACCATCTCGGACATCCTCGTCAACACCTTCGACAAGGTGTACATCGAACGGCGCGGCCGGCTGGAACTGACCGGCGTCACGTTCCACGACAACGCGCACCTCATGAAGATCATCGAGAAGATCGTCTCGCGCGTCGGCCGCCGGGTGGACGAATCGAGCCCGATGGTCGACGCGCGCCTGCCGGACGGCTCGCGCGTCAATGCGATCATCCCGCCGCTCGCGGTCGACGGGCCGCTGGTGTCGATCCGGCGCTTCGGCTCGACGCCGCTGACGGTGCAAAACCTGCTCGACTACAAGAGCGTCACGCCGCCGATGATCAAGGTGCTGCAGAGCCTGGGCCTGGCCAAGGTGAACATTCTGATCTCGGGCGGCACCGGCAGCGGCAAGACGACCATGCTGAACCTCATCTCCGGCTTCATCCCCGGTCACGAGCGCATCGTGACGATCGAGGACGCGGCCGAACTGCAGCTGCGCCAGCCGCACGTCGTGCGCCTCGAAACGCGCCCGCCCAACATCGAGGGCAAGGGCGAGGTGACCCAGCGCGCGCTCGTGCGCAACTCGCTGCGCATGCGTCCGGACCGCATCATCCTGGGCGAGGTGCGCGGACCGGAAGCGCTCGACATGCTGCAGGCGATGAACACCGGCCACGAAGGCTCGCTCGCCACGATCCACGCGAACACGCCGCGCGACGCCCTGGCACGCCTGGAAAACATGGTCGGCATGGCGGGCGTGACCCTGACGCCGCGCGCCATCCGCCAGCAGATCACGTCCGCGATCACCGTGATCCTGCAGGCTTCGCGCCTGGCCGACGGCACGCGCAAGGTGGTCAGCATGCAGGAAATCACCGGCATGGAAGGCGAGATCATCTCGATGCAGGAGATCTTCCGTTTCGAGCAGACCGGGATCGACGCGGACGGCAAGGTGCAGGGCCACTTCTGCGCGACCGGCGTGCGGCCGCGCTTCGCCGACCGCCTGCGCATGTTCGGCGCGGCGGTACCCGAGGATACCTTCGATCCCGATCGGGTGTTCACCTGACACGCACGCCGCGAGCACCGCATGGACATTCTTTTCTACGGCTTCATCGTCTTCCTGTTCGCCGCCGTCATCCTCGGCGTCGAAGGTGCCTACCTGTGGTGGGCGAGCACGCACGGCGCCGGCGCCCAGCGCATCGCGCGCCGGCTGCAGCTGATGTCGGGGAACCAGGGCCGCAGCGCCGAGCGCATCTCGATCCTGAAACTGCGCCGCTTCGGCAGCCACGACGCGACCGACCGCCTGCTGCAGCGCCTGCGTGTCGCGCACCGCGTCGACCGGCTGCTGGTGCAGTCCGGGATGACGTGGACGGTCGAGCGCTTCCTGCTGTACTCCGGCGCACTGATGCTGGTCGCCGTCTGCTTCGTCCTGCAATGGCCGCTGCCGCTGGTGGTGCGCGTGGCCGCTGTCCTGTTCTGCGCCCACGTGCCGCTGCTGCTCGCGCGGCGCGCACGCAGGCGGCGCCTCGCGCGCATCGAGGGACAACTGCCCGACGCCGCCGATTTCATCGCACGCGCGCTGCGCGCCGGCCATTCGTTCTCGAACGTGCTGCAAATCGTCGGCAACGAATTGCCGGAGCCGCTCAGCGGCGAATTTCGCATTGCGCGCGAGGAAATCAACTACGGCGTGCCGCTGAGCGAGGCGCTGCACAATATGGCGGCGCGCATTCCACTGACCGACCTGCGCTACCTCGTCATCGCCATCCTGATCCAGCGCGAGACGGGCGGCAACCTGGCCGAGATCCTCGGCAACATCGCCCACATCATCCGTGGCCGGCTGCAGCTGGCGGCGCAGGTGCGGGTGCTGTCGGCGGAAGGCCGGATGTCCGCCTGGATTCTCGGACTGCTGCCCGTGGCCGTGTGCGGAATGCTCCTGCTGGTCAATCCCACTTACGTCAAGGTGCTCTGGACCGATCCGTTCGGCATCAAGCTGCTCTGGGCCGCGCTGGTGATGGTCGCCATCGGCGTGATCTGGCTGAAGAAGATGATCCGCATCCGCATCTGAGGAGACCTCGATGAGCCACGCACATCTGCTCTTCCTGTTGATCGTCGTCGCGGTCGTCTGCTGCCTCGCGTGGCTGGCGGCAGTGCTGTTCGGCCCTGCCGCGCTGCGCGCCCGGCTGGCCAGCTTCATGGGCAACAAGCGTGAGGACCAGGCCGACAGCGACGGCTGGGTCGAGCGCGTGGCGCGCGCCGCCAAGCCCCTGACCAGGCTGTCGGTACCGGAAGAGGGCTGGGAGAAGTCGGCGCTGCGCACGCGCTTCATGAACGCCGGCTGGCGCAATCCGGCCGCGCCGACGCTGTATTTCGCCGCCAAGACGGCGCTGGCCCTGGGCCTGCCGTCGCTCGCCGGGCTCGTGCTGGCGTTCGTGTCCGCCGATGTTGCGGGCTACGGGACGATGTTCCTGCTGCTGTTTGCGGCAACGTGCGGCTACTACCTGCCGAACATCATCCTCGAACGCGTCGTCAAGCGGCGCAAGCGCGAGATCTTCGAGAACATTCCCGACGCGCTCGACCTGCTGACGGTCTGCGTGGAGGCGGGGCTGAGCCTCGAGCGTGCGCTGGTCAAGGTCGCGGCCGAGATCGACGTCAAGAGCGTGACGCTGGGCCAGGAGCTGCAACTGGTGCTGATGGAAATGCGCGCCGGCTTCAGCAAGGAAAAGGCGTTGCGCAATTTTGCGCTGCGCATCGGACTGGACGACATCGACTCGCTCGTTGCGATGCTGATCCAGTCCGAACGCTTCGGTACCAGCATCGGCGACGCCCTGCGCGTGTACTCGGAAACGCTGCGCAACAAGCGCCGCGTCGTGGCCGAGGAGGCCGCCGCCAAGATCGGCCTGAAGCTGCTGTTCCCTCTCATCTTCTGCATCTTTCCGACCCTGCTGATGGTGCTCCTGGGGCCTGCCGGCATCGAACTTGCCAAAGTCTTCAACATGACCCAGAGCAGCTTCAACTGAATCAATGGAGAGTGTCATGCGTTCCCGGATTCCCCTGCGCGCCGTATCCCTGTTGTGCACGAGTGCCTTGCTGCTGGCCTGCAGCGGCACGCCCTGGCTGCAAGACGCCGAGGCGCCCGCGGCCGCGACGGCGGACGCCAGCTACCTGCGCGGCCGCACCCTGTATCTCGCGCACCGCTACGGCGATGCGATCGCCGCCTACGAAGCCGCGCTGCGCGTCGATGCCGGCCACGTGAACGCGCGCAACGGGCTGGCGGTCGCGTACGCCGAGCAGCGCGATTTCGGCCGCGCGATCGCCATCTGGCAGGACCTGACGCGCACCGCCGCCATGACGTCCGGCCCGGCATCCGCCTACCTGTTTGCCAACCTCGGCTATGCCCAGCTGCTCGACGGCCATGCCGACGCCGCCCGGATCGCGCTCGAAAAATCCTGCCTGCTCGATCCGCTCAACGGGCGGAGCTGGCAATACCTGGGCGAGGCGCTGCTCCAGCTCGGCGAGGAGGAACGCGGCCGCCAGATGCTGCGCCAGGCCCAGGCCCTGCGCACGCACGATTTCCGCGCCGATTACGCGACGGCGCACGGCGGCACGCGCCTGCCGGCCATCGAACAGGCGGTCGGGACCGGCGCGCAGCCGGACGATGGCGAGTGGGCGGTCGTCGACGTGATCCGCAGGGACGACGGCATGCTCGAACTGCGCCGCACGCCGGCGAAGGCGCGCCTGGCCGCATTCGATGCCGGCGCCGACGAGGCGACGGCGGCGGTCGCCCGGCTCGAAATCAGCAACGGTGCCGGCCGCCAGGGCCTGGCGCGCTTCGTGTCGCGCCAGTTGCGCGATCCCGGGCTCAAGGTCGTGCGCCTGAGCAACGAAAAAAACTTCAACGTACGCGCCACGCGCGTGGAATACCAGGCGGCGTTCCGGACGGCGGCCCAGCGCCTGGCCCGGCATGTCGGCTCCGGCGAGCCGGTCGAGGTCGGGATGATCGGACCGACCGACGTGCGCCTCGTCATCGGTCACGATCTGACGCAGGCGGGCCGAACCGGGGTACCTTGAACGTCCGTGCCGTTTTCACAACAGTAGCGAGCGACAGGCTGACGAGAAATTCGGAATAATGAAACTCTTGATAACTCGGGAGAACCGTCATGAAGCTCACTCGTTTCCAGGCCGCTATTGCTCAGTCCGTCCTCGCAACGTCGCTGCTGGTGTCGCTCGCGGCGTGCGCCCCGACGCCGACCCGTGAGGGTACCGGCGAATACCTCGATGATTCCGTGATCACCGGCAAAGTCAAGGCCGCCTTTGCTGCCGATCCGACGGTCAAGGCAACCCAGGTGCAAGTGGAAACGTTCAAGGGAACGGTGCAACTGAGCGGCTTCGTCGACTCGCGCGAATCCGCGCAGAAGGCAGTCGACATCGCGCGTGGCGTGAAAGGCGTGAAGTCGGTCAAGAACGACACCGTCATCCGCTGATTCCGGCGTTACGCTGGTCCGGCACGGCGGCGCCCGCCGCGTGCCGGCGCATCCACCGCCCGTAACCGTCGGGCGTGGCGGCTTATTGCCAGCTGACCTTGCCAAAGCCGTTGGTCGTCGCGTTGCGCGTCGCCGGCTTGCCGTAGATCGTGGCCGATCCCATGCCGCTCAGATTGACGTTGGCGGCCGTCTTCGCATACGCGCTCGCGCCGCCAAGCCCGGTCATGTCCAGGTCAACTGTTTCTGCACGCAATTGCTGGGCATCAAGTCCGCCGACGCCGCCCAGCTGCGCACGCAGCAGCTTCGTCTGTCCGGCCACGGTGATGTGGCCGGCGCCGCCGAGGTGCAGTTCGATGCGCTCCGCCTGGCCGGGGTTCAGGGTCAAACCGCCGACGCCGCCCAGGCGCGCGTCGACGTCGCGGTATTGCCCCGTGAAGCGCACGGCGCCGGCACCGTCCAGCGACAGGCGCAGCGTGTCGCCGTTGAATCCGCTGATCTCGCTCGATCCGACGCCCTGCGACACGAATTCCTTCAGGTTCGGCACCGTCAGGTCGGCGCGCAGTTCGTTCTTGCTGTTGCCTTCGAAGCGGGTATTGTTTTCCATGTCGATGACGAGCGTATCGCCGCGCTGCGTGGTCGTCACTTTCGACACGTAGCGGCGGTCTCCCGACAGCACCAGCGACGGCGTCGCTCCCTGGCGCAGGTTCAGGCGGATCACGCCGCCCAGGCGTACCTTCGAGACTCCGGCATCCACGGTGCGGTTTTCGCGGACGAGGTCGTCGGCCACGGCGGCATGGGTGCCGAAGGCCAGGGTGGCGGCAACGACGGCGGTCTTGATCAGTTTGTTCATGTCGGTCTCCCAGTGAGCTGTTGATGTCACTATAGGAAATCGTTCCGGACGAAGCCCGTCGATTGCGATGAATTGCATCATCGGCGGTACAGGACGCGAAATCGCCGCACCGTCCCGTAATCAGCGGCGCACGTCGTCCCACGACAGGTCGAAGCGTGCCAGGTATTTCTTGAGGCGGTCGGCGTCGTTCGGCTGGCGCTTGGCTTCGCGCGAGACGGCGAACAGCCTGCGCCCCGCGTCCGACAGCGATGCCGACTGGCGGCAGACCCCGACGACGGCCTGCAGCTGCAGCGCGTCGAACTGGTCGAGCCGTGCCGCCGCGTCCGCGCCGAGCAGCGCATCCAGGTCGGCCGACGGCGCGCCGGACGCCGCGGCGAGCGGCCGCCACAGCTGGCGCAGGCGGGCGATTTCGCCCTCGACGATGGCGTCGTTGATGCGGCCCGACTCGGCCAGCGTGGCCATGCGCGTGATGGACGCGGAGAGGTCGCGGAAATTGCCCGCCCAGCGCGCGTCCGGCGACATCGCGAAGCGCATGTAGCGTTCGCGCGCTTCCTTGTTGAAGCGCACCATGTGCCCGTGCTCGGCGCCGAATTCGCGCAGCAGGTAATCGAGGTTCGGCTCGATGTCCTCGCTGCGTTCGACCAGGCCCGGCAATTCATAGGTCCACAGGTTGATGCGGGCGAACAGGTCGTCGCGGAAGCGTCCGTGCGCGACTTCGCGCGCCAGGTCGCGGTTGGTGCCGGCGATCAGCTGGAAGTCGCTGTGCACCTCGTTGTCGCCGCCGACGGGCAGGAAGCGCTTCTCTTCGATCGCCTTGAGCAGCATCGCCTGCTCGTCCAGTCCCAGCTCGCCGATCTCGTCGAGGAACAGCACGCCCTTGTCGGCCGTGCGCAGCAGGCCGCTGCGGTCCGACATCGCGCCCGTGAAAGCACCTTTGACGTGGCCGAACAGGGTCGAGCCCGCGCCGTCGCCGTGCAGGGTCGCGCAGTTGATCTCGACAAAGCGGCCGGCGGCCTGGCGGCGCGCCTTCTTGAGCTCATACAGGCGGCGCGCCAGGAACGATTTGCCGGCGCCGGTCGGCCCCATCAGCAGGATCGGCGCGCGCGACTTGATCGCCACGCGCTCGATCTCGTCGATCATCGTGTTGAAGCGCACGTTGCGGGTGGCGATGCCGGATTTCAGGAAGGCGACGGCATCCTGCTGCTCGCGCGAGAAACGATGCGCGATCTGGTCGTACTTGGACAGGTCCAGGTCGATCAGCGCCAGCGTTCCCGGCGCGCCCGAATTGTGACGGCGTGGCGGCGACGTCTGCAGCAGGCAGCCCGGGAAATAGCGCGCCTCCGTCATCAGGAACATGCAGATCTGGACCACGTGGGTCCCGGTCGTGATGTGGATCCAGTAATCCTCGCGGTCGGGCTCGAACGGATAGGCGCGCGCGAAATCGAACAGCGCGCCGTAGACCTGCTCGAAATCCCACGGGTCGTCCATGTCGATCCGGCGCGGCACGACCTGCGTTTCCGGCGATACCGTGGCGATGTCCTGCACCACCTGGTTGACCACCCCCGTCGGCTCGCCGTTGAACAGCAGCTCCAGGCGGTCGATGACCACGTCCTCGTGCTGCGTCAGCGCGACGGTCGGGCGCCATTTTTCCCAGCGCGAGGCTCCGCGTCCGCTGTCGAGCTGGGTGCCGATGAAGCCGATGACGACCGTTTTTCTTTTATTCATTTTATAAACATTTATAAATTTGGATAACTTTATCACGGTTTTGCAACGACTCATCATTTGCATGTTTTTTTGTGCATTTATTTAAAAGCCAAGAAAAATCAATGACTTGAGGATGCCGGTGCAGCACCCGGCTGTGCCTGGCACGGCGCTTGCAAAAGAAGGGACATCGAACGACAGAACAACGACAACAAACGAGGAAGCGATCATGGCGAACCCGAACCTGTTCCAGACCCTGCAAAGCAAACTGCTGCCGCCGGCAGACGTACGCAACGCCGAAGGCGCGCCGGCCTATGCGCTGAGCCCCAAGCACCGGCTGGCGCAGTACGCGGCGACGGGCTGCCTGAACGCGACGTACTACGCCGCTGCGCACGAGCAGCTCGCCACCGTGCTGGAATTGGGTCGCGAGGTCGACGCCCGCTTCATCGCGCAGACCGCGATCCACTGCCGCGAGCGCGGCTACATGAAGGACATGCCGGCACTGCTGGCGGCCGTCCTCGCCGCACGCGGCGCGCCGGAACTGGCCCCCGTGTTCGAGCGCGTGATCGACAACGGCCGCATGCTGCGCAACTTCGTGCAGATCGTGCGCTCGGGCGTCACGGGACGCAAGTCGCTCGGCACGCGGCCGAAGAAGCTGGTGCAGCGCTGGCTGAACGCGGCCGACGAGAAGACGCTGCTGGCGGCGAGCATCGGCACGGCGCCGTCGCTGGCGGACGTCGTCAAGATGGTCCATCCACGCCCGGCCGAACCGTGGCGCGCCGCGTTCTTCGCCTGGCTCGTCGGCCGGCCGTACGACACGCAGGCGTTGCCGCCGGCGCTGCGCGAGTTCGAGACGTACAAGGCCGATCGAGGTGCCGCAGTGCCGGACGTGCCGTTCCAGATGCTGACCGCGCTGGACCTGTCGGCCGAAGACTGGGCGACGCTTGCGCTGCGCGGCGGCTGGCACATGCTGCGCATGAACCTGAACACGTTCGCACGCCACGGCGTGTTCGAACTGCCGGGCATGACGAACGCGATCGCGGCACGGCTGCGCGACCCGCGGGCGATCGCCAGGGCAAAGGTGTTTCCGTACCAGCTGATGGCGGCCTGCCGCGCGGCCGGATCGGAACTGCCGGTCCAGGTGCACGTGGCGCTGGAAGATGCGCTCGAGACCGCGCTGGCCAACGTGCCGCGCATTGAGGGCCGGGTGGTCGTGTGTCCGGACGTGTCGGGCTCGATGTCGGCACCCGTCACCGGCTGGCGCCCCGGCGCGACGACCGCGGTGCGCTGCATCGACGTCGCCGCGCTGGTGGCGGCCGCGCTGGCACGCCGCAATCCGGGCACCGTCGTGCTGCCGTTCGAGCGCGACGTCGTGCGGGTCGACCTGGACGAGGAAGACACCGTCATGCGCAACGCGCAGAAGCTGGCGGCGGTTGGCGGCGGCGGGACCAATTGCAGCGCGCCGCTGGCCTGGCTGAACCGCGAACGGGTGCATGCCGACGTGGTCGTGTTCGTGTCCGACAACGAGTCGTGGATCGATGCGGCACACGGTCACGGCGCGACGGCGACCCTGCAGGAATGGCAGCGCTTCAAGCGGCGCAACCCGGCGGCGAAGCTGGTCTGCATCGACATCACGCCGCACGGGACGACCCAGGCGCTCGACGGTGCCGACGTGCTGAACGTGGGCGGTTTTTCGGATGCCGTGTTCGATATCCTGGCCGCCTTCGCGGCGGGACAACTGGCGGCCGGCCACTGGGTCGGCGAGATCGAATCGATTGCGCTGTGAATGCGAGGAGACGATGATGGGATGGACGATCAGCGTCGGCACGGCCGGCGCAAGGAACAATGCAGGGCGCAGCAAAGGAGAGGGCGGCAGGGCGCAGGCGCTGTCGATATGGATCGACGCGCACGGCGTGACCGCCCAGGTCAAGGTTTCCCCGAATGCCGACAGGACTACATTTGGTAATGCCGGTTCGATTCCGGCCTGGCAGGCGCAACGCGTCTGGCAGAACGTCCTGTCCACCCTGGTCGGGACATAAACAGCAGTAACGCAGCAGCAGACAGACGGTTTTCGGCGAATGCAGGTGGAACTACATCGCTACGAACGAGGAGGACGCGGGTTCGAATCCCGCCGGCGGCAGTTCAAGGCCGCCGTAGCTCAGCTGGCCAGAGCACCGCACGGGCAACCGTGCACGTTTCACCACCCTTGTCGCCACTTATTACGCAGTAAAGCAATACGAGATACGAAAGAGAGAACGCAATGACGAAACATGAACATTACGACGTGCTGAACGTGGAGGGCGGCCGCCCGGTCAAGATGTGGACGCGCGGCGTCCCGGTCGAGGACGAAGCCAAGCGCCAGCTGGCCAACACGGCGCGCATGCCGTTCATCTACAAGCACATGGCCGCGATGCCTGACGTCCACCTCGGTAAGGGGTCGACGATCGGCAGCGTGATCCCGACCCTGGGCGCCGTGATTCCGGCCGCGGTCGGTGTCGACATCGGCTGCGGCATGATGGCGGCCAAGACCACGCTGTCCGCGAACGACCTGCCCGACAACCTGGGACCGCTGCGCAGCGCCATCGAGCGCTCCGTGCCACACGGGATGTCGCCGAAGACGCGCGGTTTCAAGGGCCGCGACAAGGGCTCGTGGGATACGCCGCCGGACGCCGTCGACCAGGCCTGGATGGGGTTGAAGGACGAGTTCGACGTCATCTGCCAGAAGACCCCGCGGCTGAAGAACACGAACAACTACAAGCACCTGGGTACGCTGGGTACCGGCAACCACTTCATCGAGATCTGTCTCGACGAACAGGGCTTCGTCTGGTTCATGCTGCACTCGGGCTCGCGCGGCGTCGGCAATGCGATCGGCACGCACTTCATCGAACTGGCCAAACAGGACATGCGCACCCACTTCATCAACCTGCCGGACCAGGACCTCGCGTACCTGCCGGAAGGGACGCAGCACTACGACGACTACGTCGAAGCGGTCGGCTGGGCGCAGAAGTTCGCGCGCATGAACCGCGAAGTGATGATGCAGAACCTGATCGCGGCCGTGCGCACCGTGATTACCAAGCCGTTCGAGACGCACGTGGAAGCCGTGAACTGCCACCACAACTACGTGCAGAAGGAACACCACTTCGGCAAGGACGTGCTGGTGACGCGCAAGGGCGCCGTGTCGGCACGCGAGGGCGAACTGGGTATCATCCCGGGGTCGATGGGGGCGAAGAGCTTCATCGTGCGCGGCAAGGGCAACCCGGACAGCTTCCACAGCTGCAGCCACGGCGCCGGCCGCACGATGAGCCGCACCGAAGCCAAGCGCCGCTACTCGGTCGAGGACCAGGTGCGCGCCACCGAGGGCGTCGAATGCCGCAAGGATGCCGACGTGATCGACGAGATCCCGATGGCCTACAAGGACATCGACGCCGTGATGCAGGCACAGAGCGACCTCGTGGAGGTCGTGCACACCCTGAAGCAGATCGTCTGCGTAAAGGGATGAACATCGAAGGATGAAAGGACGGAACATGATTGAACTGGATGGCGCGGCCGGCGAAGGCGGCGGCCAGATCCTGCGCAGCGCGCTGACCCTCGCGATGATCACGGGGCAGCCCTTCCGCATCCGTAACATCCGCGCCGGGCGCGCCAAGCCGGGCCTGATGCGCCAGCATCTCGTCGCGGTGCAGGCGGCGCTGCGCGTGTGCGGCGGCGATGCGACCGGCGCCGCGCTCGGCAGCCAGGAGCTGACGTTCATCCCGGGAGCGATTGCGGGCGGCATGTACGAATTCGCGATCGGCTCGGCCGGCAGCTGCACGCTGGTATTGCAGACGATCCTGCCCGCCCTGTTGATGGCGGACCGGCCGTCGACCGTGCGCCTCTCGGGCGGCACGCACAACCCGATGGCGCCGCCGGTGCAGTTCCTGCAGCGCGCCTGGTGCCCGCGTCTGGCCGAGATGGGAGCGCACGTCGACATCCGGCTGGAACGCTTCGGCTTCTATCCGGCGGGCGGCGGCAGCGTCGAAGCGTATGTGGAACCCTGCGCGGCGCTGCAGCCGCGCACGTGGCTGACGCGCGGCGAGCGCCGTGCCGCATACGCCGAAGCCTTCGTGGCCGGCATCCCGGGCCGTGTCGCGCTGCGCGAACTGGAATGCGTCGGCAAGGCGATGAACTGGAGCGAAGACCAGTTGCTGGTGCGTGGCCTGCCGGCCGAGCAGGGACCCGGCAACGCGCTGATGCTGACGTTCGAGTACGAGCACGCGGCCGAAGTGTTCACGGCATTCGGCGAAAAGTCGGTCTCGTCCGAGCAGGTCGCGCGCCAGGTGGTGGGACGGGCGCGCCAGTACCTGACGTCGCAGGCCGCGTTCGCGGAATACCTGGCCGACCAGATGATGCTGCCGCTCGCGCTGGCCGGCAGCGGCGGCTTCACGATGGACGAGGTATCGATGCATGCGCGTACGAATGCCGGCGTGATCGAGACGTTCCTGCCGGTGCGGTTCCGGTTCGAGCGGCGCGACGGCGTCGAGTGCTGCACGGTGACGGCGAACTGAGCGGCAGTAAGGGTTCGATGGCCACTGAATGTCGGTATATTTTACATTCATGTAGCTCAGGAAATTTTTTCCTTTAAGAATCAATTGCCTGGCGGCATGGCATAAGAATTGCTGTATGTCATCTCCGGAGACATTCAAGACCTTTTGATGACTGAGGATGATAATGAAACTGAAGATCGCTGCCGGCCTGCTGGCCTTGACGGCCTTTGCGGGCGGCGCACAAGCGACCAACCTGTCCTTTACCGGGGCGTTCAATTACGACAATGACGTCCAGCAGTTCACCTTTACGCTGTTCTCGAAACAGAATGTGACGCTGCGCAGCTGGTCCTACGCCGGCGGCGTCAATGCGCACGGCGTCACGATCGCCCGCGGCGGGTTCGACCCCATCATGACCCTGTACGACGCGGCGGGCGACCGGATCGACGTCCAGGACGATGGCGACTGTCCTGCGGTTGCAGCCGACGCGGTGACCGGGCGCTGCCTCGACGTCGAGTTCAAGGGCGAGCTGGATCCCGGCACGTATTTCGCGACACTGCAGCAGTGGGACAATTTCGCTGCCGGCCCGACGCTCGCCGACGGTTTCCGCTACGACGCCGAGGCGTTCCGGTATTTCCGCGACGGTTTCGTCGACGCGGCGGGGGATCGACGCAACGGCAACTGGGCATTCGACCTCCTGGACGTCGACACCGGGTCCATCGGCGTCGTCAGCGTGCCGGAGCCCGCATCGCTGGCGCTGCTGGGCCTTGGGCTGCTGGGAATGTTGGGGATGTGGGGCCGCAAGCGTCGATAACACGCCAGGTTTATCAAATTAAAGGGTTACGGGTGCAAGCTCGTAACCCTTTTTGCTTTCTATGGCCTACCAGTTCGCGCCTGATCGCTTAACCTTGCAGACCAATTACAAAAGTGGACTGGCCAATTTTATGACATCTATGGCATACTGATCTGTAACATTTGTATGGCCGCAGTGCCATTCTCGCAACGCCGGACGCGACCGCCAAGGTCGAGGCCAAGGCCATCGCTACCGCCGGCGCACGCACCAACCCGGCCCATTCAACGCCGGGCTTGCAGTACCCGGGCCGCACGGCCCGGCATCCATCAAAACAGCAAACAATGGAGGAGTCATAGCATGAAAGAGTATCTGAGCACGGTACGTCGCATCGCCTTCGCCCTGGCTGGCCTGGCGCTGGCCGCCAACGTCCACGCCGCCCCATCCAAGCGCGCGGTGCCTGCGTGTACCAAGGTGTCGGTCTCGGCGACCACCACCGTGCCCGCCGGCACCACCTGGGACGGCGTGGCCAAGTACGGCAAATGGGTGTGCCTGGTGGGCAGCACGACGGCAATGAACGGCAGCCAGTCGGAAAGCCAGAAACCGCACTTCATCCTGGAAAACGGCGCGACGCTGAAGAACGTGGTGCTGGGCGATCCCAACCTCGGCACCGCGCGCGACCTGAAGGCCGGCGGCGCGGACGGCGTGCACTGCAAGGGCAACTGCCGCATCGAGAACGTGTACTGGGGCGACGTCGGCGAAGACGCCGCGACCATGGAAAGCTCGGCGCCGACCGGCTCGGTCATGACCATCGTCGGCGGCGCGGCGTACAAGGCGTCCGACAAGATCTTCCAGAACAACGGGGACCGGACCCGGATCTCGATCAGCGACTTCTACGCCGCGGAGGGCGGCAAGCTGTACCGGTCGTGCGGCAATTGCTCGAGCCAGTACGTGCGGTTCGTAACGGTCAACGGCGTCACGCTGTACAACGTCGGCGCCGGCCTGGGCGTGAACAGCAGCTTCGATGCGTCCAAGCTGCCATCGCTGTCGGGCCAGTACGACGTGGCCGACCTGACCGACATCGTCACCAACGGCAGCACGTCGAGCCGCTGCGTCGGCTACGTCGGCACCTCCGCGGGCCACGAGCCGGTGAAAGACACCAACACCGCCAACATCGCCCGCACCTGCAAGTTCCACTGAGCGGCGCGCATGACCGCCGGGTGCACGCCTGCTCGGGACGCCCGGTGGTCCGGCAACCGGTCTGCATGCCATCAGATAAGCGAAGTTTCAGTCACAGTATCTGGCAAGCAAAAAAGCAAAAAGCCCAACCATGAAGGCTGGGCTTTTGCTTGATTCTTTGGTGCCGGCTGCAGGACTCGAACCCGCCACCTGATGATTACAAATCAACTGCTCTACCTGATGAGCTAAGCCGGCAATGTGGCCAGAATTATACCCTCATTTGATGCGGGTCAACGTCGGACGTCCACCTTTTTTCGGCGGTTCGTCGTCGTCGTCCGGGCCGGACGACACGTCGGTTGCGGTCTTGGCCGGCACCGCGGCCAGGCCCAGTCCCGGGGTGGCAGCCGGTTCCACGGCGGCGGTCGGGGACAGGTCGGCGGCCGTCGTCGTGACGTCGAAGGCCATGCCCTGGCCGTTTTCGTTGGCGTAGATGGCCAGCACGTTCTGCACCGGGATGTACAGCTCGCGCGAGACGCCGTTGAAGCGGGCGCGGAACGTGATCGCGTCGTTGTCCATCTTCAGTCCGGACGTGGCGCCGTAGCTGATGTTCAGGATGATCTCGCCCTTTTTCACGTATTCCATCGGAACCGTGGTAGCGGCGTCGACCTTGACGGCCAGGTAAGGCGTGTAGCCGCTGTCCGTGCACCACTCGTAGATGGCGCGCAGCAGGTACGGCTTGGTGGAGATGTCTGGCATAGTGTCAGTGCGAATGAACGAGATGCTGCACGCCAGTGTACTTCCGATTCGCCCATGGCGTCGAAAAACTGGCGTGCAACGGTGCCGGCGTGGCCGGCGGCGCTTTAGCGGCGCATCACCTTTTCGGACGGGGTCAGCGCTTCGATATAGGCCGGACGCGAGAAGATGCGTTCGGCATATTTCATCAGCGGCGCTGCCGTCTTCGACAGTTCGATACCGTAATGGTCCAGGCGCCACAGCAGCGGGGCGATGGCCACGTCCAGCATCGAGAATTCGTCGCCCAGCATGTACTTGTTCTTCAGGAACAGCGGTGCCAGCGTGGTCAGGCGGTCGCGGATTTCGGCGCGTGCCTTGTCGTGGTTCTTGTCGCCCACCTTGTTGCGCTCGTTTTCGAGCGTGTTCACGTGAACGAACAGTTCCTTCTCGAAGTTGAACAGCATCAGGCGTGCGCGTGCGCGCATCAGCGGATCGGCCGGCATCAGCTGCGGGTGCGGGAAGCGCTCGTCGATGTATTCGTTGATGATGTTCGATTCGTACAGAATCAGTTCGCGCTCGACCAGGATCGGCACCTGGCCGTACGGATTCATCGTCGAGATGTCCTCGGGCTTGTTGAACAAATCCACGTCGCGCACTTCGAAGTCCATGCCCTTTTCGAACAGGACCAGGCGGCAGCGCTGGGAGAACGGGCACGTGGTGCCGGAGTAGAGAACCATCATGGTTTATAGTTCCTTCAAGAAACAAAGGG
>Ga0308161_1002446_pt1 | contig 19620 bp, 17 predicted proteins | sample PhyFR2_FD_201034 | JGI IMG/M metagenome (GOLD analysis project Ga0308161, IMG submission 201034) | Phyllosphere microbial communities from UC Gill Tract Community Farm, Albany, California, United States - DLSLF.R2 | ecosystem: Host-associated > Plants > Phyllosphere > Unclassified | place: USA...
TAGAGTAGCGATGAAAATACAAAAAAGAGGTGTGACCATGAGCAATTCCGTTGATGAAGATGCAAAAGATGCAAAGCCTATTGTCGAAGCCGATCGCGAAGCGCCTGAGGGTAAATGTCCTTTTCATGCTGGTAAGCCACCTCAGTCAAACCAGGCTCCGGGCGGCGGTACAACCAACCGCGACTGGTGGCCTAATCAACTCCGGGTTGACCTGCTGAACCAGCACTCATCCCGTTCGAACCCGCTTGATGAATCCTTCGATTACCGTAAAGAATTTGCCAAATTAGATTACTCTGCGCTGAAAGCTGACATCAAAGGGTTGCTCACCGAGTCACAAGCCTGGTGGCCTGCTGACTGGGGCAGCTATATCGGCCTGTTCATTCGTATGGCCTGGCACAGCGCCGGAACCTATCGCTCCGTGGACGGACGCGGTGGTTCGGGCCGTGGTCAGCAACGTTTCGCCCCCTTAAACTCCTGGCCAGACAACGTCAGCCTGGACAAAGCGCGCCGCTTACTGTGGCCGGTGAAACAGAAGTATGGTCAGAAGATCTCCTGGGCCGACCTCTATATTCTGGCGGGTAACGTTGCGCTGGAAAACTCAGGCTTCCGTACCTTCGGCTTTGGCGCCGGACGCGACGATGTCTGGGAACCGGATCTGGATGTGAACTGGGGCGAGGAAGCCGCCTGGCTGGAACACCGTCACCCGGAATCCCTGGCGCAGTCACCACTGGGTGCCACCGAAATGGGTCTGATCTACGTGAACCCGGAAGGTCCGGAACACAGCGGCGATCCTGCCTCTGCGGCTCCGGCTATTCGCGCCACTTTCGGCAACATGGGCATGAACGACGAAGAGATCGTGGCACTGATCGCAGGTGGACATACGCTGGGTAAAACCCACGGTGCCGCACCGGCCAGCCACGTTGGCGTCGATCCGGAAACCGCACCGATTGAAGCGCAGGGCCTGGGCTGGGTTAACAGCCACGGCAGCGGCGTTGGCGCGGATGCGATTACCTCTGGTCTGGAAGTGATCTGGTCTCAGACACCGACCCAGTGGAGTAACTACTTCTTCGAGAACCTGTTCAAATATGAGTGGGTTCAGACGCGCAGCCCGGCGGGTGCCATCCAGTTCGTGGCAGCTGATGCGCCGGACATAATTCCGGATGCGTTTGATTCCACCAAGAAACACAAACCGACCATGCTGGTAACCGATCTGACGCTGCGTTTTGACCCGGAATTTGAAAAAATTTCGCGTCGTTTCCACAACGATCCGCAGGCGTTCAATGAAGCCTTTGCCCGTGCCTGGTTCAAGCTGACTCACCGAGATATGGGGCCAAAAGCGCGCTACATCGGTCCGGAAGTTCCGCAGGAAGATTTGATCTGGCAGGATCCGCTGCCTGCACCGGTTTATCATCCAACCGTGGCAGATATCGCCCAGCTGAAAGAGAAGATTGCAGCATCTGGCCTTAGCGTCAGCGAGCTGGTTTCCGTTGCCTGGGCGTCGGCATCGACCTTCCGTGGCGGCGACAAACGTGGTGGTGCCAACGGTGCCCGACTGGCGTTGCTGCCGCAGCGTGAGTGGGACGTCAATGCCGTCGCAGCACGTGTGCTGCCAGCGCTGGAAGCCATTCAGCGCGAAGCCCACAAGGCTTCACTGGCAGATGTGATCGTGCTGGCAGGTGTGGTCGGCGTTGAGCAGGCGGCGAAAGCAGCTGGCGTTTCAATCGAAGTGCCATTCACGCCGGGCCGTGTCGATGCGCGTCAGGATCAGACCGACGTCGAGTCGTTCGATCTGCTGAAACCGCGTGCCGATGGCTTCCGTAACTATGGCACCGGCTTCGGCAAAACCACGACCGAAAGCCTGCTGATCGATAAAGCGCAGCAGCTGACCCTGACCGTACCGGAGTTAACGGTGCTGGTGGGCGGGATGCGTGCACTGGGCGCAAACTTTGATGGCAGCCAGCACGGCATCTTCACGCACCACGTGGGTTCGCTGAACACGGACTTCTTCGTGAATCTGCTGGATATGCGCACCGAGTGGAAAGCCACCGATTCGACTAATGAGAAATTCATTGGACGCGATCGCGTCAGCGGCGAAACCCGTTTCACTGCCACGCGAGCCGACCTGGTGTTTGGTTCCAATGCGGTGTTACGTGCCTCGGCGGAAGTCTACGCCAGCAGCGACGCCCGTGAAAAATTCGTCAAAGACTTTGTTGCCGCCTGGACCAAAGTGATGAATCTGGATCGGTTTGAACTCTGATTGCTGTTGACGTTCTGAAATCTGAAACCCGCTGACGCCAGCGGGTTTTTTTATGGGTTTAAGCGGGATTCTTCTGCTGATTAACGGTTCTGCATCACGTTTAAATTTCGGTCACAGCCAGTAACGTGATTCTTCGGGCAACATAATCAAGTACGACTTCCCGCTGTGATTCAGGCATATGACTTTCGGTATAGGTGTCGATAATAACCTGATGGTGAGTCACCACCTCGGAAAGCCATTTTCGTGCCAGAGCCGGGTTAATATCCATGCCCTGCGCAAGCAGGATAAAGTCTGCGCCCAGATATTCCCCATATTCTGAATTCATTCCCGGCGCGTTTCCTGCCTCATTTTCTTCCCGTTCAAGCAGGGGCAAAGCTAAATACTCACCAAATGCTGCAGGGTAGGGCACCACGCTGATAAAGTCATAAACCGGGGCCATAAAGGGAGGATACTTTTCAGGAAGGATAATCCCGATATTGCGCAGATGAAAATCATTGTTGCCCAGCACATACGCATAAACGATGCGCAAAAAGAGGTCTCGCTTACTCTTTAAACTATTACTCACTCTGGTGTTCAGAAATTTAGCCGCTTTCTCGTAACTGATGGCTTTATTATTATCAATCCTGCCATATTTATCGCCGAGACCCATCGCGCCATCCAGCTGTTCCTGATGTAATCTTGCTTTATCTGACTCTGAACGGTCATATCTTTTGATAACAAACGCCAGTTCATCTGGCCGATTTTCATCATGTCTGAATGCCATAAGCCCGAACGGGGGAACGTCAAATTTCAGACGCTGCATAATGCACATGGTGGCATGCTCGTTTTCTGCAAGGTGTGGATATTCTTCCGGAGAGGGTTTCAGAATATAGGTGCCGTCATTGCTGACGACCACCAGCTCTCCTTTTTCCAGGCGAAGGGACAGCTTAGGCTGATAGCCTGAAATGCTCATCCCTTTCTGACGTTCGGGCAGTTCCTGAATAAACTGACTGCGCGTGAAAGGCAGCCTAAGAGCCACCTTAAGGCTACCCAGCAGATGCCGGATGCCTTTTGATGAGTAGCCGGTTTTCAACTCCGATTCTTTAAGCCGGTTCAAAGTGATCAGGCAGCGCTCTGTATTCATGATGTTATCTCTTTGAAGACGACGGCCCCAAGCATATCGTTACCATTTTTCATCAGTAAACCGAACAGATCGTTATCATCAATTTTTTGAATTTCAGAATAGCGCTTTCGCAGCCAGCCCTCTGGCGCTAAACCTTTAAAGAAGGGGTGCAGCTCTTCACTGAAATAGGGCTCTGCCCTTACCGGCATGCTGAGAGATATCGCACAGCCGGCATAGGCTGGCAGATAGCAGAAAGTATAACCACTTTGCTCTTCACTCAACGTTCCTGCCAGTTTGTTGTAAAGCCACACGTCTATTTTTCGAGCCATACTTTTATACCCAGTTCTTTGAGCAAGGCATAAAGATTGATTGCCTTTGCAGAAGAAGGATTACCAATCAATCGTTTAAATGTTGAGAGTGATACACCGATCTGAATCGCCATCTCTTCATAGGTGATGTTTTGTCGTTTGAGTTCACTGACCAGCAATTGTGGCAGAGTCGGAAATGTCAGAGTACTCAACACCGATCGGGTGTCTGGTTCGTCTGCTTTTAGTGCCCCTTTTGCGGCTTCTGCACTTAACGTTAATTCCGCTAATACCTCTCTCCGCTCGGACTCAGAAAGGCTTATCAGCGAATATTTAATCTCATTAAGATTCATTTTTGACCTTTTCTGCGATTTCAGCACGTTTTTGATACGAATAACTCGACTATAATGCGCAAAGTGTCATTTTTGAACCATTGATTGGTTTGATTCTAAGCTTTTTACATCTGGAAGGTAAATTACGCTGATAAAAGGTCATTTATGAACCTTTAAGAGGCTATTGATGCTTTTGATTAAAGGAGTAAGGGATTAAGAGTCAGAAATGACCCTTTCAGCGATGGCTGAATGGGATGTTTTAACATCAGTTAATAACGAAAGGACCGTTAATTTAGAGGGAAAAAAGCATTAATAAGACACAGGAATTTTATCAGAAGAAAAAAAGCAAAAAGCCCGCTTAGTTTCCTAAGCAGGCTTTTCTAATTTGGCTCCTCTGACTGGACTCGAACCAGTGACATACGGATTAACAGTCCGCCGTTCTACCGACTGAACTACAGAGGAATCGTTTGAACGGGGCGCATAGTAACGGCCACGCCGGATCATGTCAAAGCTCTTTTTCATAAATTAGCGCGACTGCTGAAATAGTCGCCACTATGGCGTTTTAAGTGCTGAAAGAGCGGCCTGTGCGGCGGACTATCCGGGTAAAAATCACATGGCAAACTGAGGTGTTTATGAGGTGTTCTGGCACGGCATAGCCCTTGTCAGAAGGCACTACGCGTGATTTAACCGGATAGTTTTTTATGGCCATCACAAAGTCCCGATTATGGCTTTGTCAGCAACCAAAACGAAACGTAGATTCCATTTAAACCCTGAACAGAATCTCTGGAGTGGAAATGAACAAAGTCAGAATCGGCATGATTGGCAGCGGCTATATCGGACGCTGCCACGCGATTGCCTATGCCCAGGCTCCCACCGTATTTGCGCTGAAAGGCGAAATCGTGCGGGAGATGCTGGCTGAGGTGAACCCGGAGCTGGCCGCCCGTCAGGCGGCGACTTTTGGTTTCGCGCGTTCTACCGGTGACTGGCGCGCACTGGTCAGCGACCCGGCGATTGATGTGGTGGACATCTGCGCGCCTAACTTCCTGCACAAAGAGATGGCGCTGGAGGCGATCCGCCACGGCAAGCACGTTTATTCAGAAAAGCCGCTGTCGCTGAGCGTGGCGGACGCGCAGGAGATGGTGGCGGCCGCCGAAGCAGCAGGGGTGAAAACCCTTGTCGGCTTTAACTATATGAAAAACCCCACCAGTCAGCTGGCAAAAGAGATCATTGCCAGAGGCGAGATTGGTGACGTGGTGCATTTTTACGGCACCCACAACGAGGATTATCTCGCCAGACCGGAAACGCCCCTCGACTGGCACTGCCAGAAAGCGCTGGCAGGTCTCGGTGCATTAGGCGATCTGGCGGCGCACATCGTGAATATGGCGCACTACCTGGTGGGTGACATTGCGGAAGTCAGCGGTGACATGATGACGGTCATCACCTCACGGCCCGACCCGAAAGAACCTGCGCGGCAGTTGCCGGTCGAAAACGAAGATCAGGCCAGCGCGCTGCTGCGCTTCCATAACGGGGCGCATGGCGTAATTGAAACCTCACGCATCGCCTGTGGCGCTAAGATGGGTCTGACCTACGTCGTCACCGGCACCAAAGGCACGCTCCGCTACACCCAGGAGCGCATGGCGGAGCTGGCGCTTTATCTGCATGACGATCCCGCCGGGCGGCAGGGTTTCAAAACTATTCTGACCGGGCCAGCCCATCCTGATTACGCGAACTTCTGTGTTTCTGCCGGACACGGCATCGGCTTTAACGATCAGAAAACGGTGGAGATCCGCGACCTGATTAACGGTATAGCGGCGGGTGATCGCCTGTGGCCCGATTTCGCAGAGGGATTACAGGTGCAGAAGGTGCTGGAAGCGATTGCGTATTCAGCAGAGCAGCGCCGCTGGATTGAGGTGTAATGCAGAATCAGAGGCAGAGAAGCTATTGCCGCTTTTGTTGATTAACGCAGGAGAGCAGGGCGGGAACACAGGTCTCCCGCCCGGAGCCAATCAGATCAGACCGCTTTTTTCCCACCACAATTTATCCAGCGCATAGAAGCGATCGCGCTGGCTCTCGGGCTGGTTAAGATCGCGCTTCCACGGCTTCGCCAGAATGTAGTGCAGGTTCTTCACCTCATCACCCTGCCAGAGACCGCTGTGCTGGAATGGCAGCGTTTTTAACGCATTGTAGATATAAGAGAGCGGTTTCCAGCGATTGGCAAACACCTCATTCAGCAGATCCTGCTCGGAGAACGGATAGGCGCTGAGATCATCAATGGCGGCAATACGCTTTTCCAGTGCGTCGAACACCGCGTTGTCGGGCTTCAGTACCAGAAAACCGCCGTTCAGATAGTAGTCGACGTTATCCGGAGCCTGCTCACCCCGTGCCTGCCAGGTGTAGTGGCACTGCTCTGGCTGCCACTCTGGCGGATAAGAGGCAATCTGGTTGGGATTACAACGGCAGGCGTGACAGGCGGCCAGCGGGTTATCGTCCAGATCCAGGGTAAACAGCTCATCCATGTTTTTGAGTACCAGCATATCGGCATCCAGAAACACCACGCGCTGATAATCGGTGAGCTGCCAGGCGCGCAGCTTGGTCCAGACTTCGCCGAACTGCGCCGATGCGTAGTGCTGATCCAGGTCGTCGCGCGGATAGAGGGGCTCGACTGGTTTAATCACACAGCCCTCATCCTGCAAAATCTGACAGTCAGACGCTGAAATCGCCGATGTGGTCATTACCACCAGTGGCCACTGGCTGCGGCTCTCTTTCAGCGAACGGTGCAGCGCTTTCACGCCCACCAGATAGTCGGGTTGTGTTAACAGCGTTACCCAGGCAAACATAGCTTTCCTCAATCAGTCAAAAAGTGGCGTGATGTAGTCGTTACCCAGTCGGCCCTGTGGGTCGAGCTGACTGCGCAGGGCGCGGAAGGCGTCCCACTGCGGGTAGATCTCACGCCAGTTGTAGCGTTTTTCGTCGTAATATTTGCCCCAGTGCGGACGTCCACCCTCTTCGGCCAGCAGTTTTTCCACTTCAGTCAGGAAGTGCAATCCTTCCTGTGACAGCGAGCCATCGTCGGCGTAATAGACCACAAAGCCGAAAAAGCAGGTTGGCTGGTCAGCGGCCGGACTGAGCCAGGCCGATGATGCACCGGTGCAGCGCAGGATAATCGGGTAGTGCATATGCGGACGCTTCTCCGCATACCACTGCTTGATGCGGCGAATGATGGCCGGGGTTTTTGCCAGCGGCACGCCGATTTCCACGTTGATCTGCGGCACCGCAATGCCACGGCAGAAGAGCTGGTAAATGTCACCGGTAACATCGGTGAAATCACGAAAACGGGTGACGGTGCGAAACTGTTTTCCCCCTTTGCCCTGAATCTGCGTATCCCGGTGCATATGCGCCAGCGTCTGGTCGATCGTGTTGTTGAGGCTGTCGTCAACCTCACCCTCATGTTCCACCACCTGGCGACCCTGCGCTTCGTAGCGCTGACGCTCTTCGTCACTCGCCTCATGGGCGTTCCAGACGTGCATCAGGTTGTCATCGACAAACCACCAGGCTTTGCTTAACGGATAGTCGTTGTTCCAGCGCAGCAGATCCGCTTCCAGCGTATCGGCAGAGACGGCATTTTTGTGGCAGGTGAAGATCTGAAACGGCTGTGTACGCAGTGTAACCGCGGTAACAATCCCTAATGCGCCCAGTGAGACCTGCGCTGCCGGGAAGTCAGCTTCGCCACGAACAAACTCGCGCACGCTGCCATCGGCCAGCACCATTCTTATTGCCAGTGCTTCGTCGGCAATCGAACTCTGCTGCAATCCCTGGCCGTGCGTTCCGGTCGCCATCGCGCCCGCCAGCGTCTGAATCGCAATTACGCCTGGCGATGAAGCTAGCATGCGGTTCATTTCGGTCAGGCTTTGATAGACCTGCTCAAGCGGGGTCGCGCCACCGAAGGTCACGCTCTGTTCGTCACTGGCAAGCTGGCCGCTCAGTGCGCTGAGATCGAGCAGCACGTCATCATGACTGACATGCAGCATACGACCGGGTGACAGCTTGCTGCCGATCACCCGAATCTGGCCGTGTGACTCCCGGATAAGTCTCTGTAATTCCGCTTCACTGGCGGGACGCTGAACCTGCTGACGGCTGCCGATTTGCGCGTTCTGCGCCCAGTTCCACAGCGCATCATCATCGGGTTCAACATGGGTCTGGCGAAGCGGATAGAGGCGTGCGTCTCTGCTCACAACAGCATTCCTTATTATTGCATTTTAATGACAAGTGTAACTAAGCGTAGACTATGGCTAAGCGGAGCCCGGACTAAGGGCATTTATTTGCGGATATAGCGTAACGTTGCGGTTACAGCCAGCTGACGATTGCGGCGGATACTCTCTGCTTCGCTGTTGTCCGGGCTGAATAGAGCGTTGAAGGTGTAGCGGTTTGAAACGTGATGAACGCAGATACTGCTGATCAGACGATGGACATCGATGGTCTGCACATCGGCAGTGAACACGCCCTGTTGCTGACCGCGTGCCAGAATATCATCCAGCAGATCCAGCGCGCTCCGGTTAAGGGCTTTAATCTGCGGCGACTGGGTAATGTAGCGCCCGCGCAGCAGGTTCTCACTGCAGACCAGCCGGATAAAATCGGGGTGCTCGACATGGTAATCAAAACTGGCTTCCACCAGGCGGGTCATGGCCAGTTCAGGCTCTATCGTCGCCAGGTTCAGGCCGGTTTCATGCTGACGTATCTGCTGATAAACCCGCTCCAGCACGTGGATATAAAGCTGCTCTTTACTGCCAAAGTGATAGACCACCATGCGTTTATTGGTTTGCGCATGCTCAGCAATCTGCTCCAGCCTGGCACCCTGCATACCAAACTCAGCAAAGGTTTTTAGTGCGCCTGCGATGATGCGTTTTTTCAGCCCTTCAGGGTCATTTTTACGTTTTGTTAGCTCTGACATGGTGCTCAATAAAGTGATTTTGACCGGGGAATGTTAGCACAGTGTTGAGAGGCTGCCCGCAATCACGGGCGCGGCAGGTGCGGCAACCTGGCACAGCCCGGACGATTGCAGGTATAATCCCGGACATGATTTCACAGGTTCAGAGACGACAATGACAAAACTCACCTTGCAAGAGCAGATGCTGAAAGCAGGATTAGTATCCAGCAAGAAGATGGACAAGGTTCAGCGGACCGCCAAAAAATCCAGAGTTCAGGCACGCGAAGCCAGAGCGGCGGTGGAAGATAACAAAAAAGCGCAGCTTGAGCGCGATAAGCAGCTGAACGAGCAGCAGAAGCTGGCTGTGCTGTCGAAAGAGTACAAAGCGCAGGTCAAGCAGCTGATCGAAATGAACAAAATTGACGTGGCAAGAGGCAACATCAGCTTCAACTTCACCGACAATAATCTGATTAAAAAGATCATGGTGGATAAGCTAACGCAGACTCAGCTGATCAATGGGCGCCTTGCCATTGCCCGCCTGGCGGCTGACGCGAACGGTGAAAACCAGTACGCCATCATCCCGGCCAGCGTAGCGGATAAAATTGCGCAGCGTGATGCCAGTGCCATCGTATTAAACAGTGCATTAAGCGAAGAAGCACAGGACGAAGATGATCCGTATGCTGATTTCAAAGTGCCCGATGATTTGATGTGGTAATGCGGCGCTGACGCATTCAGAACGGGCTGGCGGCAGAGAGTTGCATCACCTCACCGCTGACAGGATGAACCAACGTCAGCCCGCTGGCGTGCAGCATCAGTCTCTCTGCCTGCTCTGCGCCAGGCGGTAACAGCCCGCCGTAAAGATCACAGCCCAGAATCGGGTGCCCCAGCTGCTGACAGTGAATGCGCAGCTGATGGGTGCGCCCGGTCTCTGGCGTCAGTTCAACCCGGGTAACCGGCAACGCCTCTCTCTCTTTTTCCTGATAATAACTGCGTTCCATGACCCGGTAGCGTGAGCGCGCGGGTTTCCCCTGGATCGGACAAATCACCATGCGGGGAAACTGCGCCGGATCTTTCGCTATCGCGGCATCAATGACGCCTTCGTCATTGGCAAGGTGCCCGCACAGTAGTGCCTGATAAGTTTTACTCACGCTGCGCTGGCTGAATTGCTGGCAGAGTGCCGCGTTAATCGCTTTGCTCCGTGCGACGACCATCAGCCCGGAGGTGCCAAAATCGAGCCGATGAACCAGCGTGCAGCCAGGAAAAAGTTTCACCAGCCGATGATGCACCGAATCGAGGTTTTGCGGATTTTTACCTGACAGGCTCAGCAAGCCGCTGGGTTTATTGATCACCAGCAGATGCTCGTCCTCAAAGACGAGGGAGATCTCATCAAAGCAGGGTGGGGCGATAAACGTATCGATAATGGCAGACATCGGGCAACCGGCAGGTAAGTGGCAACCGATCATAACCGATTGGCCGGTCAGTGACGACGTCGGGCCAGGCGATTATTCTTCAGTAATGGCTTCGCCGCTTTGCGTGGAGAGCGACTGGCTGGCCTGATGCGTTCCGAATCCACCATGGGCAGCAAATACCGAGCATACCGTCGCGGCTAACAACGTGAGAAGAACAGAGAGTTTCATGGTGGCATCCCGTGCTGATAAGATCAGCCAGTCTGGCAGGGTGAACGGCAGAGACAAACAGAACAATCCGGAAAAATACATTTAGTATGTTCTACCAGGAGGTTGCGCGCTTTTTAGTGATTAATTCGGGCAGTTCTCGCTTTTGCGACTACAGTCTCTGGTGAGGTTGTCATCATTTCGTACTAATGGAGGATTTTCTGTGTTATTTCAAAACGACGAGAAAGGCCACGTCATTATTGGCGAAGCGGCACTAAGCCTTGCCCTGGGTGAGAAAGAAATCAGTATCGCATCACTTTTTACCCAACTGGGTTTTATGGCGAAATCTGAACGCAACGCGGATCGGCTGACGAAAATCTCCGAAGCCAGAAGCTGGCTGAGCAGTTTTACGTCACCAGCGGTTGCCCAACAGCAGGTGCCGTACCTGCGAACGCTTGCAGGCCTGAACGAAGAGCTGAACTAGCAGTAACTGAACTGATGCCAATGGACGTAGTCCGGCTCCGGCCGGAAAACGACGAAGCGGACGACCTCAACGGTTGCGCTAACGCGTATACCGGCCGGAGAAATTATCAGGGACGATATTTCCTCCAGCCAGCCTCCGGGACAGGGGCATGGCTCTCAGACAACCTCTCTTTTTTGCCTCCTCCACAGACATTCTGCAATAAACGCGCGCCCTGAAACGCCAAAAAAACTGGTGATATCTCAGCGGGATCGATTGAAGATTCAGGCAAAGCGACTTAAGCGATAGTACCGCTATTCCCGATCATGATTGCGCTGACGCTGCTGATCATCCTGCAGGTGCGCTCAATATCAGCGATGATCATGGTGTTTATGGCATCGCCGCTGGGATTGATTGGCGTGGTGCCGACGTTATTAATATTTAATCAGCCGTTCGGGATTAACGCACTGGTGGGATTGATTGCGTTGTCAGGTATTCTGATGCGCAACACTCTGATCCTGATAGGTCAGATCCATCATAACGAGCAGGAGGGGCTGAATCCGTTTCATGCCGTGGTCGAGTTGGCGGTACAGCGTGCCAGGCCGGTTAATCCCTGACAATATATGAAGCCTCCCCGGCCCCTTAACGGTCAGGGTTCATCTCCTGCTGAGGTAGTAAGAGAAACGGGGAGCGTAAAAGGCTCCCCGTTATCATCGCTATGCTGTTAACTATAAAGCGCGGCTTTTCCCACTGAGGAGAACAACTGCATTTTGTGCGTCACGACTTTTTTTACCTCTTCCATTGGCCTGATATAGAGGACATTGGGTTCATGACTTCCTGACTTCAGCCCCGCTTCCAGGGCAACAAAGAACGCTTTCTTGATGTCGCTGGAGATGTTGATTTTAGCTACGCCATACAGGATAGACTCTGCTACTTCAGCATCCTTGTTGCCTGAACCGCCATGTAATACTAACGGGATAGAGATTAACTGCCTGATAGTTTTCAGCCGTTCAATATCCAGTTGGGGTTGTTTTCCTGGTGGGTACAACCCGTGCGAAGTACCAATCGCGATGGCCAACGAATCGACGCCCGTTTCGTTGACAAACTGCAGCGCCTGCTGAGGATCGGTATAAAGAATCTCTGCATGTCCGCCTTCGCCACTCCCTTCGGCAATGCCGATGGTGCCCAGTTCTGCCTCAACGGAAATGCCGGCAGCATGAGCAATTTCCGTAATGCGACGGGTGACGGCGATATTCTCAGCCAGTGACAGGGCCGATGCATCGATCATCACAGACGTATAACCGGTCTGAATGGCGCGCATCACCTGTGCCAGGGTCTGCCCATGATCCAGATGAATAACCACCGGCACCGTTGCCCTTAAGGCAAGCTCACGGAGATAACCGATAAACGCGTCACCAATAAAGGCGTGCTCTTCAGGGTGAACTTCCAGAATTACGGGGGAACGCAGCGCTTCCGCGACATCAATAACGACCCGGGCGAACTCTGCCGACGCGATATTAAATGCACCCACACCAAACTGATGTTTCTGTGCAACGGCCAGGACCTCTTTCATATTCATCAACATCATTAAATCTCCTGTGCTGTTTCAGTAATGTCTTTCTTAATAAAACGAAGAATGAAGGCAGTCAGCAGGGCTCCGGCAGCGATGGCGACCAGGTAGCCCAGAATATTGGTGATGACATTAGGAATGAACATCACAAAGATGCCGCCGTGTGGGGCTCTGGAGGCACATCCCCATGCCATAGAGAGCGCGCCTGCAAGACCGGATCCCGCGACAATCGCCGGGATAACCCGCAGTGGGTCAGTGACGGCGTAGGGAATGGCGCCTTCAGTAATAAATGAGAATCCCAGCACATAGGTGACTTTGCCGGTATCCCGCTCCAGTACGGTAAATTTGCGTTTAAACAGGGTAGTGGCGAGCGCGATACCCAATGGCGGCACCATGCCGGCTGCCATACAGGCGGCGATAGGCTCATAAATGCCGGTCGACATCAGACCGATGGCAAACATACAGACGGTTTTATTCAGTGGCCCACCCATATCAAAAGCCACCATCATCCCAATCAACAGACCCATAATGGCAGCATGGGTGTTACCCAGATTTTCAAGGAATGAGGTGAGGGCATCGAGCAACAGCTTGATCGGCGCACCGACCACCAGCAGCATTAGCGAGCCGGTGATCAGGACGCTGAGCAGCGGGACAATCAGGATTGGCTTCAGACCGGCAACCGCTTTGGGAAGGTTGACATAACGGATGATAAGCAACGTGGTATATCCCGCCAGGAATCCCGCCAGCAGTGCCCCTAAAAAGCCCGACTCTGTCTGGATAGCCAGCATCCCGCCAACGGCCCCCGCGACCATCCCCATGTTGCCGCTGATCGATTTACTGATCCCCAGGGCAAGGATGGGTAACATCAGGGCAAATGCGGCCCCGCCGCCAATATCGGCCAGCATCTTCGCAACAGGATTAAAATCAGGATCGCCGGGTGTCGCAGCCGTTATCCCGAAAGAGAAACTGAGAGCAATTAAAATCCCCCCTGCCACTACAAACGGAATTATTAAATTAACACCCGTTATGAGGTGGACATAAACTTCTGAAAACGGTGATTTTTTCGTATCGATGACAGGCTGCGCCTCTCCCTGACTGACTTCCCGATGAAGGGTTGGTTTTAATGTCCCGGAGAGGATTTCATCAAGTAATCCTGCGGTGTCTCTGACGGCGCGTGAGACAGAAACCTGAATAACATTCTTATTATGGAAGCGCGAGAGATCGATGACTTTATCGGCTGCAATTAAAACCACATCGGCTTCCTGAATGTCTTTGTCAGTGAAAATATATTCACTTTCAACGGCGCCCTGTGTTTCAACACGTAAATCTATCCCTCTTTTACTGGCATTCTTTTTTAGCATGGCTTCTGCAAGGTAAGTGTGTGCAACGCCTGTCGGGCAGGCGGTAATTGCAATTATTTTCATAATAATTTCCTTATGAAGAGATTATTAACCACTGCTGATAATTAATCGGTAAAGAGGCGTAAACACTGCGTTCTGACCCAGAGGAATATGTCGGATCGTGGTGTTAAATTCATGCCGATAAATAAACCTCCAGAGGCCATTTTCTATTGATGGCTAAATTATTTCTAAAGGTGATAAATAAATAAACGATGTATCTTTTATTGAATAAAGATCCTGTGTCAGTCGATGGCGGTATTATATGGGCATGTTTGTCAATAAACGTACCTTTAAGAAAATAAAACAATATGATAAGAGTGTTTTTGGAGGGAAATATTATCAGTCTGATCGTCCTGTTAATTCTTTGACGATATCTTTTTACATGAAAAACCAAAAGATAAATGAATCCCAAACGGGAAACATTTATTCAGCGTCAGGAAGATTAACGGAGGAGGGAGATGCGTACCGGATGAGAGCGTTGCGCCTGAATGACAAGTCATAAGTCCGTCCGGGCTTATCTTTGCGTTTGCAGGAGTGCCCAGACAACAATCCCAAAGCCTTGCCGGAGATCGTAATGCCTGATGACAAGCGTGCCGCTAAAACCTGTTACAACTGAAGACAGTGCACAGCGTGGACCTGCAGACAGGGCAGCCAGCCTTATTGACGCAAGGCTGGCTGCTCGCCGCATCTTTACGGCAGGATTAAAACGCCGGGTGACGGTTAAAAGCTTTCCCAGCTGGCATCTGCGGAGGCGCTGACTGGCGCGCCGGGAACGACACGCGGCGCTAAAGCAGGTGCGCCCCGGCTGACGCTGTTTTGTCCGGGAGAGAGACGGAACACGGCCACCGTTTTTTCCAGTTCGGCTGCCTGAGATTCCAGTGAGCTGGCTGCGGCGGAGGACTCTTCAACCAGTGCGGCGTTCTGTTGCGTGGTGGTATCCATTTCGGCCATTGCCGTGGCAATCTGAGAAATGCCGCGGTTTTGCTCGTCGGATGCGGCAGCAATTTCACCCATAATGTGTTTAACCTGACTGACAGAGCGGACGATGTCATCCATGGTTGTACCGGCGCGTTCCACAAACTCAGAACCATCATGAACGCGGTCAAGGGACTCGCGTATCAGCGTTTCAATCTCTTTAGCGGCCAGTGAACTGCGCTGGGCCAGATTTCTGACTTCACCGGCAACTACCGCAAATCCGCGACCCTGCTCACCGGCTCGTGCCGCTTCGACTGCGGCGTTAAGGGCCAGGATATTGGTCTGGAAGGAGATGCTGTTGATGACGTGAATGATCTCGCCGATTTTGCCCGAACTCTGGCTGATGTTGTTCATGGTTTCGATAACGTCACGGATAATCTCGCCGCCGCGTCCGGCATTAACTGACGCGTCTGTCGCCAGCTGACTCGCATGATGAGCGTTCTCCGCATTCTGTTTCACCGTTGAAGAGAGCTCTTCCATGCTGGCGGCGGTCTGAACCACCGCGGCAGACTGCTGTTCTGTGCGGGATGAAAGATCGGTATTACCTGCTGCGATTTCCGCCGAGGCACGCGCCACGCTGCTGACGCCATCACGCACATTAGTAATGATGTTTTGCAGGCTGATGTTCATTGCATCTACCGCCTGCATCAGCTGACCTAACTCATCACCACGGGTGGTTTTCAGTGAGGTGGTTAAATCACCCCCGGCAATACGTTGTGCTGCGTTCAGCGTCTCTTTCAATGGCAGCGTAATGTTGCGGGTGATCCGCCAGGCAATCAGCAGACTCAGAACAACACAAATCAGCGCTGCAAAAGCAATGCGCCACTCCGCCTGTTTGATAAATTCAGAGGATAGCTGGGACTGATAGGCAAAGGTATTGGATACCGCCGCATTGAGCCGCTCTGCGGTAGTGGTCAGACCCGCCGATTCGCTCTTTTCTTTCTCTGTGGCATCGACATAGCGTGTCAAAGCCTGGCGTTGTTGCGTCAGGGTGCTGAGCACATTTCGCGTTACGTCATTAATATTGGGCTGGGCGAAAATATCCAGTTGCTCGCTTAGGGTGGTGATAGCGGTATATTCTTCAAGAACCCTATCTCTGCTGGCCTCAGACGGCTTATCGAGAAACGCTTTTTCAACATTAGCCGCATCAAACAGCGCTGCGGCCAGGTGCATGACTGGCAGCGCCGCGTCGGGTGTCAGAGCCATATCGAGTGATTCAAACTGATGCGCAAGCGCAATCAGAGCACCCGGTTTAATGGCATCAAAGGCACCACTTGTCGCCTGCGCAGCAGTCACGAACGTCTGGCGCTGATTCTGATATTCGTTAAGTAACTCTCCCATCAGCGTAACTTTCTGCTGGCCCATCTCATCCCATTTAAATCCATCCAGCCGTTTATAAAGGGTGTCTAACTCCTTGAGGGCCTGAATATTCTGCGTGGCAAATTTGGGATCTTTGGTGTACTGGTAGAGAGTGCGGTTAAGGCGTGCCTTGCTTAACGTGTTTACCATCTCCACGGTAATCGTGCGCCGGGCGGAGTTGTCTTTAATACTGCGAAAACAATCGAAAGCGATAAAGGTAATGGCGAGGGAGGCAGCAATGACGACGATAAAACCGACGCCCAGTTTTTTCCCAATTTTAATATCGGAGATGCGTTGAGCAAGGCCCATAAGGTTCACCTTTAGTGAGATATCAGATGCAGAGAAGAGGCTGTTAAATAATTCAAAGATGATCTTCTTATCGTCATCATGAGGTGAATCTTTAATGTTATTTATGAGTGGCTGGGAGGCTAATTAATTAGATGTATATTGTTTTTTTGTGAAATTATCTGGCTGCTAATCTTTGTTGGGTGTATTGTTAAGTGAATGATTAATAAAAATATTTATTGCTACTTTTTTTTGTAAAATTAATCATCGTTTGTTGATGTTGATCACAATGATAATACTGAAAAAGTGAATGGGTGTGGGTGACTTTTTTTAAAGTGATGTTTATTGGTGTCATTCCTATTTAAATTAAGAGTAAACCTGAGAAACGAATTAATTGCCTGCAACGAACGCTGAGCGTGAGATGTGATGTTGAAGGCTCGCTTAAGTTGTGTTTTGAGCATCAAAAATTTCATTGAAATGCTATTCAGATTAAGAAAAAATACGGGGATCATACCTGCCAGCTCGCGCTTACAACCTCGTATCCTGTCCAGCGTTATCTGTATCGCATCAGAAAGCCCTGGCGTGACCAGAAAACAGGCACCGCTTATAAAATTTTTAGGCCTTATCAAGGCTTACGATCTTCGCCAGCATCCGCTAGAGTAGAAGTCCGCCTCGTAATGATGAGCACAATCAATACCCGATTACTGTTTCTACACTCACGGCAAGCTAATCGTTGTTCTGGAAATATCAGAGATGAACCTCGCCATTGACCTGATGGCGCAGGGATATAAAAAAGAGGTCGAGGAAGTCCATGCCATTGATGAAAAGCAGGCCACTGCGCGCTTTGCAGATATCAGAAAGAACAATGATATTGATCGACATAACTTTCTGGCAGGTGCAAGCGCGATGCCGCTGATCGGCGTGCTAACAGCGATGGCTGCGTTTCTCTTCTGGCGTAAAAAATAGTTCTGCTTCTATTCAGGTATTCAGAAAATAATTCACTGACTCCCTGACTTCAACATAGAAGCCCACTAACACAGGAAGCTATGCCAGGGCATTACCCTAAAAGGACTTAAATGAAAAAGCTCATCCTTATACTACTCACTATCGCTTTAGCCGGTTGTGCGCCTCTCACGCCACACGAATGCATAAAAAAAAGCGCACTCGAAACCTGCAGCTATAACCGTTCAGGAAAAGTCGGGGATAACGATATCTATGGTCAGCAGGCATCTGGCATTAAAAAAACGCTGGATGCTGCACTATCAGAGCCGCACGCCTGGAAGGGGAAACGCTGTAATGCTCATCTGGATTTCAAAATTGATGGCACCCTGGATAATTTTATTATCAAAGGGGGCGATAAAGATTATTGCAATGCGCTCAAAGTGGCGGCGAAACACGCCAGATTTCCGGCTTTCACCGACCAGCATGTTTTCGATGTGATGGGATCAGCGCGCTGGAATATGGAAGGACAGCCCTGAGACTCATCATGCCCGTGAAATCAGGGCACTAAAGCGCCCGCAATCGCGGGCGCTTTGGCTTGTCAGCGCCACCATTATCAGAACTGATAAGAAACGCTGACATTCACGTTACGTGGCTCACCGTAAACGTAGCTGTTCATATAGCTGTAATACTCGCGGTCGAAGAGGTTATCGATGTTGGCCTGTACGGCAACCTGCTTATTCACCTGATAGCGGGCAAACAACGAGGCCAGCGGGTAGCTGCCCTGATAGACCCGCACGCTGTCGCCGCTGGCATTGGTCACGTTTTTAAACACCCGGTTCTGCCAGTTAATTCCGCCACCAACGGTGAGTTCGGGGATCGCGGCCAGTTGATAACGGGTGAAAAGCTTGAATGAGGTTTGCGGCTGATAGCTGTTGAACCGGCCACTTTTATCGCGTGCCACATAGCGGGTTGCGCCAAAGGTCAACTGCAGATTATCGGTCAGCGCGCCATTCAGCTCAAACTCGGCACCTTTACTGACTGCCCCTTTGGCTGCGTCATAGGCCTGCTCATTGCCGCTCAGGTAAACGCCATCAATCGCCTGTCCGACGTTGTCCTGTTCGATGCGGAAAAACGCCACGCTGGCGGTCAGCAGGCCATCGTTCCAGGCGGATTTCAGGCCGGTCTCGTAACTTTTACCGGTCACCGGTGAGAGGTAACTGCCGCGGATATCGCGATAAGTCTGCGGCAGGAAAATGGCAGTGTAGCTGCCATAGGCGGACCAGGTGTCATTAATGTCATACACCAGCCCTGCATAAGGCGTGGTGTTATTTTTGGTCATCTCTCCGCTACTGCCATGGGTGCTCCACTGGGTATAGCGAGCGCCAATAATCAGCGACAGTGGATCGGCCAGCGACAGGCGTGCAGCGCTATAGACCGATTTCTGACGAACAGTGTCATCATCGTTGAGATACCAGCCCTGCCACGCCGGCTCCGCTACGTTACCGGTCCAGCTATTATTGAAAATACCCATATCGGCGGCAGTGATTTCCCCCGCCTCCGCATCGCTGAATCCATCCTGACTGTAGGCGGCATTATGCTGGCGGCTGTAGCTTGCCCCGGCCATCAACACGTGCTGACGACCCAGCAGTTCAAACGGGCCGCTGGCAAAGCCATCGATTGAATCCATTTTACGTTTGCCGCGATCCATACTGCCGTAGCCCGTGGTGCCGTCACCGCTCTCCTGATCGGGATTGCCCATCACATAGAGCAGCTTATCGCTGAAGGTGTTCTCGGCGTGCGTGCCGTTGATATGAATATTCCAGCCGTTATCGAAGTTATGGTCGATATCCGCAAAGACTTTGCGCGAGTTAGTGTTGTAACGCGCCCAGTTGGCTGATGAATTCAGGCTGCGGTTGTAATGCGTCGTGGCGTTGTTACTGTAAAACATCGGCAGACCACCCCAGGTGGGATTACCGGTGTTGTTATCTTCATAGTCGTAGCCCAGTGATAGCGTCGTCTTCTCGGTGAGGTCCGCATCAATCACGCCGTAGATGAATTTTTTGGTTTTTTGATAGCGATCCAGCCAGCTCTCCTGA
>Ga0308161_1002447_pt1 | contig 19616 bp, 18 predicted proteins | sample PhyFR2_FD_201034 | JGI IMG/M metagenome (GOLD analysis project Ga0308161, IMG submission 201034) | Phyllosphere microbial communities from UC Gill Tract Community Farm, Albany, California, United States - DLSLF.R2 | ecosystem: Host-associated > Plants > Phyllosphere > Unclassified | place: USA...
GGCCCAGGCGCTGAAGATCAACCCCTGAGCCCGTGGCGAAGCTGTACTTCCGCTACGGAGCGATGAACTCGGGCAAGTCGACGGCCCTCCTGCAGGCGGCGTACAACTACGAGGAGCGCGGACAGCGCGTGCTGCTCGCCAAGCCCGAGATCGACACCAAGGGCGCGGATCAGATCGAGAGCCGTTTGGGCGTGAGTCGCCCGGTGGATTTCCTGGTGGGTCCCGGCGACGACCTGCGCGCCGTGTTCGCCGCCGCCGCCGGTCCCGATCCGGTCGCCTCGCTTCTCGTCGACGAGGCGCAGTTCTTCACCCCGGCCCAGGTCGACGACCTCCTCCGCATCGCGGTCCTCGACAATGTGCCGGTGCTCGCCTACGGCATCCGCACCGACTTCCGCACGGAGGCCTTCCCGGGGTCCGCGCGCCTGATGGAGATCTCCCACAGCCTGGAAGAGCTCAAGACCATCTGCCGCTGCGGACGTAAAGCGATCTTCAACGCGCGTCTGGTGGGGGGCCGGTTCGTCTTCGACGGTGATCAGGTCGCGATCGACGAAGGACAGATCCAGGGTGAGGTCACATACGAATCGATGTGCGCGGCCTGCTATCTGCGGGAGTCCGGCGGTCGCCTCGACGGACGCTGAGACCGTCCGCGCGATCAGCGACGCCGTCGCCGAACGATAGCCTGGGAGCATGCGCGTACTCCTGGCCGGCGGTGCCGGTTACATCGGAACTCACACGGCCGTCGCTCTTCTCGAAGCGGGCCATGACGTCGTCCTCCTCGACGATCTGTCGGGAACGCACGCCGTCGCCGCGGAGCGCGTGGAGCGCATCACGGGCAAGCCCGCACCTCTCGTGATCGGTGACGCCGCCGACGACGCGGTGGTGTCCGCGGTGTTCGACGAGCACGGCCCCATCGACGCGATCATCCACCTCGCGGCGTTCAAGGCGGTGGGCGAGTCCACGCAGAAGCCGCTCGCGTACTACTCCAACAACCTCGACACGACGTTCGCTCTGCTGCGCGTGGGCCTGGCCCACGGCATCCGGTCGTTCGTGTTCTCCAGCACCGGGACCGTCTACTCCGACCCCGCCGATCTGCCCTTCACCGAGGAGTCGACGACGAGCATCGACCTCTCGAACGCGTACAGCAAGTCCAAGCGCATGAACGAGGTCGTCCTGGCCGACGTCGCGCGCGTGAACCCCGACCTCAACGTCACGGTCCTGCGCTACTTCAACCCCGTGGGGGCGCACCCGTCGGGCCTCATCGGCGAGGACCCCGCCGGCATCCCGAACAATCTCATGCCCTACGTCTCGCGCGTCGCGATCGGCACGCTCGACGAGGTCGGCGTGTTCGGTGACGACTACGACACCCCCGACGGCACGGGGCTGCGCGACTACATCCACGTCGTCGACCTGGCCGAGGGGCACGTCGCGGCTCTCGAGCAGGCGCAGCCGGGGCACCAGGTGTTCAACCTCGGCACGGGTCGTCCGGTGAGCGTCCTCGAGCTCGTGGCCTCGTTCGAGAAGGCGGTGGGGCACGAACTGCCCAAGCGGATCCTCGACCGCCGCCCCGGTGACGTCGCCGCGACCTATTGCGACCCCACGAAGGCCGCGGAAGTGCTCGGCTGGCGCACGCGTCTCACCATCGACGACGCCTGCCGCGACTACTGGAACTGGCAGACGACGAACCCCGCCGGCTACGCCACGCCCGCCGACGCCTGACGATCCGCGCGTAGGCTGGTGTGGTCCGGCCACATCAGCCCGACCGGGCGGACGGGGGATGCCATGCCGGATACGGCGCCGCGTGCGTGGCAGGTCGTGCTCGAGCGGATCGAAGCCGACCTCCGAGAGGGGCGCCTCTCGCCCGGAGATCGCCTGACGCCGGAGCGAGAGCTGGCATCGACGCTCGGCGTCGGTCGATCGAGCGTCCGTGAGGCCATCCGAGTCCTCGAGGTGCTCGGCGTCGTGCGCACCGCGACCGGATCCGGCCCCACCGCCGGCGCGATGATCGTGACCACCCCGCGCGGGGGTCTCGCGGCGTTCCTGCGCCTTCAGGTCGCCGCGAACGGATTCCCGATCGCCGATGTGGTCCGTACCCGCGTGGTGCTCGAAGGCGACGTCGTGGAGCGTCTCGCGACCGATCCCGCCGCCGACCTCGCGGAGGTGCACGAGATCCTGGATGCCATGGACGCCGGCGACCTCACCCGCGAGGAGTTCCTCGCCCTCGACGCGCGGCTCCACCAGGCTCTCGCCGAGGCGTCCGGCAATGCCGTGGTCGCCGCGATGATGGCGGGGCTCCGCAGCTCGATCGAGTCGTACACGCAGCTCGGCGCCGCCCGCATGAGCGACTGGGCGACGACCGCCGCTCGCCTGCGGGACGAGCACCGTGACATCGTCGGCGCGGTGCTCCGCGGTGACGGCGGTTCGGCACGCGACGCCGTCCGCGGGCACATCGCCGGCTACTTCGGTCAGGTCGCCGCGGAGCTGGGTGCGCCCACCGACCTGACATCCGCCGAGGGCGCGTCCGCGCGCCCGTGAGAGGACTCCCATGACCGATCGTCCCGCCCGCCCGCCCCGGCCTCAGCACGTGCTCGAGGTCGTGTCCACTGAGCGTCTGACCCCTCACCTCGTGCGCGTTCGAGCGCGGGGAGCCGATCTGTCGGTGTTCCGCGAGAGCGCCTTCACCGACAAGTACGTCAAGATCACCTTCGTCAAACCCGAGCTGGGGCTCGAGCCCCCGTACGATCTCGCGGCACTGCGCGAGACCCTCGCCCCGGAGGATCTTCCCGTCACACGGACGTACACCGTGCGCGAGGTCGACGGCGATGAGCTGGCGATCGATTTCGTCGTGCACGGCGACGAGGGCCTTGCGGGGCCCTGGGCGGCGCGCGCGCAGCCGGGGGAGCGCCTCGTCGTGTCGTCGCCGGGAGGCGGCTACGCCCCCGACGCCGAGGCGGACTGGCACCTGCTGGTCGGTGACGAGTCAGCGATCCCCGCGATCGCGGCCGCCCTGGAAGCCCTTCCCGCGGATGCCGTGGGCTCGGTGTTCCTCGAGGTGCAGGAACAGGGCGAGGAAGTGCCGCTCACCGTCCCCGACGGCGTGCGTGTCGAATGGGTGTATCGCGGGACGGCGGGGGCCGGGACGTCGCGCGTCCTCGTCGACGCCGTCGCCGCATGGGCGCCGCCCGCCGGGCGTGGCCACGTGTTCGTCCACGGCGAGCGGGAATCCATGAAGGCGCTGCGCGACGTGATCTTCGGGCAGTGGGGACTCGCTCGCGCGCAGGTCTCGCTCTCGGGGTACTGGGCCCACGGCCGGACCGAGGATCGCTTCCAGGCGGAGAAGCGCGAACCGATCGGGCAGATCGTTTGAGTTCGCGGCGTCGCCGACCGCGATGACGAACGCCGCCTCGACCAAGACTCCGCCGACGTGCGGTGTCTCGTTCGAGGCGGCGTTCCCCGCGACGCGGGTCAGGCTTGCGCGCGCACCGACAGCGTCGGGATCAGCGTGTCGAGGTAGTCGGCGGTGTCCTCCCAGCCGTGGACCGCGTGGCACTCGACACCCATGGCGAGGACGGGGTAGTCGTTGCCGTCCGGGTCGAGACGGTCGCCGATGAAGAGCATGTCGTCGAGCGGGATGCCGGTGGCGTCGGCCAGTTTGCGCATCCCGTACGCCTTGTCGATGCCACGGTGGGTGATGTCGACCGAGGTCGACCCTCCCGAGCGGACCTCGAGGTCGGGGATGCGAGCGGCCACGGCCTCGCGCAGAGCGTTCTTCTTCTCCCCGGTGGGGTCCCAGGCCATCTTGGCGTCGAGCGGGGCGCTCTGTCCGAGGGCGGAGAAGGTGATCTGGGAGCCGCGGTCCTCGAGGATCTCCCCCCACGGTTCGGCTTCCCACAGGCCGAGACGCTCGGCCTCTTCGCGCACCGCGGCGAGAGCGCGGGTCTTCTCGTCGTCGGTCAGGGAGTGCGCGTAGACGGCCCGGATGCCCTCGTCCCCGAGGCGGTAGTACTGCGTGCCGCACGTCGGCATCAGGTGGAGGTGATCGAGCAGCTCGGGGCCCGCCTCCGGCAGTCGCTCGACGACCTGGGAGCGGAACTGCTGGAGCTGGCCGCCGGAGATGATCGCGACCTCGACCCGCTCCGCCAGAGCGAGCAGCAGGTCGCCGATGCGGGGGTCGATGGCGGTCTTGGAGGGCGCGAGCGTGTCATCGAGATCGAAGGCGACGAGACGCGGTGAGGTGTCGGACACGGTGCTCCTGCGGGGTGAGGTCAACGGGTGAGGCCGGCCGGACCGTGCGCGGGTCCGCGGGATCGGCATCGACGAAGGATGCCGCGGGCTACACGGATTCTACCGAGCAGCCCAGGGATCTCACCGCGGTGGATGCGCGGTAGGTGGGGGTGAGATCCGCGCGGCCATCGCCGGTAGGGAGCGGGACGCGAACCGTGGAGGAGCTTGCTGACAGATCGAATCGCGTGCCGCAGAACCCGCGAAATCCATGAATACCGCGGCCGGGGAATCATGAAAGTCCTCTCATCTCTCGGGGCAATTTGTAAACCCGTACATAAAGAATTGCCAGCTTGTCGTAGGGTGGCGGTGAACCTGAGAGGTGGGTGGGGGCCCGAACACGGTCTCTTTGCGCGCACTCCGGTGTTATTCCCATCAGAAACACATGAGATGAGCCGATGAAACGAAACATGAAGCGTGTGGGGTGGGCGGGCGCATCCGCCGCGTTGGCGCTCGCTGCAACGGGGTTCATCGCCCCGACGGCGGCGTTCGCGGGCGATGCGGAGTCCACTGCTCCGACGTCCGGGCCGCAGTTCGATGCCGCCGCCAAGGCGCTGCTGAGCAGCGACGACCAGGTCAAGATCGTCGGTGCCGACGGTAACGGGAATGTCGTCGTGTACACGACCGCCGACGAAGCGAGCCTCAAGAGCGAGCCCCGCGCGTTCGTCGACAACAATGCGAACGTCATTCTGAAGAAGCTGGATTCCGCCCCCAAGAAGGCGGCCTCCACCGATGTGGTCGGTGGCGCCGGATACTTCGGTCGGGTTTCCGGCAACAGCGGGTACTCCTGCTCGGTCGGCTTCAGCGGCTTCAGCCCCACCGGTGCCCCCGCTGTCATCAGCGCCGGTCACTGCACCCAGGACGGCGAGATCGGCGAGGTCTCCCTCACCGTGCCGCGTTCCGACACCGCCGGCGGCGGCGGCCAGGGACCGGTGGAGCTTGCTCACACGCTGGGCGACTTCGGCTTCTCGCAGTTCGGTGGCCCCGGCAACACCGCCGGTGCCGACGGCGCCGCGGACTCCGTCGACATCTCGGTGATCGACGTCACCAACAGCGATCTCGACCTCAAGCCCGAGGTCACCGACTGGTCGAACACCGAGGACCTGTCGGCATCCACCTTCCCGATCAAGTCGGTCGGCGAGGCTGAGGTGGGTCCCTTCGCGAAGTCCGGTCGTACCACCGGCTACACCAAGGGCAACATCGAGATCGTCAACGGCTGGCTCGACGTCGAGGGCCGTTGGGTCCACGGCTTCGGTGGCCCCATCGACGTCATCCAGGGTGACTCGGGTGGACCGATGTGGCAGGGCGACAAGGCCGTCGGCGTGACGTCGGCGCTCTTCGACTACCAGGGCGTCCGCTACGGCTGGGGTGCCGACCTGCTCTCGGGTCTCGCGCAGACCGACGGATACACCGTCGCGGTCCAGGTCGACGCTCCGAAGCTCACCACCGAGAACGGCAGCACGGTCACGACCGGCTCCACCATCTCGGGCACGGCTCAGGCCAACACCAAGCTCGTCGTGACGCCGGAGAAGGGTGACGCGTTCACCATTGACGTCGACGGCTCGGGCACCTGGAGCTTCACCGTTCCGGAGCGCCTCGGTGCCTACGCCTTCACGCTGCAGTCGACGAGCGGCTACAGCAAGTCGTCCACGGTCGATGCATCGGTGAACGTCGTACCGGCTGCGCCGGCGATCACGTCGCCCGCTGACGGCTCGTCCACGGTCTCCGAGGTCTCCAAGATCTCGGGCACCGGTCTCGTCGGAGCCACCGTCACCCTCACCGGTGACGTCAAGGCCACCGCCAAGGTCGGCGCGGACAACACCTGGTCGGTCGAGGCCGACCTGAACGAGGGTTCCTACAAGGTCAACGCCACGCAGGCGCGTGACGGCGTCACCTCGGCCTCCACCTCGGTCTCCTTCGCCGTGATCCCCGCGCAGCCCACCATCGACGGCATCGTCGACGGCAGCAGCTACTCGGACTCGGCCGTCCCGACCAAGGTGTCGGGCTCGGGTGAGACCGGTGCGGACATCACCGTTTCGCTGAACGGCGCCGAGGTCGGTACGACCGAGGTCAAGGCCGGCAAGTGGACGGTGCCCTTCACGGACGCGCTGGCTGCCGGTGACTACACCGTCGTCGCCACGCAGACGGTGAACGGTCAGTCGAACAGCACCTCGGTGTCGTTCTCGGTTGCCGCGGCCCCCGGCCCGTCGCCCTCGCCGTCGCCCAGCACGCCCAGCACCCCCGGCCCGACCCCGGGCCCGCAGGGCACGCTGCCCAAGACCGGTGCGAGTGACCCCGCGCCGCTCGCCCTGGGCGCCGCAGCGCTGCTCCTCGGTGGCCTCGGAGCGGTCGGTTACCGTCGCTTCCGTCGCGTGAGCCGCTAAGCACCACGCCTCATCGCCCCCGCCATCGCACCCTCGGGTGTGGTGGCGGGGGCGATGTCGTTGTCGGCGCCGAACCGCCTCGTGGGCGCGAGCCGCGGCGAGACGCCCTCTCCATCGCGAAACAGGCGGCCGCGACAGGGAGCGGCCACCGTCCCCGATAGGGTGAGCCGATGAGCGAAGCGGTCGAGAGCGAGAGCGGATCCGGCGATTTCGTCCAATCCCTCGCCCGTGGGCTCGAGGTGATCCGTGCTTTCGACGCCGAGCACCCCGCGCTGACCCTCAGTGACGTCGCCCGCCGGGCGGGGCTGACCCGAGCCGCGGCTCGTCGCTTCCTCCGGACCCTCGAGACGCTCGGATACGTGCGAGCCGACGGGCGTGACTTCTCCCTGACGCCCCGCGTGCTCGAGCTCGGCTTCAGCTACCTCTCCGCCCTCTCTCTCCCCGCAATCGCCCAGCCTCACCTGGAGCGCCTCTCCCGTGAGGTCGACGAGAGCGTCTCATCGGCCGTGCTCGACGGCGCCGACATCGTGTACGTCGCGCGCGTTCCCACGCGACGGATCATGAGCGTCGGCATCACCATCGGGACGCGCTTCCCCGCCTACGCGACCAGCATGGGTCGCGTCCTCCTCGCCGCGCTGCCCGAGGCCCGAGCCCGCGAGATCATTACCGCGTCGCACCCCGAACCCCTGACCTCCAGGACGCGAACCGACGTCGAGGCGATCCTCGACGAGCTCGAGGCCGTCCGGACGCAGGGGTGGTCTCTCGTCGACGGGGAGCTCGAGGAAGGGCTGCGTTCGCTGGCTGCGCCCCTCCACGCGCGGGGAGGAACCGTGGTGGCCGCCGTGAACATCTCCGCGACGGCGCGGGGGGACGCGACCGCCTGGCGCGAGCGGTGCCTGCCCGGCCTGCTCGCGGCGGCGTCCGACATCGACGCAGATCTCCGTCTGGTCTGACCGCGCGCGGCGGCGCTCGCGCTGCGCGGGGGCTCACGCCGCGCGTGGGTTCGCGCTGTCCCGTGGCTCGTGTCCCGCTAGGGCTCGCGCTGCGCCCGCCCGCGCTGTGCCGTGGCTCGCGTCCCGCTGCGGCTCGCGCGGCGCAGGGGCTCGCGCCGTGCCGGGGCTCGCGCCGTGCGGTGGAAAAGTCAGCGAACCGGATGCCGAAGCCCTCGCGCTCGGGAGTGCTGCGACGTACCGACTCTTGTCGCCGGCGACGCGCGCGCGTAGAGTCGTTCGCATAACGTACGCGTGTGCGCATAGCGAACAACGAGGGAGTCCGCGTGATCGACAAGACCGTTCCCGACGTCGGGGCTGCGGTCGCCGGCGTCCGAGATGGAGCGACCGTGATGATCGGCGGATTCGGCCGCGCGGGCCAGCCCGTCGAGCTGATCGACGCGCTCATCGCGCAGGGCGCCCGCGACCTGACCGTCGTCAACAACAACGCGGGCAACGGCGACACGGGTCTCGCTGCCCTGCTCGCGGCCGGGCAGGTGCGCAAGATGATCTGCTCCTTCCCGCGGCAGAGCGACTCGTGGGTTTTCGACGGCCTGTACCGGGACGGCAAGGTCGAGCTCGAACTCGTCCCCCAGGGGAATCTTGCGGAGCGTATCCGCGCCGCCGGCGCCGGCATCGGCGGGTTCTTCACCCCCACCGGCTTCGGCACTCAGCTCGCCGAGGGGAAGGAGACGCGGCGTATCGACGGCCGCGACTACGTCCTCGAGTATCCGATCCACGCCGACGTGGCGCTCGTCAGCGCGCGTGCCGCCGATCGTTGGGGCAACCTCGTCTACCGCGAGACGGCGCGCAACTTCGGCCCGATCATGGCGGCCGCCGCGTCGACCACGGTCGTCCAGGTCGATGAAATCGTCCCGCTGGGCCGGCTCGACCCCGAGGCGGTCGTGACCCCGGGCCTCTATGTCGACCGCGTCGTCGCGGTGGGGGAGCGGGCGTGGCTGCACGAGGGTGAGTTCGTCGGCGGTGTCGACATCGAGGGTCGTCCCCTCGCCCCCGAAGGGAACGCGTCATGAGTGCGCGTCGCCCCGACCGCTCGTTCGCGCGCGGCCCGGCCGTCGGCATCGGCACCATCCGCACCGGCGCCGTCTCTCCGCGCGCCGTCTCTGCACGCGCCGTCTGCAGCGGCGCCGTCCGCATCGATGCCCGCACCGAAAAAGAGGCAGAACAGTGACCACTCGCATCTCCCGCACGCAGCTCGCCGCACGGGTGGCATCCGACATTCCGGAGGGCGCCGTCGTGAATCTCGGGATCGGGGCTCCCACGCTGGTCGCCGACTACCTGCCCGAGGGGCTCGAGATCGTGCTGCACACCGAGAACGGGATGCTCGGGATGGGTCCGGCTCCCGAACGGGGGCGCGTCGACCCCGACCTCATCAATGCCGGCAAGCAGCCGGTCACCGCGCTGGCGGGAGCGGCCTACTTTCATCACGCCGACTCGTTCGCGATGATGCGCGGCGGCCACCTCGACGTATGCGTGCTGGGCGCGTTCCAGGTGTCGGCGGGGGGAGACCTCGCGAACTGGTCCACGGGCGAGCCCGGCGCGATCCCCGCGGTCGGCGGAGCGATGGACCTCGCGATCGGCGCGAAGGACGTCTACGTCATGACCGACCTGCTCACCAAGGGCGGCGAGCCCAAGCTCGTGGCCGCCTGCACGTACCCGCTCACCGGCGTCGGCTGCGTCTCGCGGGTGTACACCGACCACGGCGTCTTCGACGTCACGCCCGACGGCTTCCGCGTGCGCGAGCTGTTCGGCGACAACACGCACGCCGAGATCTCGGCGCTGCTGGGTCTCGACCTCATCGAACAGGAAGCCTGAGCCATGCCCGCATCCTTCGTGTACGACGCCGTCCGCACTCCGTTCGCGCGGCACGGCAAGGCGTTCGCCGATGTGCGCCCCGATGATCTCGCGACGACCGTGATGGCATCCGTCGTCGAACGCACCGGCATCGACCCCGCCCGCATCGAGGACGTGATCTTCGGCGACGCGAACCAGGCCGGTGAAGACAACCGCAACGTCGCGCGCTTCGGTGCGCTGCTCGCGGGCTTCCCCTCGTCGGTGCCCGGGACGACGATCAACCGCCTGTGCGGATCGTCGCTGGACGCCGTGATCCAGGGCTCGCGCGCGATCGAGGCGGGAGATGCCGAGGTGATCCTCGCCGGCGGCGTCGAGTCGATGACCCGCGCGCCGTTCGTGGTGGAGAAGAGCCCGCGTCCCTTCCCTGCGGCGAATCAGACGATGTGGAACACCTCGATCGGCTGGCGCATGACCAACCCGCGGCTGCGGAGAGACTGGACGATCTCGAACGGCGAGAGCGCCGAGAAGCTCGCCGAGATCTACGGCATCTCGCGCGAGGAGCAGGACGCCTTCGCGGCCCGCAGCCACCGCCTCGCCGCTGCCGCCTGGGCCGCGGGGCGCTTCGACGACGAGATCGTGCAGGTCGAGGGCCATGCGCTCGCGCGCGACGAAGGCATCCGCGACGACTCGACCGCCGAGGTGCTCGCGGGCCTGCGCCCGGCATTCCGGAAGGACGGCACGGTGACGGCGGGCAACTCCTCGCCGATCAACGACGGCGCCTCGGCGGTGCTGCTGGGAGCGGAGGGAGTCTTGGATGCCGAGCCTCTCGCCCGCATCGCGGGTCGCGCCGCGTTCGGCAACGACCCTGACGTGTTCGGTGTCGCTCCCGTCGAGGCGGCGAACCGCGCGCTCGCCCGCGCCGGCCGCTCGTGGAAGGACGTGAGCTTCGTCGAGTTGAACGAGGCGTTCGCGTCGCAGAGTCTCGCCTGCGCCCAGCTGTGGACGGAGCTGGACCCGGAGCTGTTGAACGAGAACGGCGGCGCGATCGCGATCGGCCACCCGCTCGGCGCGTCGGGCGGGCGCATCATCGCCCGCGCCGCGCACGAGCTGAAGCGCCGCGGCGGCGGCGTCGCCGTGACCGCGATCTGCATCGGTGTAGGGCAGGGCCTCGCGGTGGTGCTCGAACGCTGAGCCTGCCCCGGGCTCGAGAAGCTGACGGGCAGGTGGCCGTCGGAAATGAGTGAGGGCCCTTCGCGATTCGCGAAGGGCCCTCACTCATTTGTACAGATGGTCGGGGTGACAGGATTTGAACCTGCGGCCTCGTCGTCCCGAACGACGCGCGCTACCAAGCTGCGCCACACCCCGTGGCCAACCCTGAAAGTCTACCCCGTTCGCGGACGTGCGCCCAATCGTGCTGCGCAGCGGGAGTGTCGGCTCGGGGGCGAGGGTGGCACGCGGGGTCGAGAGCGTCGGGGAACGCCTCCCCGTCCACGAAGAGAGGAGAGGACGTTCCCCGACGACTCGCCGCACCGGACCTCGGGTCTCAGGGCTCGCTCCTCAGGGCGCGGCCCCTGAGAGATCGAGCTTCGGCGCCGGCCTGGGCGCCGGTCTCGGCGCTGGCCTCGGCGCTGGCTTCGGCGCCGGCCTGGGCCCCGGCCCCGGCGCCGGCTTCAGCGTGCGGCCTCGGCACCGGCCTCAGGGCCGCCGGGTCGGGCGTCGTCTCGCCACGATCGCCGCACCGCCGCCGAGCGCCACGGCGAGCATCGCGCCCAGTGCTGCCCCGCCCATCGATGCTCCTGGGACGCCGGTGGAGGCGAGAGCGGCGGGGAGGGGCGCCGCAGCCGACGGCGTGGGCGTGGGCGTGGGAGGAGGTGTCGGCGTCGGCGTCGGCGTGACCGGCGGGGGCGTCGGGGCGAGCTGCTCGGTCTGCGAGGGGTTCGCGAACCGCTCCTTCCAGCTGTAACCCCGGGGAAGGTACGGCGCGATCGCGTCGTCCTGCTCGGCTCTCGAGATCCGCCAGACGGCGGTGTACACGCCGGAGCCCGGGAGGGTCTCCGGTGAGGAAACAAGATACGTTCCCGGCCCACGACTCGGATCCGTCGTCAGGGTGAGGTGGGCGACGGGCGCCAGGGCGGACGGCACCTCGGCGGACTCCGCGGGGAACGCCCCCGTGCGGTACAGGTCGGCGCTCGCGCGAAGCGGCACGAAGGAACCATCGGCCAGGCGTGGCCACACGCCGTCGCCGACGGATACCTCCACGTCATCGACGAATCTGTCGCCGTCGATGCGGGCGGTCGTGGCGATGACGGGACGGAATTGCACAGGGCGCGCCGAGGCATCAGCCGTCGCCAGATCGAATGTCTGCGGATCGGCGGGGCCCGCCGACTCCTGCTGACCGGGGGTGGTGTAGAGCCGCACGGCCGCGGCGGGCACGCGGAAACTCCCCGAGGCCCGGACGATGTACGGGCGTCCGTCGCTGCCGGAGGGGCGCGGAGCCGAGATCGGGTAGACGACGCCGGCACGCACGTCGGTGCGCTCCGAGGTTCCGGTGTCGGCGAAGACGGCGTTCTCGAGCCGCAACGTGCCGGTGGCATCCGGGTCGACGTCGGCGACGATGGTTCCCTCCGTCGGATCGTCGGCGGCGGTGGTCAAAGTGAGCGATCCGTCGGTGCGGGGCACGTGCACCGCAGCGGCCTCGTTCAGGTACTGATCGACGCGCGCCTGGATCGCCGCGCTGTTCTCGGGGCTGGCGCGGCGCATGATGTAGTCGATCGCCTCGCTCAGCGAGTCGCCGTGGTACCCCCAGGAATGAAGGGTGGTGTCGCGGTCCACGATCGCTTTCACCGCCCATCCCACGCTCGCCGCCTGGACAGGGTCATCGGTCTGGCCGTAGACCGAGACGAGGTGGTTGATCGACGCGAGCTGCTGGGCGCTGAGGCCGCGGAGGTCCGAGGTCGTGCCGTGGTCGGTCGTCGTGCCGGTCGCGACGGGGAGCCCGGGATGGATGCAGTAGGTGTGCACGTCGCCCACCCGCATCGAGCCGTGCCAGCCGGTGGACGACAGTGGCGCCCACGCGCCGAAGCCCGTTCCTCGATCAGCGGCGGTCGCCGGGGGTGCGAACAGAGCCGTGGCAGCTGTGACGAGCGCGAAGACGGCGACCAGGGCGCGCCGTCGGCGGCGAGGTCGCGGGAAGTGCAAGTGATGCATGGGAGTCCCTTCGATTGAGAGACTCGATCTTCGCTGTGCGGCGACGCTCGTGAACGCCCGAAGGGGCCGTTCCGTGGACGAAACGGCCCCTTCGGGGATGGTGCAGAAGTGCTCAGCGCGGCAGCAACGTCAGCAGCGTCGCTTCCGGCCGACACGCGAAACGCACCGGGGCGTAGATCGAATGTCCGAGTCCGGCACTCACGTTCAGTGGCACCGAGCGGCCGCCGTAGGACCATTCGCTGAGCCCGCGAGCCTGGTCGAGGGGCAGATCGCAGTTCGACACGAGCGCCTTGTGGCTGAATGGCACGCGCACCTGCCCGCCGTGCGTGTGCCCGGCCAGCAGCACATCCGCACCGAAATCGGTGAAGGTGTCGAGCGTGCGGCGATAGGGCGCGTGCATGACTCCGAGTGTCAGGTCGGCGGCATCCAGAGTCTCCAGGACCGGGGGAATCTGGTCGGGACGATCCCACTTGCGGTGGGCGTCGTTCACGCCGAACGCGGTGATGCGCACCCCCTTCACCTCGAGGGACACGGCGGTGTCATCGAGGATGTTCCATCCGAGGTCGTCGGTGAAGAACCGGTCGAGGGCGTCGACGTCGAGGTGCTTGTGGGCGGGGACATTCCCGGACGGCCCGAGGAAGTACCGCAGCGGATTGCGGGGTGCAGGCTCCTGGAAGTCGTTCGAACCGTGGACGACGAGGCCGGGCACGCCCCGCAGGGACGCGAAAGCGGTACGGATGCCCGTCAGCCCGTCACGGTGACCGAGGTTGTCGCCGGTGTTCACGACGAGGTCGGGGGACAGCTCGGTGAGCCGGGCCATCCACTCCTGCTTGCGGTGCTGCCAGGGGGCCATGTGCGCGTCCGACACGTGAAGGACGCGGATCGGTTCCGCCCCCTTCGGAAGCACACGCAGGGCGTGATAGCGGACCGTGAACAGGTAGCGTTCGATCCCCATGCCCCAGACGGCGGCGCCGACAGCGGCCGCCCCCGCAACCCCGAGGGGTGCGAGGGCGGCCTTCACTGCAGGACGGGTCACGGGCAGTCCTTCGCGGCGATGCTGAGCGACACGGCGGTGCTCTTGTTCGTCGAGGTTCCGGCGGCCGGGTTCGTCCCCGTCACGCGCCCTTCGGCGGGTGCGCTCGCGTCCTTCTCGCAGCTGCCGATCGAGACGGTCCCGAATCCCGCGGCGAGCAGGGCGGCCCGTGCGGAACTCACTGGGTTGCCCGACACGTCCGGCACTGTGGCGCCCTGGCCGTTGCCGGGGCTGAGGGTGATCGTCGAGCCCGCGGGTGCCGATCCGGCGCCCGGGTTCTGCGCGGCGACGCGGTCGCCGCCGAGCTCGGAGTCGACGGGCGATCCGATGCTCACGCTGAAGCCTGCGCCCTGGAGGGTGGAACGGGCCTCGTCGAGCGTCTTCCCGACGACGTTCGGCAGGTCCTTCTGGATCGTCCGGATGAGGTTCGAGGAAGGGCCGGGGAAGGCATCGCCCCCGTAGAACTCGTCCGCGGCGCGCTGCGCCTCCTCGGCGATCGAGTACCGCATGTCGGAGAGCTGCTGACCGTTCCAGTACTTGCCGAACAGGTTCTCGATGCCGTCCCAGTTGCCGACCCACACGGCGGTGGTGACGTTGGTCGAGGACTCGATCATCCAGGTGTTCCAACCCTCGTGGGTACCGGTCTTGCCCATCAGCGGCGTTCCGTCGAAGGGGTTCGCGGCCTGACCGGTTCCGCCGCCGGTCATGACACCCTGCAGCGCGTACGCGGCCGTGGCAGCCACCTCCGGCGTCAGGGTGCCGGGCGTGCACTGGCGGTCGGGGATCGGACGCTCGGCACCGTCACTGTCCGTCACCTTGTCGATGACCTTCGGTTGGCAGTGGGTGCCGCCGTTGGCGACGGTCGCGTAGGCTCCGGCCATCGCGATCGGCGAGACGTTGTCGTCGCCGATGACGTTGTTGGCGACCCGCATCTCGATGTCGGTGCCGTCGCCACGGGTGACGCCGAGCTTCTTGGCGACCTTGGCGATGTCACACAGGTCGAGCTGCGAGGCCATCGTGAGGTACCCGGTATTGAGCGAGTTCTTGGTGAAGGTCAGCGGGGTGCCGTAGTAACCCGGGTCGGACCCGAAGTTGTTGATGATGGTGCTGCCCCCGTTGATCCAGTCGCCGTAGCACGAGTTCTTCATGTTCGGCACCGGACGCAGACGACCGTTGAGGTTCTCGTTGAGGGAGTGGCCCTTCTCGAGCCAGTCCACCAGAGTGAACAGCTTGAACGTCGACCCGGCATTGAACCCGTTCGAACCGCCGTTGTCCTTGTCGCCCGCGAAGACGATCGAGTTGTAGGCGGGGTCGGACTCCGCCTGAGTCGGATCCTGCGTGAACTTCGTGTTCTGGGCGATGCCGAGGATGCGGCCGGTCTTGGCCTCCATGCTGACCGCGGTCGAACCGAACTTCATTCCCTGGAAGCTCTGCGGCGCGTTCTCGTTCATCGCCGTCTGCGCGGCATCCTGAATGCGCCAGTCGAGAGTGGTCTGGATCGTGAGGCCGTCCTGACGGAGCGCGCGGACGCGATCGTCGACGTCGGTGCCGAAGGCGGGGTCGCTCAGGATCGTCGAGACGACGTACTGGCAGAAGTAGGGCGCGCCGGAGTTCGCACAGCCCTGGTCGGTCTCGGTGATCTGCGGGGTGATCGGCTCGATGGCCGCCGCCACGTATTGCTCGTGCGTGATCTTGCCGTCCGCTTCCATGCGGCTGAGGACATACAGCTGTCGACCCTTGGTCTCGCTGTAGCCGTCCGCGGCGTTCACGAGCTGCTCCTGCGTGATCTCGCCGTTGTCGCGGAGCGTGTAAAGCGCCTGGATGGTGCTCTGGTCGACGTCGTCGATCGAGCCGTCGGGGGCCTTGTTCCAGGTCACCGAGCCGTCTTCGTTCGAGATCGAGCCGCCCTCGCGGTCGATGCGGAAGCGGTTGGGGTTCTGCACCATGCCGGCGAGGATGGCGGCCTGCCCGACGTTCAGCTGCGAGGCCGGGACGTTGAAGTAGTACTTCGCCGCGGCGTCGATGCCGTACGTCACGCCACCGAAGTTCGCGATGTTCAGGTAGCCGAGGAGGATCTGGTCCTTCGTGTACTGCTTCTCGAGCTGGATCGCGTAGCGCATCTCCTGCAGCTTGCGCTGGTAGCCCTCGACGCCGTCGGCCTGAATCGCTTCGAGCGCGCACTCTTGCAGGGCTTCGTCGCGCGTCTTGGCGGGCTTGCCGTCCGAGCCGTCCGTGGCCTTGGCGTCACGTTCGCAGCGCTGGACGAGCACGTTCTTCACGTACTGCTGGCTGATGGAGGAGCCACCCTGGGTCTCGCCGCCGGAGGCGTTGCTGAGCAGCGCGCGGGTGGTACCGATGAGGTCGACGCCGCCGTGCTGGTAGTACCGCGGGTCCTCGGAGGAGAGGATCGCGTCGTACATGACCGGGTTCACCTGGTCGAAGGTGACGGGGGAGCGGTTCTGGTCGTAGAACTTCGCGAGGACCCGGTCGCCCGCCATGAGGGTCGTCGGCAGCATGAGGGCGTCAGGCTGCAGGTAGCTCGGCATGTTGTCGAAGATCGTGATGGCGCTGCTCGCGGCAGCACCCGACACGGCGATCGCCGGCGTGACGGCGGCGGTCATCAGAACACCGGCGGCCGTGCTCAGACCGACGAGGCCGAGGATGCCGCCGAGCGCACCGCTAGCCGTTCGTTTGTTCTCAGGCATAGGGTTGATGCTAAGCGACGTTGCTGGGCGATGCCTCGATGGCGTGCGCTCGCGCGCGTACGCGTCCTGACCGCGCACACCTCGTGCGCGGCATCCGAGTCACCTTCCGGAGCTGCGAATGACCACGTGGGAGTACCTCACCACGCCGCTGTTGATCCACAACACCGCGGCGATCCTCAACAACTGGGGAAAGCAGGGGTGGGAGCTCGTGCAGGTCGTCACCGGCCCCGAGGGCGGTCTCGTCGCCTACTTCAAGCGCCCGACGGGTGGCGGCACGGCCAACGCCGGCCTCGGCGCCGCCGAGGCGGCCGCTCGCCAGTTCGAGGGCCTGCAGTGAGCGTCGCGGAGCGTCTCGCCGCACTGGGTGTCGAGGTCCCGTCGGTCGTCCCGCCGGTTGCCGCCTACATCCCCGCGAAGCGCCACGGCGACCTCATCTACACCTCCGGCCAGCTGCCCATGGTGCAGGGAGCGCTTCCCGCCACGGGCAAGGTCGGCGAGTCGGAGGGGCTGGTCAGCCCCGCGGATGCCAAGACCTACGCGCGCCAGAGCGCGCTCAACGCGATCGCGGCGGCCGCTGCCGTCGCCGGCGGTGTCGACAAGCTGACGGGCGTGCTCAAGCTCACCGGGTTCGTGGCATCCGTTCCCGAGTTCACCGGACAGCCGGGCGTCATCAACGGCGCCAGCGAGTTTCTGGGTGAGGTCTTCGGCGACGCGGGCGTCCACGCCCGCTCGGCCGTCGGTGTGCCCGTGCTGCCGCTCGACAGCCCCGTCGAGGTCGAGGTCGTCTTCACCGTCGCCTGACGGCTCACGGGCAGAGGGGACGGGGCCGCGAAGGCTCCGTCCCCTCTGCGTGTCTCTAGGACTCTTCGGGGCGAGTCGCCGCAGCCACCTCGGCGTCGGATGCGACGTAGCCGTCGATGTGCCGCTCGTCGACGCCGTTGTACGCCGACAGGGGACGGATGAGGGCATTGGATGCCGTCTGCTCGAGGATGTGCGCCGTCCAGCCCGTGACGCGCGCCGCCACGAACAGCGGGGTGAACGTCGGGGTGTCGAATCCGATCAGATGGTACGCCGGGCCCGAGGGGTAGTCGAGGTTGGGATAGATGCCCTTCCGCGCCACGAAGGCGGTCTCGAGCTCGTCGTACAGGGCGGCGAGCTCGTCGGCGCCGTAATGCGCGACGAGGGTGTCGAGAGCGGCCTTCATCGTCGGGACACGCGAGTCGCCCTTCTTGTAGACGCGGTGGCCGAAGCCCATGATCTTGCGCTTGTCGGCGAGGGCGTCGTCGAGCCACGCCGTGACGCGGTCGGCCGAACCGATCTCGTCGAAGAGGTGCATGACGGCTTCGTTCGCGCCGCCGTGCAGGGCGCCCTTGAGGGCACCGATCGCGCCGACGACGGCCGAGTACAGGTCGGCGGTGGTCGACGTGATCACACGGGCGGTGAACGTCGAGGCGTTGAACGAGTGCTCCGCGTACAGGATCATCGAGACCCTGAACGCCTCGGCGACGACGTCCACCGGTTCTTCCCCGAAGGTCATCCAGAGGAAGTTCCGCGAGTAGTCGAGATCCGCGCGAGGAGGGACCAGCTCCTGCCCCCGGCGTCGACGCTGGTCGTAGGCGACCATGGCGGGGATCTTCGCGAACAGGAGCTTGGCCTTGGCGAGGTCGGCGGAGGGGGAGTTGTCCGCCACGTCGGCCGCCGAAGCGCCGAGGGCCGAGACGGCGGTGCGGACGACGTCCATGGGGTGCGCGTCGAGCGGGAGCAGATCGATCACGGTCTTGATGTCGGCGTCGAGGTCGCGGTTCGCCCGCTCGAAGGCTTCGAACTCGGCCCGCTCCGCGTCCGTGGGCAGGTCGCCGGTCCACAGCAGCAGCGCGACCGCCTCGAAGGACTGGGTCGCGGCGAGCTCCTGCACGGGGTACCCGCGGTAGAGGAGCGAGTTGGTGTCGGGATTGACCTTGCTGATGGCGGTGTAATCCACCGTGACGCCGGCGAGGCCCTTCTTGATGTCGTCCTGGGTGTCAGCCATGCTCACTCCTTCGTGATGGTGAAATCGAAGATGTTCGTGTCGAAGCGGTTGTACTGCTCGTAGTCGATCAGGTCGTAGAGGTCGGCGCGATGCTGCATCTGCCCGAGCTGGCTCTTCAGGTGGCCCTCGTCCTGCAGCGCATCGAGGGCGCGGTCGGCCGCCCCCATCGCCAGGCGCAGGAGCGAGACCGGCCAGATGACGATGTTCACGCCCACGTTCCGCAGGTCGTCGACGCTGAACAGGTTGCTCTTCCCGAACTCGGTCATGTTGGCGAGGATCGGCACGTCGACCGCCGCGCGTACCGCTTCGAACTCGGCCAGGGTGCGCATCGCCTCGGGGAAGATCGCGTCGGCCCCGGCATCGACGAGTTGCCGAGCGCGGTCGATCGCGGCATCCAGGCCGTCGACCGCGCGGATGTCGGTGCGGGCCATGACGAGGAAGTTGTCGTCGCGCCGGGCGTCGACCGCCGCGCGGATGCGCTTGATCGCGGTGTCGGTGTCGACGACCGCCTTCCCATCGAGGTGGCCGCACCGTTTCGGGTTGATCTGGTCTTCGATGTGGCATCCGGCAAGGCCCGCGTCTTCGAGCGTCTGTATGGTCCGCGCGACGTTCATCGGCTCGCCGAAGCCGGTGTCGGCGTCGATGATCGCCGGCAGGTCGGTCATGCGCGCGATCTGCTGCCCGCGACCGGCGACCTCGGTGAGGGTCGTGAGACCGATGTCGGGGAGGCCCAGGTCCGCGCTCAGCACCGCTCCCGAGATGTACACCCCCTCGAACCCCTTGCGCTCGATGAGCCGGGCCGACAGGGGGTTGAACGCGCCCGGGAAGCGGAGGAGCTCGCCGGAAGCCAACCGCTCGCGAAACGCGCGCCGTTTCTCGGCGGGGGAGACGGGCGAGTACAGCATCAGAAGAGTCCCTTCGGGGCGGGGGCGGATGCCAGGATGCCGGGTTTGGCGACGATGGTGAGCTGCAGGACCTCGGTGGGGGTGAGCTCCGGCAGACGCTGCGCGAGGGTGAGGAAGCGTTCGATCTCCTCGGGCAGCAGCACAGGCTCGGCGAGGAGACGGAACTTGCGGATGTAGTCCTCGCGGGCGAAGGGGCGGGCGCCGAGGGGGTGCGCGTCGGCGACGGCGATCTCGTCTTCGATGGTGGTGCCGTCGGTGAGGGTGATGACCA
>Ga0308161_1002453_pt1 | contig 19582 bp, 21 predicted proteins | sample PhyFR2_FD_201034 | JGI IMG/M metagenome (GOLD analysis project Ga0308161, IMG submission 201034) | Phyllosphere microbial communities from UC Gill Tract Community Farm, Albany, California, United States - DLSLF.R2 | ecosystem: Host-associated > Plants > Phyllosphere > Unclassified | place: USA...
CCACTGGTGGCAAGGACTTGCTTATTGGCATCCAGAATACGAATCGAAGCAACACTTGGATTGGTGGCATAACGATTCGCCACCAGAGCCAATGAAACGGTGTTGGCAGGTTCCAGCTCGGAAAGCGTATCTGCCACTAACTGACTTGTCATCAGTTGACCTTGGCTGGCGCGGTTTTCATTGAGTTGATGTGTCGTTGCAATCACCAATAAAAAGGTATGCAATGCAAAACTTACGATCAGTAGGCTAGCAAATAGCCCTTGGCGAGGCGCATTCAAGTTAAACTTCCAAGGCAAATAGATTTAGGTTCGGTTATGTTATGATTCTTACATACAATAGTTGTCGCTCAACCACGAGTCAATTCATGCGAGAAATCATTCTTATATCCTTTCTAGGACCAGATCAACCGAATCAGTTTACTCGATTAATGCAGGTACTATCCGTACATTCTTTGCAAATACTTGATGTAGGTCAGGCCGTTATCCACAACCAACTCACCCTCGGGATCGTTGTTGCATCGGATAATGAGACTGCTACGGCATTGGCAATGAAAGAGATTCTGATTTTAGCACATGATATTGGCCTAACAGTGCGATTTAAACCAATCTCCAACGCAGAATATGATCAATGGGTGAGTGAAGGTGGCCGAACACGCTATATCGTGACGGCACTTGCCCCAGAACTCACGGCTGCGCATTTGCAAGCGGTCACAAAAATTGTGTCGAGTCAGGGTTTTAATATCGAAACCGTCACGCGCTTATCTGGCCGTTTAGAGCTGGATACTGAGAGTCCTTTCCCGCGTCGGGCCTGTGTCCAATTTGGATTGAGTGGGCAGATGTTAGATGCACAAGCCATGCGTGCAGCCTGCCTGAGCTTGTCAGGTGAGTTGAATATTGATGTCGCAGTACAAGAAGACAATGCGTATCGCCGCAATCGCCGTCTGGTGTGCTTCGATATGGATTCAACCCTCATCGAGCAAGAAGTAATTGATGAGTTGGCCTTAGAAGCTGGTGTTGGTGCGCAAGTCGCTGAGATTACAGAGCGCGCAATGCTTGGGGAACTTGATTTTCAGCAAAGTTTCCGTGCCCGTGTCGCTTTATTAAAAGGTCTGGATGCGTCAGTTTTACCTAAAATTGCAGAACGTTTGACCGTGACTGAAGGGGCAGAGCGTCTGATTTCAACACTGAAAGCACTAGGTTATAAGACCGCAATTCTATCAGGTGGTTTCCAGTACTTTGCTGAGTACTTGCAAGCAAAACTGGGAATTGATGAGGTGCATGCCAATATTTTAGATGTTGAAAATGGCATCGTGACAGGTGAAGTGAAAGGTGCGATTGTCGATGGTGCACGTAAAGCTGAGCTACTGCGTCAATTGGCTGAGAAAATGGGCATTTCCTTAGAACAGGCGATGGCTGTTGGAGATGGTGCTAACGATTTGCCAATGCTCTCGATTGCGGGGCTCGGTGTCGCATTCCGTGCTAAGCCTTTGGTTCGCCAAAATGCCAATCAAGCAATTTCCAGTGTGGGTTTAGATGGTGTTTTGTATTTGTTAGGTATGCATGATAAAGACCTGAATCGCGCTTAACACAGCGATTTTCGGGTTCAAATAAGGCCGCTTTTGAAGCGGCTTTATTCATTTTTAAGTCGTCACGATTCCGTCATATTTATGTCTAAATGTATAGAAAAACAACGATAAAAAATTTCTGAAAAAAGTTTTTTTAAGGTCTAAAACATCGATAGTTTTTTGTAATGACACGCCGCAATTGATGCTATATGGAGATTCGGGACTTTTGTAATTTTAAAAAATGTAATTACAAAAGCATATTGCGACAGCTTATGTCGTAAGGTTAATTTCAGGCTCTTTTTTTCTAAAAAAAACACTCCATAATGCATAAAGACGTTAATGCAACACCAAGTACTGTTTGAGATTACAGAACAATATAGAGGTCTGGACACAATTGCAGACCATCCTTTTTAAGACGGAGGTTTCTATGGAAGCAGCGAATTTCACCATGTTGGTTGGATTTGGCTTAATCGCTGTCGCAATTATTGCTGTTTTCTTTTCTCCTTATCGTCGTTGGTTAGGTTTTATGTTGGCAGGTATGCTCTGCTGGGGACTGTTAGAAGTGGTACGCTTTGGTGCGCAAACCATATTCGAGATGTCAGTCGCCTATAGCTATCTCACCGCATTGAGCTTCGCGATGATTACGGTTACATTTATTTTGTTACGTGAAGATAAACAAGCACAAAAACAACTGGCAAATCGTCAGTATATTGAACATACACCTGTTTATAAGGATGATCAGCAACAATGTTCTAGCAGATAAATTATAATAATTTTAACAACATCAAAGGCATGCTCAGCATGCCTTTTTTGCACTAACTTTCTGCAACAAAGCTTTTTCCGACTTTTCTACAATTGTGCTAGGATACAGTTGTCTTAATTTTCATCATAATACTGTAGGCATAAATGTCATGAAGCTTTCTTCTTTACCTGTGGTTAAGTTACCTATCGTTGATGTAAGCACTGATCCACTTGATCTATTAGTGGCAGGTTTGGCGTTACGTATGAAGCAATTGGCACGCACTAGCCCGAAGTTTATTGAATTGGTTCATGACCGTGAGTTCCGTATTCAGATTGGTACGGATTTAGGTTTTGCACGTCAAATTATTGTGAACCGCGGCAAAATTGATACAGTGGCAGGTAACCCGGAACAAGCTGATTTTATTTTGCAATTTGCTTCAAGTGAGCAAGGCGTAAAAACCTTACTAAAAGGCGATCCAACTGCATTTATGACAGGGATGCAGGACGGCAGCATTAAAATGGAAGGGGACTTTAGCTTATTGGTGTGGTTTAACCAAGCTGCAAAACTGATTCCACCTAAAGTACCAAAACCAGTAAAAGAAAAAATCCGTCAGGCACGTGCATTTATTAAAGAAAAAACAGGCAAATAAAAATGTCATAAAAAAACTCCCAAATCGGGAGTTTTTTTATGTGCTTGAATTATTCAATGTCCAGATTAAAGGTCACTGGTCCATCATTAATTAAATGAACTTTCATATCTGCTGCAAAAATTCCTGTTTGCACATTATTGAATTGTTGGCGGGCATATTCCACTAGCTGTTCATAAAGTGCTTTGGCTTCGGCTGGTGGCATCGCTGGACCAAAGTCTGGGCGTAAGCCTTTTTGAGTTTGTGCCATCAAAGTAAATTGAGAGACCAATAAAATCCCGCCATTTGCTTGGCTGATATTCCAGCCCATTTTGCCTTGTTCATCATCAAAAATTCGGTATTTCAGAATTTTATCAATCAGCTTCTGGCCTTTCTCTAAAGTATCTTCTTTACCCAGACCTAAAAATACCAGTAAGCCGTGTTGAATCTCACCTGTAGTTTCGCCCTCAACCACCACTTTCGCTTCGAGGACGCGTTGAATTAGTGCGCGCATAAGAATTAAAGATTAAATGTTCAGTCAGTTGCGCAGTCTAGCAGATTTAGTGACCCTACAACGGGGTACAAAATACAGCCTCCGAATGCTTGATCTTATTTTTCGATTTGTTTTATTAAAATTATCTTTTTTATCTATTGTTAAAATCTTTGTATAGTCCCCGTGCAGGAAAGGTATTTGATTTTGGATTTAACAGTATGTTTAAACGAACGTTTTTATTCACAATAATGGCAGCAACGTTAGGCACCGCGTATGCAGCTCCTTTAACAAAAGACAATGGTGCGCCTGTCGGTGACAACCAGAACTCAACCACAGCTGGCGCGAATGGTGCAACCTTGTTGCAAGATGTGCAGCTTATTCAAAAATTACAGCGTTTTGGCCGTGAGCGTATTCCTGAGCGTGTGGTACACGCACGTGGTACAGGCGTATACGGTGATTTTGTCGCAACAAAAGATTTGTCTGATTTAACCGTCGCTTCTATGTTTAAAGCAGGTACGACCACACCTGTATTTGTTCGTTTTTCTACGGTGATTCATCCGAAAGGTTCACCAGAAACTGCGCGTGATCCACATGGCTTTGCCGTGAAGTTTTATACCCAGCAAGGGAACTGGGATCTAGTTGGTAATAACTTGCCTGTATTCTTTATCCGAGACGCGATCAAGTTTCCTGACTTTGTACATGCGATGAAGCCTGACCCTGTGACCAATGTTCAGGATCCTAACCGCATTTTTGATTTCTTAAAAAGCCAGCCGTGGTCGATCAATATGTTGACCTATGTCTATTCAAACTTGGGCACACCTGAAAGCTACCGTACATTGGATGGCTTTGGCGTGCATGCATTCAAGTTATACAACGACAAGGGTGAATATAAGTACGTCAAATTTAACTGGCGTTCTAAGCAAGGGGTAAAAGGTCTGAATCTGGATCAGGTACGAGAAGTACAGGGCCGTGACTGGAGCCACTTGACCAATGATATGTATAAAAATGTTTATGCAGGAAACTATCCGAAATGGGACTTATACATTCAGGTACTTGATCCAAAAGACTTAGATAAATTTGATTTCAATCCATTAGACGCAACCAAAATCTGGCCGAATGAGCTGGTGCCTGAAATGAAAGTCGGAACCTTGACGCTGAATCGTATGCCTAAGAATTTCTTTCAGGAAACAGAACAGTCAGCATTTGCACCTGGCAATTTAATTCCGGGTATTGAGCCATCGGAAGACCGTTTATTACAAGGTCGTATTTTCTCTTATTCAGATACACAGTTGTATCGTTTGGGCGCCAATCACCAGCAAATTCCAGTGAACCGTCCGCGTGTCGCGGTGAACAACAATAATCAGGAAGGCTTCATGAATATGGGACAAACGGAGTCTCATGTGAATTATGAACCAAGTACGATTGAGCCGAAGCCATCAACTGAGATCGCTCGTGCGGTTGCAACGCCGTTGCAAGGTACCGTTATGCAACAGGCGATTCAGAAACAACAGCCATTTAAACAGGCCGGTGATGTATATCGCAGTTATTCAGCATTGGAAAAGAATGACCTGATTCGTAACCTTGCGGCTGATTTAGGCCAAGTTAAAGATGTAGAAACAAAAACCATTATGGTCTCTTACTTCTATAAGGCGGATGCCGATTATGGAACGCGTTTGGCCAAAGCTGTGGGCGTAAATCTTAAAAATGTACAGAGTAAAGCGGCTCAGTTGAAAGACGAATAAACGCTTTATTGATGTGGTAACAGGTGCCTGAATGTTACCCCCAGAAAGTCCTGTAACCTCAATAGCCTTTCCTGCACCTAGGGCGAGTGTTACAGGCACTCCTTGTTCAGATTTTTGAGGAATGCTCATGATCCATTTACGTTCGATCTTGTTTGCGGCTTGTCTGCTTTGTAGCAGTATAGGGACTTCTGTCTATGCCGCAGTGCCATCTTCACAGGACAATGGTTCAGCAGAAGTCATTGAGCTGTTTTTCTCGGCGGCTAAAGTGGGAAATATTGAAGTCCTGCAAGAGTTTTTAAAGCATGGTTTTCCGATTGATATTCAGGATCAATCTGGCTATAGCGCTTTAATGATGGCGAGTTATTACGGTCAGAAAGATGCCGTCAAACTGTTGCTGCAACAAGGTGCCAATCGTTGTCTACGAGACAAACGCGGGCATACGGCACTGATGGGTGCAATCGTGAAAGCCGAATGGAGTATTGCCAAGCAATTACGTCAGGTGGACTGTGACGTCAATGCTGCCAAAACAGGTCAACTCACGGCAGAACAATTTGCGTTACAATTTGGTCAGCAACAACGTTTAAAAGAAATCCAGCCATTAGCAGAAAAATAGTATCTGGTTTAGCTAACATATTGAATTTAAAAAGCTGCCAATGGTTTATTTTCGTGAAAAATCATCCATTGCAATCGACAGACTCATTTCTGTGCAAAAGTGTGCTTTAATGCTTGAACGAGAATAGATCCTAGTCAGTCATGTCTACACCAATTATTCAATCTTTACTTGATACCGACTTATATAAATTCACCATGTTGCAGGTGGTGTTACATCAGTTTCCACAAACGCATAGTGTGTATCTATTCCGTTGTCGAAACCTCGAAGATACGGTTTATCCGCTCGTTGAAATTCTGGATGACTTGAATCAGCAGCTCGACTGGCTATGTGAATTGCGCTTTGCTGAAGATGAGCTTCAATATCTCCGCTCGTTACGCTTTATTAAAAGTGATTTTGTTGATTATCTGGAACTCTTCCAGTTAAAACGTCGTTTTATTCAGGCCAGCATTGATGAGGCGGGTCGTCTCGATATTCGTATTGAAGGGCCAATGGTTCAGGCCATGATGTTTGAGATCTTTGTCCTTGCGATTGTCAATGAGCTGTATTTCCGCCGTATTCGTAGTGATGAGGTTCTGGCTGAAGGCGAACGTCGTTTACAGCAAAAACTGGTGCAACTACAACATTACGCACAAGAACAACAAGAGAATGAACCTCCATTTTTAGTGTCTGACTTTGGAACACGCCGTCGCTATAGTTTTGAATGGCAAAAACATGTAGTGCAAGCATTTCATACTGCGGCACCAAAGGTATTTCGTGGTACCAGTAATGTGCTGTTGGCGAAACAGTTGGGGATTAGCCCGATTGGAACCATGGCACATGAATTCCTGCAAGCTTTTCAGGCCCTTGATGTACGTTTGCGTAATTTCCAGAAGGCTGCTTTAGAAGCTTGGGTACAAGAATATCGGGGTGACCTCGGGATTGCCTTGACTGATGTGGTCGGCATGGATGCATTCTTACGCGATTTTGATTTGTATTTTGCCAAGCTGTTTGATGGTTTACGTCATGACAGTGGTGATCCGTATGAGTGGGGAGATAAGGCGGCTGAGCATTATCGTAAGCTCAAAATTGATACTAAAACCAAGATGTTGACCTTTAGTGATGGGCTGAATCTGGAAAAAGCATGGTTATTGCATCAATATTTTAAAGACCGTTTTCAGGTGAGCTTTGGTATTGGCACGAATTTGACCAATGATATGGGGCAGAAGCCTTTGAATATTGTGTTGAAGCTGGTGGAGTGTAATCGTCAGTCGGTGGCGAAGATTTCGGATAGTCCAGGAAAAACGATGACTGATAATGATACGTTCTTGGCGTATTTGCGTCAGGTGTTTGAGATTGAAGAAAATGAAAGTTAGTCTTTAAGCAAGCTGATTTAGAGAATAGTGATCACGGTATCTTGCGGAGCATTATTGAAATATCTGGATAAACCTTCGGTTCGACCTACTTTTCTTTCGGGAAAAGTAGGCAAAACCATTGTCATCCACAAAACCTGTTCACTTCCTTCTACTATTTTATTTTTCGCAAAAACAATATCTTGTAAATATTGCGCAGGTTGTGGATGACGTTTTCGAGTATCCCGTTATATGCGATAGGTCATATTAAATTTGACGCGTTTTATGGACATTCATTTATCTGTATATCTCCTTTTCTGCTAAATGAATGCAAAAAATCAGACAAAGATAAAAAGTTGGCTATGCTAAAATTACGCATAAGGCGGATGACAAAACAGCATAACAATGACTGATGTAGATTTTAAACTTGATTTACTGATTGAACCTGAACAACTCGTGCCCTATTTAGGACATGAGCGAATTCGTATTGTCGATTTAAGCCGGGCATCGGTTTATGAACAACTGCATATTCCTCATGCAATTCATTTACAACCGAAATATCTGGTTGCACAACAAGAACAAGCCAATGGCGTGTTACCTGATTTAGAAGGATTACAAGCCTTAATTGAGAAGCTAAATATTTCACCGCAGCATCATGTGGTGGTGTATGACGATGAAGGTGGTGCTTGGGCTGGACGATTAATCTGGAATTTACATTGTCTGGGTTTTCATCATACCAGTCTGATTAATGGCGGGATTCATGGCTGGTTGGGTGCGAGATTGCCGACGACGGCTGAAGTTGATCCAGTGAAACCTGTTGCGGATCTGTTGCAGATTGATTTAGACACCGTTCAGCAATATCGGGTTGAATATCAGGAGTTGTTGAAGCAAGTCGAAGAACAGAATATTCAACTGTGGGATTGCCGCAGTAATGATGAATATACAGGTCTACGTTTAGCTGCGCGACGCGGCGGTCACATCCCAAATGCGTTACATTTTGAATGGAGTACTGCCCTTAATCGTGAAAATCATCTAAAATTACACCCGCTTGAACGCACACAACAACGTTTAGAACAATTAGGCTTTAATTTACAACAACCTGTGGTGGTGTATTGTCAGTCTCACCATCGTTCGGGCTTGGCGTATATTCTGGCAAGATTGCTGAACTGGCAAGTTAAAGCCTATGATGGTGCGTGGAGTGAATGGGGCAATCGCCTCGATAGTCCTATTATTTCAGGAGAGTCACCGTTGTGAGTTTTGCAGCAGATTTAAAAAAACAATTATTTATCAAAGCACAAAATCTTGTGCCGCAACATCAACTCAGCCGTGTGATTGGCAAGGTTGCCGCAAGTGAAAATCTCTTGGTAAAAACTGCTGTTATTCAGGCGTTTAAAGCAAAATACGGGATTGATATGAGTATTGCTGAACAAAGCAATGCGCAACACTATAAATCTTTTAATGAATTTTTTACCCGTGCACTCAAAGAAGGTATACGCGGTATTGATGAACAAGCGGATAGTATTGTTTGTCCTGCGGATGGTGCAATTTCACAGCTTGGTAAAATTGAAGCGGGTGATATTTTTCAGGCCAAAGGCCAAAGCTTTTCAGTGGAAAAATTGATTGGTGATCCGCAGTTGGCGAAGCCTTTCCATGAAGGGCAATTCGCTACGGTTTATTTGTCACCTAAAGATTATCACCGTGTGCATATGCCTTTGGCGGGTACATTGACCGAAACTTTATATATCCCAGGTGAATTATTCTCGGTCAACCAAGTGACTGCTGAGAATGTACCGGGCTTGTTTGCGCGTAATGAGCGTATGGTCTGCTTATTTGATACTGAACTGGGTCGTATGGCGGTCGTTCTGGTGGGTGCAATGATTGTTGCTGGTATTGAAACAGTTGCAACTGGTAAGGTCAAACCGACGGGCCGTGTTGAATTGCAACATCATCAAATGCAATTGGATAAAGGCGCGGAATTAGGTCGCTTCTATCTTGGCTCAACCGCTGTAATTTTATTTGAAAAAGATAAAATGGTCTGGGAAGAGCAATTCAAGGCCAATTCAACTGTGGTGATGGGTGAGCGTTTAGGTCATTCGGTTTAAGTTTACAAAATGATCTTAAAAAGCCCCGAAGTCGGGGCTTTTTATTTATAGACGAAATCTTATATATTTGTTTAGCTCAAAATATTTTTAGATAATTTAAGATAAAGGTAGATAATAATGAAATTTTTAATACCACAATTTTCTCTTTTTGAATCTATCGGGATTTTAACTTTTGGAACAATAGTCAGTAATTACTTTTTAGATCGACCACTGATCAATATAACTATTTTTATGATTTATTGTGTTTTTGCTGGGGCATTATCAAGTTTAAATTTTTATCTACGTTATAAAAGCAATGTGGTAATTTCCGATTAACTTCGATCCTTGTTTATGAATTTCTCTTTTATAGATCAAAAAATATGATTGAAGATATAAGATATTTAATTATTTTTGCGAAAATTGCTGAGTTTGGATCAATTTCTAAAGGCGCTAAAGCCTTAGGATTATCTGTTGCGACTGTGAGTTTACATCTAACAAAACTAGAAAAAAATTTAGAGTGTGCTTTATTTTATAGAAATACAAGGAAAATGACCTTAACACATGATGGTCAGAAGCTTCTAGATACGGCTCAGGCCATGTTAGTAACATATGAATCAGGAATTTTAGATTTTAAGCAACGCTCTATTATTAAAAAAACACAGCTTCATATCTCGATCCCTGCAGTCTTTATTCATGGAGAGTTTATGCAATGTATCACGATATTCTGTGATCAATATAAAGATCTTACTTTACATATTACTTGCGATGATAGCCGGACAGATCTTATTGCTGATAATGTTGATATTGCTTTTCGAATTGGTGAATTACCAGATAGCTCATTTAAAGCGAAATATCTATTTCCTTTAGCTCGCAGTATTGTTGCAAGCCCTGATTTTTTAAAACGATATCCAAGTATTAATCATCCTAAAGACTTGATGAATATGAAGTGGATAGGGTTGAGCATGAGAAAAAATAATAGAATTTTAAGGAATGTAGATACTCAAGAAGAAATAGCAATTTCATATCAGCCCAATATTTACGTAAATAATGTTGAGGCTTCCTATCAATTGGTAAAATTGAATGCAGGATTGGCTGCACCACCTGATTACTTGACTCAGTCAGACATTGACCAACAGAAAGTTGTACAAGTTTTACCAACGTGGAAGCTTGAACCTTTAAGTGTCTATGCGGTTTGGCCCGCCAATATCCCGATGAATGGAATTGCCCATGCTTTAATTGAAAAAATATATGAATCATTTAATCCAAAATATCTTAAGTAACATATGAATTGCAAAAAGGATGAGAGATCCACCCATTAAAAAATTTAAAGTTTTGATATTGGAGGTGTTAGTGAATATTTTTGATAATTTGTGGCCAGAAATTCCCCACAAAATTAAAGAAATATAGCAAATAACGAAATAAATAAGAATAAATAGAATGAGGGGGAAATAACTGATTGGTGAGGAAAATAAAGATATACCTGAAAGACATGCAATCCATGCTTTAGGGTTGAGCCATTGTAATAGAAATCCATCTGTAAAACTGGCAACAGAGATATTTTTTACAACTTCAATCTCTGGTTTAGAAAACATAATTTTCTGACCAATATAAAAAATAAATAAAGCACCTGTACATTCTAGTATTTTGAAAAAAATAGGATGATGACTAATCGTTTGACTAAAACCAAAGCCTAAAATTATCAATAGTAAGGTAAAGCCGAGCGTTGCGCCTGAGATAAAGGGGAGCGTTTTCTTAAAACCGTGAATTAAGCTGGTTGAAAGAATTGTAATATTAATTGGCCCAGGTGAAATGGACATGCTTAACGAAAAGATAAACATACTGACAAGAATCGAAAATTGCATTTTAGCTGTCTTTTTAATCAAATCTTGAACGGAGATGATACAGCGATGAGAAAATAAGATTAGCCAGTTTTTATCTAAAGCAGATTTTGATTTTTTATAGCTTTAAATCCAAAAATCCTAAATGAGCAATTTTTGCATATCAAAAATATACGTTATTACTCGTAATGAAGAGTATCTTATTGGAAAAATTTATAGTTGTTTAGAATGAAAATTTATCAAGTTGATGCATTTAGTGATCAGTTGTTTAAAGGAAATCCTGCTGCGGTTGTTCTTTTGGAAGAGTGGCTGGATGAATGTTTAATGCAGAATATAGCATTAGAAAATAATTTATCTGAGACCAGTTTTGCTAGGAAAATTGATGATCAAAACTATGAAATTAAATGGTTTTCACCGATACAAGAAGTGCAGTTTTGTGGTTATGGCACGTTAGCAACCAGTTTTATTATTTTTAAAAATCAACCTGAAATTGAATCGTTGGTATTTCATGTGGCGAACTTGGGTGAGTTTTTCATCACTCGCGGTGCAAATGGCAGGATCAAAATGAACTTTCCTGTACAGATCCCAAGTCGAATGGAACAGATTCCTCAAGCATTAAAAGAGAGCTTGTCCCAAGACATTGCCGAGGTATATATCAATCCACAGGCTTATATCGTGATCTATCCCAATACAGCGGCAGTTTTAGATGAGCAACCGAACTTTGATTTGATTAAAAAACTCGGTGGACGACGTGTCGCAATTACTAGTTTAAATGATGCCACAGATGAAAGAATGAGCGAGTTCGATATCATTTCACGCTACTTTACGCCTTCAATGGGAATAGATGAAGATCCTGTGACAGGTTCGCTGCACACCTCATTAATACCACTTTGGCAACCTCGAATTAAAAAGGAAGATATTATTGCCTATCAAGCATCAAAACGAGGTGGAGTACTGTATTGCAAGTTACTTGGGAATGGCCGCATAGAGATCGCAGGAGAGTGTCACTTATATCTAGAAGGTGAAATTTTCATTTAATGAATAACATAAAAACCATGTACGTTTTTGCTTACATCAATTAGGGGCAATGTCCCATTTTCAACCCAAGCTCAATTACCTAATATGAACTCATCAGGAACAGGAAGTTCCAGAACATAAAACAAGAATGATAAGTTTGAGCATCAGGATGTGAGGTACGACAGGAGTTGCACCTAGTAACGAAATACGAAAAAGCCCGACAGGATGTCGGGCTTTTTTATTTATTGTGAACTGTAATAAGCATGGATCGCATCAGCACAGCTATTCACGATCAGATCATTGTCCTTTTTCCAAATCAGTTTGACCTCACTCAGCGTATTTTCATCTTGAATTGGGATAAGCCTGACATTGCTGGGCAGAATCACTTTAAACTCTTCAGGCACAATACAAATTCCAAAGCCATTGGCAACCAGCTCAAGTTGAGATCTTTTTCTTGAATAGATTCTGCTTCGTTTTGGCGTAAATCCATTGACCAGACATAAATTGGCAGCCAGATAACTTAAGCCCCCACGCGCTTTATGGGGCACAGAAACAAAATCTAATGACGCTAATTCCCGTATCGAAATCCGTTCTTTTTCACCTAAAAATGGATCTGCAATATGGGCAGCGACATACAATGGTGCGGTATATAAACTGATGGCATTCACGTTATTCAGGTTGTGGTAAATCGGTGGGCGGATAAAACCCAGATCAATTGTGCCATTCAATAAATATTCGAGTTGTAACTCGGATGATAAGGTATTCATCTCAATATCAATGTTATGGGTATCACAGAGCTGCTTGAAGATTTCGAGTTTGTTTTGATCAAGTACAATACTGCTGGAATGGGCAATCTTAATAATCCGACCTTCACCCCGACTAATACTTTGGGCGCTAACAATTGAACTTTTTAAATGATCAATATTAGTTTTTAAACTTTTATACAGTGCTTCTCCCGCAGTGGTCAGTTTAATTTTTTTCTCGGACCGATCAAAAATTTCAAAGCCTAGTTCTTCTTCTAAATTTTTAATTTGCCTGCTTAGGGCGGATTGGGCAATAAACAGCTTTTCTGAGGCGGCAATGAAACCGCCCGTTTCTACAATCGTGATTAGATAATTAAATTGTTTTAATGTCCACATATCTCAAAATTAGATCAGTGCTGGTTTTTTCTATATTAGATGAGATGGGAAAAATCTTATACCTTTTTCATAGATGCTTGAATGAGGTAGCAAATGATGAGAATGAAAAAGCAGATTTTGACCTTAGTTGCCTTTGTGATGATTTGTCTATTGGCGCAGAGTTATGACAGCTATATGGGGGTGCAGGCGATATCGCAGCAGGCTGATTTAGCTGGCGATTAGAGAAGTGCTCGTATTATCTTTTATATTATGACTAATTGAAAAAATGAGATGCGAGCAAGCAGATGTACGTTTTTGCTTACACTGATTAGAGGAAATGTCCCATTTTCAACCTAGGCTGAATTGCCTAATATGAACTCATCAGGAACAGGAAGTTCCAGAACATAAAACAAAAATGATAAGTTCAGGCATCAGGACGTGAGGTATGACAGGAGTTGTACCTAGTGAAAGGAATACGAAAAAGCCCGACAGGATGTCGGGCTTTTTTTATTCAATATTGATTTCTTTTGTCCAAAGTTCGATGAGCATCTGAGTCGTTTGACTTAAAGGTTTGTGGCTCGGCCAGATTGCATGAATCGGCATATCCAGTCGATTGGTGGTGTCACGAAATTCCAGTCGAATCAAACTGCCTTTCGCAAAATGCTCTTGCACGATCGAGAGCGGAAAATTTCCCCATCCGAAGCCTTGTTCCACCATATTAATCGCCATAAATAAACTATCGGTATACCAGCAGGAATCAGAAACCAGAACGCGACTATCTGGAAGGGGATAGTGTTTGCTTGCCACAATAATCTGTCTGAGTTCAGAGAGCATGGTGAGTTCATTCTTATTATTATCCTTAAGCTGTTGCGCATCTTTAGGGGAAACCGCCGCGACAAATTTTTCAGTTCCGAGCAGTCGGAATCGTTCATTCAGGTCGAGTTCGGATGAGCTATAGGCAATATAAAGATCAATTTCATTTTGATGTAAACGTGCTTTTAATTCTTGTTGTGGCGCACTGACCATTTCAATATCCAGAAGTGGATAACGCTGCATCAGACGCTCAATACCAGCCAAGAGCAGCTTCTGGTTGATGTCCGCAGCGATCCCAATCGCAATACTTGTTTCCAGTCCTGTTGAAAGTTCAGTTAAATACATTTCCAGCTGGCGCAATTTAGTCACAATCAATCGGGCATGGGGTTCGATGGACAAAGCAATTTCAGTGGGAGCAAGATGGTTTTTACTGCGTTCAAATAATTTTAAATTTAATTCTGCCTCTAAATTGGCAATCGCCATACTGATTGCGGAAGGAACCCGATTCAGTGCTCGGGCAGCCGCCGAAAAATTACCACGATCAATAATTTCAAGAATCAGTTCAAGTTGTTCACTGGTCAATTTCATTTTAATTCACTTGTCAGTTGTGCTGATAACGATTGACTTTTTTTATCAAAATTAAAGCGTAAAATCCACTCATTATTTATTTCAAGGTGTTGTAATGCAAGGAACCAAGAGAAGAGTCACTTACGTCTTTTTCTATGAAGTTTTTAGCTTTTTTATCTGTGCAATGGTGCTGGCAGTACTTTCAGGTACCACCATTAGCCATACAGGGCCTTTGTCGATTTTAATTGCGGTCATTGCCGTAACAGTGAACTTTTTTTATAACTACGTGTTTGAGATGTGGGAAAAAACTCAAACGTCGAAAAAGCGTACCGTGTTGAGACGTGTTGCGCATGCGATTGGATTCCAGATCGTGCTGGTCATGATTTTGATTCCATTGATTGCATGGTGGATGCAAATCAGTTTAGTCAAAGCATTCTTGCTGGACTTCAGTTTGATGGTGCTGATTCCATGTTATACCTTTGTTTATAATTACTTTTTTGACCATATCTTCGGCTTGCCAAGTCATTTGGTCGAGTCGACAGAGCTCAATGCGAAAGCAAGTAGCTGATTGGAATGATCTAGAGTTTAAAAAGCCGATCGAGAAGGATCGGCTTTTTTATTGAAGTTAACCTTTTACAGCATTCGATAAAGGCGTTCTTTAGGGAAGATCGCGGTAAAGGTTGAGCCTTCATTTTCTTTAGAAGTGATTTCTAGATGAGCGCCATGTTGCATGAGTACATGTTTTACAATGGCAAGTCCTAAACCTGTACCACCAGTTTGACGGCTACGCGCGCTATCGACACGATAGAAGCGTTCAGTCAAGCGTGGTAAATGTTTTGGATCAATCCCGATGCCGTTGTCCTGTACCGTAAAGGAGGCATGGTCACCTGCTTCATGCCAACCAATGGTAATGATGCCACCAGGTGGCGTATATTTAATTGCATTGGTAATTAAATTACTGAAAGCACTGGCAATTTCAATATCCGAGCCAATCAGGTCACAATGGCTATCAATATCCAGATTTAAAGTATGACCATAATCAAGATTGTAAGCACGCGCATCATCAAAGATCTGGTTCATCAGATTTGCCATATCAATAATCTGATTTTTCGCGACTTTCTTATTATTTTCCAAATTCGATAACAACAATAAATCATTGACCAAGGCATTCATACGTTTGGTCTGGGACTGCATTTGCGTAAAAGCACGTTTCCAGCGTGGCGTAATGTCATCTTGATCGGTAAAGGTTTCGATATAACCACTGAGTACGGTCAGCGGCGTACGCAATTCATGTGAAATATTATCGACAAAGTCTTTACGCATTTGTTCCAGATTATGGACGCGCGTGGTGTCATGTGCGACCAATAAACGACTTTCTCCCCCAAAACGGGTGAGTTTGACGTGCACATAACGCTCTTCTTCCATCTGCGCTTGCAGACGAATCCCATCAGGGGATTGATCCGGGTTGTTAAAATATTCAATGAAACTTGGTTGGCGTAAAATTGACAATAAGTTACGTCCGCGGTCGAGAGGACTAATACCCAATAACTTTTCGGCTGCGGGGTTCCACCATTCGATTTGATGTTGGTCATCAATCAGAACTACGGCTTCTGCCAGAGCAACCAAAGAAGACTGGGCACGGTCAATGAGGCCGACCATTTCCGCTTGAACAATGCGTTCCTGACGTTGTGCACGATAAACATTGAACAGTAATGCACCCCAGATCCCGTTTAAGTTGGGCGGGACATCATAGGGGCGGTTTGAAATCCATTCATTGACCAGATAAAGCGAGCGGAGCTGCAGGGCGAAAAACACCACAAAAGCAATAAAAATACAGCTCCAAAAGTATCCAACCCCAAATCCAATTAAGCTTGCAATCAATAAGAAAAAAAGTAACAGTCTTAAATCTTGTTTTGCAAACGTCCATAAACTGCTGTAGCGAAAACGCTGGTGTTCACGTGCCAGTTCAGGGACGGGATAAGGTTCATACATAAAAGATTTTTAACCTACTGCTAAATCTGCTCGTGTCGAGAAGCGATAACCTGTGCCACGAACCGTTTGGACAAAGCGGTCAACACCAAAAGGCTCTAACACTTTGCGTAAACGACGGATGTGCACGTCAATGGTACGGTCTTCGATATAGACATTGCCACCCCACACCTGATCAAGTAACTGAGCGCGTGTATAAGCACGTTCAGGGTGAGTCATAAAGAAGGCCAGTAAACGATATTCTGTTGGACCCATATCTAAAATACTATTGCCAAAGCTAACACGCTGACTGACAGGATCTAGCAACAAGCCATTGGCATCAATTACTTTTTCACCGCTCAGTGCATTGGCACGTCGTAATACCGCCTTGATACGGGAAACCAGTTCACGTGTCGAGAAGGGTTTGGTCATGTAATCATCTGCACCTGCGTCAAGACCTTGAACTTTATGGTCTTCTTCACCGCGCGCAGTGAGCATGATTACAGGAATTTCAGACAGGTTCTCGTCGCGTTTAAGGCGACGGCATAAGTCTACACCACTCACACCACCTGGTAACATCCAGTCCAGCAAGATAAGTGCAGGACGCTGATCAACGATAATCTGATGCGCTTGTTTGGCATCCTCAGCTTGTAAACATTGGAAGCCTGCCATATCCAAAGAGGTATGGATCATTTCGCGGATCGGTAACTCATCATCAACAATTAAAATATAGTCATCTTTCACAGCGCAATACCCTTAAATTCCGTAACGGTTTAACCGTTTTGTTGTTATGACAGGCTTATTACAAAGATTAATTATGACAATATCATTGCAAAAGAGGGAATAAAGTCGAATTTAGCAATAAATTGTGACAATTGTGGGGCAGCGCAATGACCAAATGATGACAACTTGCCTAGGTATAAAGCAAATAAATTCATTGAGTTAATCAATTTGTCATGGAACTGCTTTTTATGTCACAAAACTGTAAAACGATTTTAATTTTTTTGAGATGTTGTTTCGATAAAGGACAAAAAGACAGCACAACAAGCTGAAAGCACATCTGCAAGCGGCTGTTTAAAGCCTTCTGAGACCCATCGAATAATAATATGAGTCACATAACCATTTAAGCCTGTTGCCATTAAAGACACTTCTTCAGTGCTTTGCGGCGCATTAGGCATGGTAATCATCACAAAGCCTTGAATAATACGGTCAAACTGGGTCAAGGTTTCCTGAATCGTGGCCTGATTATGCAGGTCCTGAACCAGCATGGCATCAATATAAATAATCCGTGCCATACGTGGATCATCTTTAATGGCATTCAGGAGTGCTGATAAGCCTGCATTCACCATATTTTTAGGTTCAGGTGCTGCCATGAGTACAGCCTGAGTCAGACAGGTTTGCATTTTTTCAATCATTTTTAGAAACACTGTCTGGAACAGATCTTCACTTTTCTTAAATGATTCATAAAAGTAGCGTTCAGTCAGCTTGGCTTCATTGCAGACATCTTTAACGGTCACCGAGAAAAAGCCATGTGTACCGTAAGTCGCAATACCCGCTTCAATCAGTTTTTCACGACGTGCTTCTTTGCGCTCAGTTAAAGAGAGACCCTTGAATTGTCGCTCTTTCACTGCTGTCTTTTTTTTCTTGTCTGTCGCTTGCTCTTGAGTTGCCATTGAAAAACCGTTCCCTAAAATTCTCTAAATCGTATATCTCGTGCTTTTTTACATAGCTACTATGTGCTGTTGATCTAGCATAACTAAATTTTGAAAATATGCCTTGTCTCTTTTAAACATCTTCGATCAAGAATGTAAATAGGCCTATTATGACATGTTAGGTGTCGGTTATTGCCATTTGTCTTAAAGCTTGAGTGTACTATATTGACAACCTGTATTGTCAAAATTATATTGGTTACAGGTTAAACAGCACATGACAACGCATGATTGGGGCGAATATTGTGCATATCATTCGCAACACAAAGGATAGGCAATGAAAAATTTTAAAAATAAAGTCGCAGCGATCACGGGTGCTGGTTCTGGGATTGGACAACAACTGGCGCTCTTGTTGGCGAAACAAGGCTGTCATTTATCGTTAAGTGATATCAATGAAAAAGGTTTGGCACAAACCGTTGAATTATTGAAGCAATACCCTGTAACAGTGACGACAAAAGTACTTGATGTGTCAAACCGTGATGCGGTGAAACAGTGGGCGCAAGAGACGGTACAGGATCATGGTTCGGTTAATATGATCTTCAATAACGCAGGTGTAGCACTTGGCTCAACTGTGGAAGGTGCAAGCTATGAAGATTTGGAGTGGATCGTAGGCATCAACTTCTGGGGCGTGGTGTATGGCACCAAAGAATTCCTGCCATTTATCAAACAAACCAAAGATGGTCATATCATCAATATTTCAAGTATCTTTGGTTTAACCTCGCAGCCAACCCAATCTGCATATAACGCAACCAAATTTGCAGTACGTGGTTTCACTGAATCATTACGTCAGGAGCTGGATATTGAGAAGGGCGGTGTCAGCTCTCTCTGTGTGCACCCAGGCGGGATTCGTACCAATATTGCCAAAGCAGCGAAAATGAATGACAGCTTGAAGAGTTTGGGTATGGATCCGAACAAATCAATCAAGCAATTTGATAAGTTCCTGCGTACGCCGCCAGAAGAAGCTGCACGACAAATTCTAAATGCAGTGCAGAAGGATAAACGCCGTCTGTTAATTGGTACGGATGCACGTATTGTGGATTCTTTCCAGCGTTTATTCCCAACGGGTTATCAACGCATTGCCGCATTTGCAACCAAGATGATGTAAGTCATTACAGCATAAAAAAGCCATTCTCTGTGAATGGCTTTTTATTTTTAAATCAGGACTTTGATTTTTGATTTCTTCCAGAAGAATTGATAATAAAAGCCTTGGAAGATGCACAGACTCACGAAGGATAGTGCATAGGCAATCCAGATACCCGTTAAGCCCCACAATGAACTAAACCAATAGGCACACGGTACTTCGATCAGGATAATGGTAAAAATATTGATCAGCATCGGGATATTGACTGTACCGCTGGCACGCA
>Ga0308161_1002457_pt1 | contig 19565 bp, 15 predicted proteins | sample PhyFR2_FD_201034 | JGI IMG/M metagenome (GOLD analysis project Ga0308161, IMG submission 201034) | Phyllosphere microbial communities from UC Gill Tract Community Farm, Albany, California, United States - DLSLF.R2 | ecosystem: Host-associated > Plants > Phyllosphere > Unclassified | place: USA...
CACGCCTGCAGCGGTGCCGGAACTGACGGTGGTGCCTGAGAAAGCCAGGTTCAGACGGTCGCCTAGCGATTTTTCACCGCTGAGCGTATCAGTGTTCTTCGACACCACCGTCGACTCCCCGGTGAGAATCGCCTCTTCAACCCGCAGATTATTGACCTCAAACAGTCGCAAATCAGCTGGGATTTTATCGCCGGGGCGTAACATCACCACATCACCGACCACAATATCGCGCGTCGCGACCGTGACCTGTTTGCCGTCCCGCACCAGCATCGCTTCACTGGCGAGCATGTTCTGAATACTTTTCAGCGACTTCTCAGCATTATTCTCCTGAATAAAGCCGATCAAGGCGTTGATAACGGCCACGCCGATAATGACAACAGTATCAACCCAGTGACCCATGATCGCGGTGATCACCGCCGCGGCCAGCAGAATATAGATCAGCACATCTTTAAAATGTGCGATGAATTTGAGCAGAGCCGATTTCTCAGCTTTTTGCGGAAGCGCGTTGGGACCCTGTTTCTGCAGACGTTCCTGTGCAGTGGCAGTCGATAATCCTGCAGGTGAACTCTGCAGGTCAGAAAATATCTCTGCCACACTACGCTGATACCAGGGGCGCTCAGATAAAGCTAACGCTTTATCCTGCTTATCATTATTTAGCATATTAACCTCGTGCCATTTAGCGATGAATTAAAGGCGCAATAAAAGGCAGGCATTCTGCGGCATACCTCTCCCGCCGGTAATGACCGATATCATATTTATGTAAGAAACGTCTGATGGATAACATAAAATGGCTAAATTAAATCTAACCTATATTATGAGAATGACAACGTTGTTTTTGTTTAGCTAAGGTTTAAGTATGCTGATGCAGTGTGCAACGGCTTATACTCTGGCTCGCAAAAGGAAACTCTGATGAAAAAACAGAGCATTATCGTGCTTTGCGGTTTCGTTATTCTCGCGGTCGCCGCAACGACTCTGGTGGGCTTACTGACCTGGCTGGTGGTGTCTCAAATGGCGGCGTAAGCCGATTCAGGCGAAGCGGCCCTGCCGCTTCGTTAAACTTATATGGCGAAGATTAAAAATAATTTTATCCCGGTCGCGATAAGCATCAGGGCTAATGACGCCTTAACGCTTATTAAAGTGCTGTGAAATAGCTGATGTTAAGGCGAAGAATATGATTAAACGCAAGGTTATCCCTATTTTTCTCTGTTGTTTATTTATGACAGCATGCGATCAAAAAAAAGAAGCGGATGCTCCCCTGCCCCGCGTAATTAAAGTTTTCACCCTTGAGTCGGACATCGCGCAGAATATCCGGGTATTTCCTGCGCGTATTCAGGCGGGTGATAATACCGATCTTGCGTTTAAACGCGCGGGCCAGCTGGTACAGCTCGATATACGTGATGGAACGCCCGTGAAAGCGGGACAGCTTCTCGCTACCCTGAATGATGCAGATGCAAAACTGCGGGTACGCGACCGTCAGACAGCGCTACAGCTGGCGGAGCGGCAATTTCAGCGCTTTAATACGCTGGCTCAGCGCAGCGCAGTTTCAAAGTCTGAGATGGATATTCAGCGCGCTAACCGTGATGCCGCCGCGACTGCACTTAAAATCGCACAGGAGGAGTTACAGTTTCTGACGCTGCGCGCGCCGTTTGATGGAGTGATTGCCAGAGTGCAGGCGCGTAATCATCAGGTGGTGGCCGCCGGACAGCCGATTGCGCTGCTGACCCGTGCCGATCTGCTCGACGTCATCTTTACATTGCCGGAAACCCTTTTCACCAGCCTCGATATCCAGAATATTCATTATCAGCCTGAGGTGCAGTTCAACGCTCTGCCCGGTCGCTTTTTTACCGCGCAGTACAAAGAGCATACCAGCCAGACCGACGCTGCCACGCTGACCTATCAGGTGGTGCTGACCATGCCGCGCCCGGCTGATCTCCCTGGCGTTGCCGGTCTCAGCGGCTCGGTGCGCGTTAAGCTGCATAACCTGCCGAATGCTCCTGCGCAGCCGCGGCTAGTCGTACCCGCTGCCGCGGTATTTAACCCCGATCGTAGCCCCACCAATCAACCGCATGTCTGGCTGGTTGAGCAGGATGGCGAGGCGCTGCGCATCAAAGATCGACCTGTCGAAGTGGGCCGCCTCACCGCTCAGGGCATTGAAATCATTAGCGGGCTGAAGCCGGGCGACCGCATCGTTGCCGCTGGTGTCGGTGAGTTGCGTGACGGCGAAGCGGTGCGCATCTGGCAGCGCGAGCGGGGGTTATAATGCGTATTCAGGAGCATTTTATTGATAAACCCATTCGCATCTGGATGGTCATTCTTCTGCTGGGCGTGGGCGGAATTTATGCGCTGCTGAACATCGGCCGTCTTGAAGATCCGCTGTTTACGATTAAGTCGGCGGTGATTGTCACCCAGTATCCTGGCGCGTCAGCCCAGCAAGTTGAAGAGGAGGTCACGCTGCCGCTGGAGAATGCGCTGCAACGCCTGCCGTCGCTGGATAACGTCACCTCTATTTCCGGCAATGGCCTGTCGCAGATTACCGTTAATATTCAAAGCCGCTATCTGGCCGATCAGCTGCCGCAAATCTGGGATGAGTTACGCCGCCGGGTCGGCGATGCAGCGCGGCAGTTTCCGCCCGGCGTGCAGGCGCCGCTAGTGAATGATGACTTCGGCGATGTGTATGGCTACTTCTTCGTTATCCACGGCAAAGACTACACGAACAGCGAACTGCGTAATTATGCTGACCAGCTGCGACGCGATTTAGTGCTGGTGCCAGGTGTAGCGAAAGTTGCGGTCGCAGGTGTCGAGCAGGAGGAGATCCGCATCGCGCTTTCCGCCAGCAAAATGACGGCCTATGGCATGACGCCGCAGCGCGTCGCCGATCTGCTGAGCCGGAATAACAGCGTCATCAGTGCCGGCACGCTGCGGGTCGACAGTGAATCGATCCGTTTTCATCCCACCGGCGAACTGCAGACGCTTGACGATCTGGCTAACCTGCCAATTCTGCCCGCTGGCAACCCACAGAACGTGCATCTGCGCGATATCGCCACCCTGACGCGTGGCGTGACCGATAATCCCGCCAATATCTACTTTGCAGATGGTGAAGCGGCGCTGGCTATCGGCATCTCGTTTGCGCCCGGCGTCAATGTGATCGATGTTGGTGACGCGCTCTCCGCTCGCATGGCGCACTATCAGCAGGATACGCCCGCAGGAATTAGCCTGAAGGTGTTTTATAACCAGGCCCATGAAGTGAAACAGTCGGTTGACGGCTTTATCCTCAACTTCCTGATGGCGCTGGCGATTGTGGTGGGAACGCTGCTGCTGTTTATGGGCCTGCGCAGCGGCATGGTGATTGCCGCCTCGCTGGCGCTTAACGTGCTCGGTACGTTGCTGATCATGTATCTGTTTAAGCTTGAGCTGCAACGGGTGTCGCTGGGCGCACTGATTATTTCGCTGAGCATGCTGGTAGATAATGCCATCGTGGTGGTTGAAGGGGTGAAGATCGACCACCAGCGCGGGAATCCGTTGCAGCAGGCGATTGCCCGCATGGTGCGGCGCACCGCCCTGCCGCTGCTGGGGGCGACGGTCATTGCGATTCTCGCCTTCGCACCGATTGGCCTGTCACAGGATTCGACCGGCGAATATTGTAAATCGCTGTTCCAGGTGCTGCTGATTTCACTGATGCTGAGCTGGATCACGGCGCTGACCTTAACCCCGGTGTTTATCAACTGGAGCGAGAAGCGCCGGGGCGCGGCTCAGCCTGAGCAAACCGAACCCTCCGCACCTTATCAGGGCATCGTATTCCGGCTCTATCGTCAGGCACTGGGCGGCCTGCTGCGTTTCCGCATCACCACGCTGACGGTGATGGTGGCGTTGCTGGCCCTGTCGCTGTATGGCTTTACCCTGGTGAAACAGAACTTCTTCCCCTCCTCCAGCACGCCGGTCTTTTTCACCGATCTCTGGCTGCCCTACGGCACCGATATTCACTACACCGCCAATACGGCGGCGGAAATTGCCCGGTTTATAAATCAGGATCCTGAAGTCGCAGCCACGGTAACTACGGTGGGCCAGGGCGCACTGCGCTTTACGCTGACCTATGACGCAGCGCGCCAGTACAGCAACTTCGCTCAGATCATGGTGCGGGTTAAGGATGCGCGGCAGCTGGACGCGCTGTCGCTGAAGACCGAGGAGTACATTAAGCAGAACTTCCCGCAGGTGAATCAGCGCATCAAGCGAATTCAGTTTGGCAGCGCCAGCGACAGTGCCATTGCTCTGCGGGTGATCGGCCCGGATCCTGAAGTGCTGCGCCACATCGGCAGCCAGCTGGATGCGATTTTCCTGGCGGATGGTTCGACTTTTCCGGTGCGCAACGACTGGCAGGAGCGCAGTAAAGTGATCCGCCCGGTCTATTCGGCACTGCGCGGTCAGGAACTGGGTATCGATAAACGTGACATCGATCAGGCACTGAGAATGAACTTCAGCGGCGACGCGGTGGGCATTTTCCGTGACGGTTCGCGGCTGATGCCGGTGATGCTCTATCCGGCGGATGATGAGCGGCAGAGTGTCGATCACATCGAGAACATCCAGCTCTGGAGCGCTGCCCTGCAGCACGTTGTGCCGCTGAGCAATGTGGTGTCTGACTTCCGTCTGGAGTGGGAGAATCCGCTGATTATGCGCCGCGACCGTACGCGCGTGCTGACGGTGCAGACCGATCCCGATCCCGCCTTAGGGTTAACCTCCGCACAGGTGGTGGCGCGGGTGCAGCCGCAGATCGATCAGCTGAAACTCCCGGCGGGCTACCGGCTTGAATGGGGAGGTGAGCTCGAGAGTTCACGTGAAGCGCAGAGCGGGCTGCTCAGTTCGCTGCCGGTGGGATTCCTGGCGATGTTCATCATTACCGTGCTGATGTTTAACTCGCTGCGCGACGCCGTCGCTATCTGGATCACCGTGCCGCTGGCGCTGATTGGCGTCACCTGTGGCTTTTTGATCACCGGGATTCCGTTTGGCTTTATGGCCCTGATAGGGCTGCTGAGCCTGTCGGGCATGTTGATCCGTAACGGGATTGTGCTGATTGAGGAGATCAGGCTCTTCCAGCAGGAGAAGTCGCTGCAGCTGGCGATTATTGATGCGGCCACTTCGCGTCTTCGCCCTATCCTCCTGACGGCTTTCACCACGGTACTCGGCCTGTTGCCGCTGCTGCGCGATGTCTTTTTCCAGAGCATGGCCGTGGTGATTATTTTTGGTCTGGGATTTGCGACCGTGCTGACCCTGCTGGTGCTGCCGGTGATCTATCGCTGCTTCCACGGCCGGGAGGCGCGCGGTGAATAAGAGCGGGCTGGCAATGCTGAAGACGCTGGCCTGTATCACCGCCGTGTCGTTTTTTACGCTGTACCAGAGCTACGACAGCTACCATTACGACATCAATCTGACGCTGAACGTGCTGAGTTTTGTTTCGACGATCGCCACGCCGCTCTATTTTCTGCTCAGCGGCTATATCGATGCCGGAGAGCTGCACACGCCCGCGTGGCAGCTCGGCAAAATTCGTCGCATTCTGCTGATTTTTATCTTCTGGTTCAGCTTTTTCTGGTTTGCCGGGATGCACCATAAAGGCTATCTGATTCAGCCGTGGTTTGTGATTGCGCTGATTGTGATTTACGTGTCGCATCCGCTGATTGACCGGCTCATTCAGCGGCCTGGGCTGATGGCATCGGGGATTTTGCTGCTGCTGGTGTTAGCTTTTGCCTATGACCTGCTTGCCAGCCTCTACCCGGGCCAGCGGGCCTTTTCGCTGCTGCCGCAATACCGAATCTGGACCTGGGTGCTCTACTACCTCACGGGTCGGCTGATGGCCGCGCCGCGCGTGATGCAGTTGCTGACATCACCCAGAGTGATAAAGATCAGCCTGCTGCTGCTGCCCGCGGTTTATCTCTTCACCTGGCTCTATGAGCGTCATTACTTTATTGCGCGCTTTTTGGCGACACATAACGATGTGGTCCTGACAGGCTCACAGGTTTATCTGCTGGTGGTGCTGATCGTGATCAGCATTAACGCCATTCGCCTGCCGGAAAAAGGTCAGTGGCTGACCTCGTTTCTGACCACACTCGGGAAAACCATGACCGGCGTTTATATCCTGCACTATCTGGTTTTTGGCCTGCTGGCTGCGGCAATCCACATTCAGACGCTGGGCGATAAACTGCTGGTCATCGCCCTGACGTTAATCTTCTCGATGGCGTTGTCACTGCTGCTGTTGCGCATCCCCGGCGTCCGTAAGCTAATCAGCCTGTAGCCGCAGAGCTGCACGCTCGGTTGCCGCACGGCGCGTGGCAAGAAAATCCGCCATTTTCGCCCGTGCCTGCTCCACTTCCTGTGACGGTGCGGTCTGCGGCGAACCACTGGTAAACGGCGGTTCGGGATCATACTCCATCTGCAGCTGAACTGCTTTAGCGATCGTGTCCCCGGCTATTTCAGCCACCAGCGTCAGGGCAAAATCGATGCCAGAGGTGACGCCCGCGCCGCTGATACGATTGCGGTCGCGCACCACCCGCTGACTGACCGGCTCCGCGCCCAGCAAGGCCAGCTGATCGATGGAACTCCAGTGCGAGGTCGCACGATATCCCTTCAGCAATCCGGCCGCTCCCAGCACCAGCGACCCGGTACAAACCGAAGTTATCCACTGCGCCTGATCGGCCTGCTGCCGAAGGAAATTCAGCGTGATATCGTCTGACATCAGGGCGATCTGCCCTGGCCCGCCAGGCACACAGATCACATCCAGCGGCGGGCACGCATCAAACGTGGTGGTAGGCAATATCGACAGGCCGCGATCGGAACGAACGGGCTGAAGATCCTTCCAGACCAGATGACATTCGACGCCAGGCGTGCGCGCAAATACTTCCCACGGACCGGTGAGATCGAGCTGGGTGACATCAGGGAACAGCAGAAGGCCAATCTGTAGCGGACGATTCATGGGCAAACTCCAGGCGGGTGATGAACCCACATCATGCCGTGATGCCCGGTCAGATATCAATCCAGGTTATCGGAAACTAATTCCAGCGTATCCACCAGCGATGAGGGTGATATCTGGCCGTGACTTAGACCGGGATAACGCGACAGAATCAGTCTGGCACCGCTCAGGCGCAGAATGTCGGTAAGCGCACGCTCTTCCTGCTGAAGATCGTCAGGGTGGCCGGTTCGGCGGGCACTGTTGCAAAGATCTGGCGATGGTAAACTGATGCCACTGTTTAGTTGAAGGAGTAGCACATGAACCCTTCAAAGGTCGGCATGTTGAGCGTCATATTATCCTGTGGGCCATCCGCTGGTACTGCAAATATGGCATCAGTTATCGTGAGCTGCAGGAGATGCTGGCTGAGCGAGGGGTAAATGTCGATCACACCACTATTTATCGCTGGGTTCAGCGTTATGCACCTGAGATGGAAAAGCGGCTGCGCTGGTACTGGCATCAGCCTTCCGGTTTTGGCTCATGGCATCTCGATGAAACCTACGTGAAGCTCAATGGACGCTGGGCTTATCTGTACCGCGCCGTCGACAGCAGGGGCTGCACCATTGACTTTTACCTGTCTTCACGTCGTAACACCAAAGCCGCATATCGCTTTATGGGTAAACTTCTGAACAATACGAATCGCCGGCAAATTCCACGGTTGATCAACACGGATAAAGCCCCGACGTATGGGCGGGCACTGGCATTGCTGAAGCGGGAAGGTAAATGTCCGCAGCATGTGCAGCACCGGCAGATAAAGTATCGGAATAATATAATCGAGTACGATCTTGGCAAACTGAAACGGATAATCAACGCCACGCTGGGCTTCAATTCAATGAAGACAGCTTACGCCACAATCAAAGGGATTGAAGTGATGCGTGCGCTACGGAAAGGCCAGGCAGAATCGTTTTATTTTGGGCATCCCCTGGGCGAGATGCGTCTGGTGAGCAGAGTCTTTGAAAGATAAGACCTTTCAATAACACGAAAGGCTAACTCATCAATAACTTTGCAACAGTGCCACCTGAAGCGCCTCCTTATCCAGCATGGCTTCGGCCAGCAGCTTCTTGAGTCGTGCGTTCTCTTCCTCAAGCGACTTCAGGCGCTTAACCTCGGGCACCTCCATGCCGCCATACTTTTTACGCCAGGTGTAAAGCGTGGCATCGGAAATAGCATGCTTGCGGCAGAGCTCGCGGGCAGAAACTCCGGCTTCGGCCTCGCGGAGGATACTGATGATCTGTTCGTCGGAAAAACGCTTCTTCATGGGGATGTCCTCATGTGGCTTATGAAGACATTACTTACATGAGGATGTATTAATCAACGGGGAGCAGGTCACGGCCATACAGGCGTTTTCGTCTGTCTATCCACGCACCCTGGGTTTAAATAGATCACTTAATCCCTGATACGGGTTCGCTTGGTAAAAAAGGATATTATCCTGGCCAAATAAAATCTGTATGCAAAGCGAGCAAACACCGTCGCAATGAAATTAGGTGGTTCTAAGTAACCATCGTTTGAATCACGCCGTTTTTAGCAGCCACCTGCCTGTTTTGCCCCGTAGGTTGCCTGGTCAACGGTGTACTTGTCTCCGGCACTTGATGAAAGTTGATCAATGAGGCCTTTGCACGAGAAGCCCGTCATACTGAGATACTGCTTAGCAGATTTCACCGCCTCCTGGTTCCAATCAATGTTCAGGCTGTCCACAGCTACCGTAGCGTCAGAAATCTCGTAACCATCCCCTGCATCCGATGATAGTTGCTGAATAAGTCCGTCTCTTGAGAAGCCCGTCATACTGATATACCCCTTCGCAGACCTAACGGCATTATTCTGGGGGCCAGTCAAATCTCCCGCCCACGTGGGCGCTGCGACAAACAAAGCGGCAGTCAGTACTATCTTGATAAATTTCATTGAAATATCTCCATAACCTAAACGGCACCTCTAGCGCCCTCGAAACTTAAACCGTTCCGTACATTTTTTACGGTAAGGGGTTCGCGCTCAATCGAACGAAATCAATCGGTTAGTTTGAAGCGCTTAACGCAGGACAATTTCCGTTTTTCAGGCGTACACCAACATATGCGGCACTTATACTTTATAAGAAAATTCTTAAGGTGGCTACATACCGGATGACCAGAAAACGCTTTTCGATCAACATTAGAATGGTTTTAACTGAGTTCGGCTTCACGGGTAGTTTACCGATTGGTCTCGCAATCATAAGATTTCGCCTTCAAGATATACAGAAATAACATGCAGGAGCGAACCGATGGGAAAAAACATTCTGATCACCATCAACGGCATTTCTTATCCTTCAAAAGTCGCCGCAGTCAGGCATTTCATTAAACGCCGGGATGAACACGGTACTGCCAAAATAGAGTCCGGCCCCTTTTTTGACGATCTCAAAGCGCTGTTCGTCCGATACTGTGAACTCTGTCCGGGCTGGGAGCTGAACGGCAGGCTGGCGTCGTGCTAATGCTGATACAGGGCTGCAGAGGCGTGATGTCTTACCGGAGTTGGTTGGTTCGTCAGGCTGAGAAAGCAGAAGCTGACAGAAAGGCGCAGGAATATCGTGAGTACATGCAAAAGAAATATGGGAGTATGTGAGGAATGGCAATTGAGCACGTAATTAAACACGCTATAAGGGCCGTAGAAAGGCAGCAGCAGTGCACAGACCTGATAATTAAGGTTTCACTGTATGAGCTGACACAGGGCCGTGGGTTGAGTGAATCCTGGCAGCATGTTCAGGAATGCGTCATCCCGGCACTGGTGCAGGCTTCAGGTCAGTACGCGGCCTGTGCAAAGCTGGGCCTGTCTGATGCGGTTGATACAGATTTCTTCCCGGTATGGCATGAGGCGGAGCGCCTATTCTCAATCGCTGCGGAGCAAGTACGTATACTCAGGCTGGTAGCCCATTACCTGACAGATGAGCAGATAGAAACGCTGATAATTGAAGGATACGAATAGGCTCGCGCCAGTGCGATTTATGCGCATCAGCGCATGAAGGCGACAGCCTATGTATCATGTTACTCAACCAATAAAGGTCGCCGTGACGCGGCGCAGCCGCCCTGCATTGATAGGTTCCACCAATCCCAGCCTCCGCCCTGCAAAGCCAGACCCGCTTACCGCAACGAAGAAGCTTGTTCTGCGCCGTCGGAGTGGCCCGGTCGCAGACCGGGCGTATCTCCGCGTTAGCGGGCCGTCAGGGCCGCTTACGGGCGTGTACTCAGAGCCTGAAGCGACACCTCTTACAGCGACATCAACCTTAGTTACAACACCCATTTTAAAGCCACACGGTTCCGGGCCTCTGGCCCGGGGCGGCGGGGCTTTGCAGTGGGGAGCGGGATGCCTGCCGTGTGTGCGGTGTTGAGGTTTGCTCTGGTTTCACCAGTCCGAATATTGATTGTTGTAACTAATTGATTTCAGCATTTCTGCCCCGGCGTGCCGGGGAGCTACCTTTGAAGATAACTCAGGTAAAAACTCTGGTTTTTTAATGACGCAGGATATGCCCTGAACGGAGTGAAGGGAGCTACCCCGAAGCCATGCGAAGCAGGCTCAGGGTACTCTTTCTTTAGAAAGCATGTTTTGTTCAGAAGTAACGTTCGGAATTAACCATAAATCCGCATAGTTTTCGAAGTTAACAGCTCATCCGGGCGTGCTGCCGGCAGGGGTTCGAAGTTAACTGACTGGTTACTGTACTGCGCTGCCGGCGGAGGCGGTTTAACGACGGGAAGTGTGCCCATGAGGGCGGCCGGGGGCGGATTTCAGGCGTGCACGGGCCTGCCGGGCGCGGGAATGACCGTTCAGCGCCAGCACAGACACCGCGACGGGGGCGGTTATTTTAAGGTGGGGGATGTATCAGAGGGTAACGCCGGCGCGCTCCAGCAGCAGGCGGTAATACTTCTCGGCGTCCGTCACGTTCAGCTGAGGGAACTCTGCCTTAACGCCCTTTTCCAGCGTCATCTGCATGGCCATCGTCAGCGCACCGCTGGCCGCATAACGACGCCAGGCGCTCTGATAGCGGTCGGTGCCGTTACGCGGGCGCAGCTGCCGCAGCGTGCCGGCATGTCCGTCCAGCGTGCGTTCGAGTTCGGATACAACTCGCTGCTTCTCGGCGCGCAGCTCCGGGCTGACAACCCAGCGTTTAATCTGCTTCAGGCGGTTTTTCAGGGAGTGGTGGCCATCGATGCTGATGCCCAGGCGGGCCATTTTAAGCTGATGACGCTCGTACTTCTCGCGCATCGACTGTGCAACGCCCGAGGCTACCGCCCACTGGCGGTATTTGTGCAGGTACTGGCGCACGTTTTCAACCGTCATACCCCGCGAGGCGAAGAAATTTTCAGTGAGGAAGATACGCATCGGCTTGTTCTGCCCGGAGTCAGTGTCGCGATCGCGGTGTACGACGACGTAGTCCAGCTGTTCCAGCACGCGCAGGGCGTTGAGCAGGACGTCATACGCCTTGCGGCCGCTCTCATAGACGTGAAGAACGCCCATCCGGCGCGCCATGTCTTCGACCGGAAGCATGACTTCAAACATGTATTCACTGTCAGGGCTGTAGTCGCAGTTGGCGGCCAGCACCAGGGAAAGTGCGGTCAGGGCCTCGCGGCTCTCTGAACGGGGGGTGATGCGCATGGGTTTCGGGCGGAACGTTTTATCAAACATCCGCGAGTAAGGGGTGTAACCCTGACGGCGCAGCCCGGTCAGATCGGCGTTACGACACCAGTCGTGGCCACGGATGCAGGCCACCACTCTGGCCGCCATGCCGCGTGGGGTTTTTTCATTAAACTGAGGCTGGTGATTGCGGTGCGTTTTCGCCTGCCCTCTGCGCTGACGATTCGACTCGCCGCGACGGGAAGGACGGTATGCACCCGCCGGTGCTGTAGCAGCCCCGGTCGGAGAAATCGTAAAGATGTGCTCAGACACAGCTCCCGTCGCTTATGTTGCGCGGGGGGAGTTGACGTTTAAAACGCATAAACCTATACTCCCTGCATAGAGCAACAAACTCTATACAGTTTTAGTGAGCCCCGTTAGCCTTCTCAGGTCGCCAAACTTTGAGGAAGACTATCGGGGTTTTTGCTTTTAAGGTTCTGGAAAACTTCTCATCAGAACCTGTTCCCTGCCACCTTATGGCGTGGCCAGCCAAAAACTCACACTATTCCAGCAATCTAACACTCGTAGGTAAGGTAATCAAGATTGTGAACCAATTACATTTACCCTTCAGTCTGAGTAGCTGCTATTTCGATCAGTTTCTCGATCATCTGCCCTTGAGTTAAACCCTCAGCCTCACAAAGCTTGATTAACTTATCCTTCATTGGATTGCGGATAAACACGTTAACTTCTTTGTGAGTTTCTTTCTTCCTTGCTATCGCAGCTAGCTGTCTTTCAGTTGCAGATAACGGATTACCTTTTCGGTAAGAGCGCTTAACTTTCGATGAGGGAGTACCGGCATTTTCAGCTTGCGACATCTCTGCCTCCCCATAGTAAAAAATGGATCATCGACTGAGAATACTACAAGTTCCACAAATCAGCGACTTACTTTATACAACGGCGTGACCGGCGTTGGCGCGCCCGTCCCGTCAGTAAAGTAAGCGTGGGAGAGTAAAGAGGGTTAATGCGTGGGAGGCCAGTCGGTCCCCATGTCCCAGCGGCTCTGCCAGTGGGTAAGGTATTGCTGCGCGACTACAGGCATATCCTGCAGCAGCAGCGCGTTCTCTGAATTGTTCCGCGCTGCCGAACGGCTGAAGTTATAGCTGCCCGTCTCCACGTTGCGTCCGTCAGTTACAATCACCTTGTCATGCATGATTTTAAACGTGCTCACCGTGCGGACCGGAATACCCGTACCGTACAGCAGCGACATGGCCGCCTGCCCGCTGCGGTTGTCGTTACCTCTTTCATCGAGGACCACCCTCACGTCCACTCCCCGGCGCTTTGCCGCCATCAGGGCCTTAACCACCTCCGGCGCGGTAAACGAATATCCCATCAGCCGGATGCTTTCCCGGGCGTCTTTTATCGTGCTGAGCACCAGCTGCTCCGCGCTGCCCTCCGGTGAAAAACCCACGCTCACGGACGGTGCCGCCACTACCGGCGCAGCAGACAGTAGCAGCGACGCGCTGACAACAGCCGCGCACAGCGTCTGAACTCTGTTCATCATACTTATTCTCTTTTACGGCCCTGACCGGGCCGGACGGGCTGAGGCGTACCGCAGCGAAGCGAGGAGCGAACAGTCCGCCCGGTACGGGCAGGAGGGGGTCAGGGCTTACCGGACGCGCGGTCGATGGCGGCCTGCAGCTGCTCTGCCGAAACGGCCCCGCCCAGCACGGTGGTGTTATCTGCTGTCGCACCGTACAGCGGCATGATGATAAAGCCGGGCGTGCCGGTCAGCCCGATGGCCTGCGCCAGTCCGTCGTTGCGTTCCGTCACAGCCCGGGCGGATACCGCCACTGAACCTGAGGGGGCGAAGCCGGCGGCTTTGCTTACCCGGTCAATGTCAGCCGGGGTGAGTTTGCCCTCGTCGTGGCCCGTGGCGTAAATGCCGTTGTGATACGCCATGTATGCTTCAGCGCCCTTCTGTTTCCAGACCTGCAGCCCGCGTTCTGCCGCCGTTTTTGACGTTTCCCAGCGGCTGGCAAAAATGGGCCAGTCCTTAAAAATGTACTTCACGTCCGGTCGGGCTTTCATCACCCCTTCAACCACCGGGGCCATCCGGCTGCAGTACACGCACTGGTAATCGAAGAACTCAATCACCGCCACGTGCGCATCCGACGGGCCGACGGAGGGCACGTCCGTATCCGTTGTCAGCGGACCCTGGAGCTTGACCGCCGCCGTGCGCATCGAGAGCGACAGCCTGCCGGCCTGCTGCGCCTGCAGCTTCTGGCTGACCTGCAGCAGAATTTCGGGGTGGGCAAGCAGGTAGTCCCCGGCGATTTTGCCAATATCGGCCTGCTGCTGGGGGGTAAAACCGTCTTTCGTAACGGGGTCAGCGTGTGTCGCCGCGCCCGCATACGTCGCGCAGCACAGCAGGACGGCCGTCATGGCCGCCTTCAGTAAGGTCTGTTTCAAAGGGGTTTCCTCAGCGCACGTGGCGCCACAGTGATTTGGGTATTTTGTCGAAGTACCGGCCCGCGACCAGCTCGGCGCGACGGTGATCGGCGGCGGCGTTAAAATTAAACAGTTCGTCACCGCTCAGGGTGTAGTTCTGGTGTTCGGCCACCTTCTCCAGCGTATCGGCCGTCTGGCAGCGTCTCAGCCGGTAAAGCCACTCTTCTCTCGTCATTTTTCTCTTGTCTTCCGCAGGTTAACGTTCCTTCTGGATATGACGCTGCCCGTCATGGTTTAGTTCACCATGCTCCATTTCCCGCCCGCGTTCACCTACCGGCGGCAGGGAAATTTCCTGGCGGCGCGCGAGGTCGCGTGATGCCGCATCGAGTGCCTGCCGGCTGACGCTGAGATCCGGCTGCTTTTCTGACGGCCTGAGCGTCTGCTGCAGTTCGTCCTCCATCGCCCGAATAGCTGATTTCGGCACGCCTGCCGCAACGTTGTCTCCATCCTGCCCGGTGATTTTCACCTGACCGAGAAGCGTCTTAAGCTGTTCATCCGGATCGGTTTTTTCACGGAGGGCAGGCATATCAGGTCCCGCATCAATTTCAGCACGTACCCGGCGCAGAAGGGCTTCATCAGGCAGGTCGCGTGTCTCATCGCGCGACGGCGTAATATCAGGCAGCCTGTCAATGTGTTCAAGCTCTGCCGCCACGCTCCTGACCAGCGCCTGCATCTCCGCCGTACGGTCCGGCTGCGGCACCTGTCCCCCGCTCATTTTCAGCATCTGCGCCGAAGGGGCCTCATCCCCCGTCTGCCAGACCACCCCGGCTTTCGGGTTCTCCCGGGCCACCGTCAGCGCCTCCGCCAGCGAGGCCACCACCCGCGTTTCCCCGTTGCGGCTGCGCTGCACCACCGCACCCTGTGCACGCTCCGTCGTCACCATTCTCACCTCCCCAGTCAGCTTCACGTCACCCTTCGTGTCCAGCGGCTGCATCGCCAGCCCCGCCGTTTTGCCGTTACCGTCATACACCGGTACGGCCAGATGCAGCTCAGGATAACGCCGGGTTGACGGAATAATACGTGCCGTCAGCGCCCCCTGCGTCAGCCCTTCCGCTTTCGCCCACGTGCGCCCTGCGGCGGTTTTACGCAGCGGCTGCCCCATTGCCCAGATACCTTTTGCCTGCTGCCGTGCCTTTTCCGGCTCCAGCGCGTCATGGGCCGTTTTAAGGCCGTCGTCCCCCTGCTTGAGGGTTTTCAGCCAGTTACTCACGCCGTCTGTCCAGATTTGAACGTGCTCTTTCGCGCGCGACACGCTGATGTAAAAAGCCCGCATGCCACTCATGCGCTCGCGTGAACCTTCCGTACCCTCCAGGGCGATAACGTACCTGCTGCTCGCCCCCTCTGCGCCATAGCCCGTCACCGCCCAGGCGTAGTCGATATGACGGTCGGCCGGCGTGTCCTCCGGTCGCAGGGTTTTCACCTCCGTGGCGTTACGCAGGGTCAGGGTGCCGTCCGTCCCGACTTTTTCAACGCGGTAGTGTTCATGGGCGCTGTGACCTGCCGACTTCTGCGTTTTGTTAAACAGCAGGCTGTCGCCCTCCCTTACCCCGATTGTCTGGCGCTCAAACACCTCAATACCGGTCGCGTTAAGCTCCGCCGGCGAAAACCAGCGCGTACGCCCGTCCTCGTCGCGCAGGATGACCTTATCTGTCCCCCGGTCGACGGCCATCACCGTCAGGTAGCGGTCGTTTTCCAGCACCACCTGTCCCGCTTTCCAGTCGGCAATACGGCTGAAATCGTGACGGCCACCGCCGATGCGGGTCAGGACCGGCACGGTCACCTCACGGTCGCCAAGCTCCCCACGCCTGGCCAGCTCTGCATGAATGCCGGCGTTGACGGCCTGACGGTCGGCATTCAGCTGGGTGATGATCATCGTCTCTGCCCGCGCCGCCGGCGTCCGGCTGACGTAGTCGTTCACAATCCCCTCTACCGGGTTCTGGCTTTCCATCACGGAACGTGCCGGGACCGCCGCACCATCCTCGCGCATCACAACCCCGGGGCTGACGCGGTTAATCTGCTCCACCGCCGTGGCCGCCCGGTTGTCGATAACGCTGTAGACCGCCGACTTCAGGTATTCATTAAGCTGGCGTACGATTTCCTTCATGATGGCCACGTCGGCCGGGCTGCGCTCCTGCTGGAGCCGGAATGCCTCGCCGCTTTCCGGTGAGGTCAGCTGCGCCACGTCCCCGACCGTGACTGCCCGTCCGTTGCCGGCGGTGATGGCCCGGTACGCGGCCGCCGTGTCCTGGTTTCCCAGCATGGAGGCCTCATCGATGAGAAACAGCGTGTTGCCGAACCGCACGTCTTCGCCGCCCGCCGTCCGCTGCTGCCAGTCCAGCACAAATGACTTCATCGTCTGCGCCTCAATGCCCGCATCGCGCATCTCCTTTACCGCGCGGTGGGTCGGAGCCAGCCCGATAATGACGGGCTTCTGACCGTCCGGCAGCGTTTCCGCCGCCGCTTTCACCGCCCGGAACTGCGTGGTTTTCCCCGTGCCTGCATACCCCTGCACCAGCGTGAACCGGTCCGCACTCTCCAGCACCAGCCGCGTGGCCGACTGCTGGCCGGCGGTCAGGCCAGCCAGTGCCCCTGCACCGACCTGCATCATCAGCGGCGTCACCGCCCCCTTTCCGTCGGTAATGTCGCGCAGAATGGACTTCTCCATTTCCCAGGTGGCGCGCGCCACGTAGGTGGCATCGCTCCCTCCCCTGACCGGCAGCAGGTCCCCGTTTTTCACCTGCCGGGCAATTTCCTCACTCAGCGCCAGGTCTGCGTCGCTGAACGTCATCGCCACCTTCAGTAAACCGGTTCGCGTGAAGGTTACCTCTGGCATCTGCGCCACGGCGCGGCTCACCGCCTTCTGTGCATCGTTCATCAGGGCATCGTTCAGCGCCCTGATGCCGCCGTCAGGGGTCGCCTCTCCGCTGGCCTTCTGCACCAGCGTCAGCGGCGAACTGCCCGGTCGCATGCGTGACAGCCGATCCTCTGCGCGGTTCTGCGCCTCGCCGGTGAAGATTTCCGCCTGGTCACCGGACTGGGCCAGCGCATTCAGCGTGCCGGCGTTCAGCTCCCGGCTGTTCAGGCTGGCCAGCACCACACCCCGTTCATTATCACGGCTGCCGGGTGCGGCCACCCAGCCGTGGGTGACGTACAGCGGCTGTCCCGCCTGCAGGGTCACGGCGCGGCTGCTGCCCTCGCGCTGTACAGTGAGTTTACCGTCAGCGATCGCGGTGACCGTCATACGGTCGCGGGCCTTCAGTCCGTTAGCCCTGTCAGCTGCCAGCGCGAACAGCTGCTCCCCCTTCGCCACGCTGATGTTTTCCGTGGTGAAGGCCCGCCAGTCCCCGGTCAGGGCGCTCATTTTCACGCGGGACAGCACCCCGTCGCCGTCCACCAGGGACAGCATGCGGGTGTCGGAATGCACCTGATCGACCGTGTAGTGCTGCGTTTTATTCTTCTGCGTGCGGTCTTCCAGCACCATGCCCGGACGGTACGACCCGGCCAGGCGGCGGGTTTTGGTATCAAGGTAGACCGGCGTGCGGGATTCCACGGTAATGCCCTCCCGCTCCAGCTTGCCGGCATTCTGCAGGGCATCGCGGATAATGCCGGTCAGCTGCTTCTGCTCCCGCTGCCCCACCACCACGGCAGTCACCGGCGTGTCCGGGCCGCTGATGTCGGCAAACCGTTCGGCCAGCGCCCGGTAGCGCTCACGCTTGTCGCTGATGCTGATAACGCGCGCCTCCAGCCCCGGTGCAGGTTCGGTCAGGGCATGACGCTCAACCCCCGCCGACTCCAGCACGGAAATGGCGCTGCCGTTGGCCTGACGCCCGGCGCTGTCCAGGAACAGCAGCTGCACCTGCTTCTCGTGTGCTTCACCGGTCAGCACCAGCATCTCCTTCAGGCCGAGCCGCTCCGCCCCTTCCACGATCAGCGTGCTGTGCGGGGCCAGCGAAAACGTCGCGTCCTTCACGCTGCTGCGCGACAGCAGCCTGTCCTGCAGCTGCGGCGATTTGGCCATCGTCAGCCGGCGCTCTGCTGAACTGGTCAGCACCTGCACCTCACGCCCGCGCTCCAGTGACATTGTCACCAGATCTTCCGCCACCTCCCGCAGCAGGCCGACCGAGGCCGGCGCATTCAGTATCGCCACCGGCGCATGCTCAACGCTGGCCAGCCGCGCGGGGGCTTCGTTCCCCGCCGGCCGGAAGTCAACCACGCGTCCCTCCCTGACCAGCCCGCCGGCCAGCTGCTGCACGGACAGCTCATCCAGCAGGTGGATGCGCGAGGTGAAGACGCCCTTCTCACGGTCAAGAGGAACCAGCTGGTTATCCCGGATGGCCTCATCTATCGCGCTGCGCAGCGCCTGTGTTTCCTTCACTCCGGGGCCGGTTTCATGCGCCGTCATCAGCAGGTCACCGTAAGTAAACCGGGTGCGTGAATCGCTCAGAACCGAGATGGCCTCACGCACGGACTGCAGGGCATCGGCCGCCACCGGCTCTCCCTGCTCCCGCACTGGAGTTTCCTGCACCGATGCCTGAAACTCCTTCAGGTCAAAGCCCAGCCCGAGGATCTGGCTGTTCCAGCGCTCCAGCAGCCGGCGGCGTCCGGCTTCGGTTCGTTCGCCCTGCGTCATCTCCCGGGACGGCTCACCGGGCGCGACCTCAGCCCCTGACATGGCTGGCTTTTTCTCCGTCCCGTCTCCGATCGTCCTCCCGCGCCCGGGGAACTCAGGTGCAGGCTCACGGTCGGTTCCGGTCAGTACGACAGCGCCGGCAGGTTCGTTCTTCGCCGGCTCCGTGCGCTCGTCAGCCGTCAGAAAGTCGCCGGGAACATTCTGGCGTCCCGACGCCCTGACGGTCTCCGGTGCCTGACGTGACGCGGGCTCACCCGGCTCATAATATTCCGGGGCGCGCTTCGCCTTTCGCGTATCCAGCGCCGCCACGTCGCGGCTCCTGAGAGAGGCATCTTCCCCCACCGCGCTGACCAGCTCATGGTGGCGGGTGGAAAAGGCCTCGAGCACCGTGTCGGGAATACCCCTGATTTCCCACATGCCGTGCGGATCGCCCGTCAGCGCCGTTTCAAATCCCATGCCCTCCACGCGATCCTTCAGCCGGTTGCGGTAGATTTTCCCGAACGTTGTCTGATGGCGGTAGATGGTCTCGATAAAGCCGGCACCGTGAACGTAGTCGGTGGCCAGCGCCTTCCAGCTGCCCTCCAGTTCGGTCACGTTGGCCAGCACCGCGTGGGTGTGGATCTGCGGGTCAAGATTGCGCGAGGTGTCATGTGTGAACAGAGCGGCCACCATTTTCCCGGTGGGGACGATGGAGGTCACGCCGTCCTTCGTGTGCCGGGCGGACACGTTCTGTTCGATGATGGCCAGCGTTTCCTTTACCGCCTCATGGTGCGCCTCCAGCAGCCGGCGGTCGCCGCCGGCAAGGATCAGGAGCGACACGCTTTTGGGGGCCGAAAAGGTCAGGTCGTGCCCGGGACGGTGTAC
>Ga0308161_1002461_pt1 | contig 19552 bp, 26 predicted proteins | sample PhyFR2_FD_201034 | JGI IMG/M metagenome (GOLD analysis project Ga0308161, IMG submission 201034) | Phyllosphere microbial communities from UC Gill Tract Community Farm, Albany, California, United States - DLSLF.R2 | ecosystem: Host-associated > Plants > Phyllosphere > Unclassified | place: USA...
GGGGTCTCATCCTCCACGATCGCCTCGTCGGATGCGAGCTGCATCTCGAGCAGACCATCCGCACCGATCCCGACGTGCCGGATGCCGAGATCGAACTGCCGGTGCAGGCCCATCACCTGTTCACCACACGACAGCACCACCCGGTGAGCCGCCGCCCGCGGGTCCATCGCGGCGTACAGACCGGCACGGGCCGGCGTCTTGATGGTCGCCTGCACGTGGGGCCACCTCGCAACATCGAGGCCGACCTGACCGCCCTCGACACCGAGCTGCACGCCCGGAAGCGCGTCCGACACGGCGTGCGCGTAGTGCTCCGTCACCGTCATGGCGCGAGCTCCTTGAACGGGACTGTCACGATCCACGAGCGGCGGGACTCTGACAGCTCGACCCCGACTGTGCCACCAGCGACGACGAACGACATACCGACCGCCGTGACATCCGGATCAGTGATCGTGAGCACCTGCCCGATCGCGAACACCGCCTCGGCCGCAACCGCTGCGGCCGAGGTCGAGAAGACAAGCTCGAGCACACCGGACCGGCGCCCAGCAGGGCGCAGCGACACGTCGTCGTCGGGTGAGCCGAGCACCGGATGGATGAGCGTGCGAGCCTCTCGCCTGGCGGCGAACCCGTGCACGATGGTCGGCACGATCGTGCCCGTGCTGTGCGTGATCGTCGTCATCAGTCCCACCCATCGTCGACAGTGATCCGTCCGCGCAGCCTGAAGCTCTTCCCGTCGTTCGCCGCGATGAACCCGTTGACCTGGTTCTGCGCATCACGCAGGGCCGTCTTCACCACGAGGCTGATCGCCCGGCGATTCAATTGCGTGATTGCCTCGTCCGTGTCCTTCTTGAACCGAGACACATCGGATGTCGCTTGCCCGGTCTTCGCATCGATCACGATCTCCTGACCGTCCGGCAGGGTGATCAGCGTGTTGCCGAAGTCGTCTACCGCCTGAGTCGCCGACTCCGCGCCCGCGATCGTGGCGAGCAGCTGCTCGGAGACCGCTCGGGCCGCGATCCGCGCCTGATCCGCGGCATCCGCGTTTGCTGACTTCACGCCGTCGAGGTCGCCGAGCAGAGCGGAGACGGCGTTGTGCTGATCCCGGTAGGCGTCGGCCTGCTCGGTTGTGACGGTCTTGCTGCCTTCGCCGACAGCCTTGAGCGTGTCCCAGTACTCGCGCTCGGACTCGGTGAGCCGACCGTGCACCTGCTCGAGTGAGGCGGCGTCGCCAGCGAGCGCACGGTAGATCGTCTGCAAGTCCAGACCGGTGCGCTTGCTGACTTCCAGTGCGTTCTTCCGCTGCTCGGCGAAGTCTTCACCGAGAGCGATCTCGTTGATCTGGGAGACCAGGGTCGCGGTGTCGATGTAGTCGCGTCCTCCGTCGACGGCGGCCTTCCACGCCTCGGAGAAGTACTGTCGGAGCTTCTGCGTGCGGTCGTTCTGTTTCTCGAGTTCGGCGGTGACGAGGCCGAGACCGGTCGCGCCCGCGGCGAGGGCAGCCGCACCAAGAATGCCCGCGGCACCACCGGTCCCTGCGAGGGTGGCGGCGAGCCCGCCGAGGGTGTCCTGTCCGACTTGGCCGAGATCGGCCAGATTGCCGCGGACGGATGAGACGGCCTCGCCGAGGTTCTGTCCGATTTCCTGCGTTACCTCGCCGGCGCCTTCACGCAGCCGCGACATGCCCTTGGCGCCGTCGTCGAGTGCGTCGTCGGATGCGTTCTTCATCTTGCGGTAGGAGTCGCGGTACTCCCGCTCGATCGCGTTGGCGGTGCGCTTGGTCTCGTCGCCGAGCTTCTCCGTGGCCTTCTGATCCTCGCGGAGCTGCTTCTCGAGCTGCTCCGGGCCACGGTTGCGGCCGAGCTCGAGCAGCTCTTTCTGGGCGTCCTCGAGCGGGGCGATAACCCCGGTGTCGATGCCCTGCTTGAATGCCTTGGTCTCGGACCCGATGCCGACCTGATACCCGCCAGCCATGGCTACTTGCTCACCTTCTCGAACGTCTCAGCGACCGTGCGGTACGCGGTCTGCCACAGCAGCGCGCCGGCCCGCGGGATGAACGCCTGCACCGCCGGGAAGAACACGTACCCGCCGCGCTGGGGCCGGCGGAACACGCCACCCATCCGCCGCTTGTACTCCTTGCCCTTCCGGGACCGGGACACGACCGTGCGGTTCGGGTCGTTGCCGAACTCGGCACCGCCGGCGAGGACGGATGCGGGCACTCCGTCGCCGATCTTCCCGATCGTCGCCGACCGCAGGATCGCGTTGTCGTCCCGGATCGACACTCGGGCGGTGTCGACGATGACACGCTGTTGCAGGTGCGTCTCAGCCCGCTCGGTCATCTCGCTCTTGAACGCCGGTTCCAGCACGCGCCGCGCCGCAGCACGGTACTGCTTGGAGACCTCGGCGGGGAGCGAGCGCACGGCTTGCACCAGCACGGCGAAGTCGCGCGAGACGAGCAGGCTGAGACGCATGGCTCAGGCCAGGACGGGCTGGCCGGTCACCGGCAGCGCGACCGAGGAGGTCGCGAACGCGCCGACGCCGCCACCGATCCCGCCCGGCAGCAGGGTCACCGTGGCGGTGATCTTCTTCGCGCCCGTGCCCTTCTTGGGCGTGAACGTCGCGGTGACCTGCTTGCCGGGATTGGCGAGCAGGTACTGGGCGAAGCTGTTCGCGGTCTCGTAGTCCTGCGCGTAGTCGATGTTCGCGACCCACTCGGCGGCGCCGACGTCCTGGAACACCGCGGTCGGGGTCAGGCCCTTCCACGTCTGCGTCGGCACGGTCGGGGTGATCTCGACCCGCGAGACGTGCGCCTCGTAGTCGCCGACATCCGTGGCGCCGTCCTTGATGTTGAGCGTGCAGTCACGCAGGATGAACGGCTTGACAGCGATAGCAACCATGATCTTCTACTCCTTGTTGATGACGGCCGTGACGGTGAAGTCCCAGCCGAGCCGGTCGGTCTTCGCATCCCGGACCTTGCGGGCGGTTTCCCACGAGATCGTCGAGTGCGGGTCCAGGGCGGTGACCAGTTCGATCACCTGGTTGTCGAGGGTGTTCTCCGCCTTCACGTCGTCCTCGTGTGGTGAGAGCAGCGTGAGGACGATCCGAGCGCGCAGCGCGCCGAGCGGGGCCTCGGGGAGCGGGTCCAGCTCGAGCAGCTTGAACACGAGCGTCGGGACGGTGATCGCCGCCGGGGTGTCCTGGTTCGGGATGTACCGCCACGCCGGCGACCCATCCGGCCGCTTCGGCAGCAACGGCTTGAGCTGCGCGGAGAACCACGCCCGCAGGTCAGAGGACATGAGGCTTCCCATCCACCGGGCGGATGATCTGCTTGATCGTGCGGTCGAGCGGCCGAGGCTGGAACACGAACTCACCTTCACCGAGGTTCCCCGCCTGCGAGACCGTGCCCGCCGTCAGCAGGTTCTTCGCCTGCTGCAACTGCGCATACACGTACCGGGTCGGCACGCCGTCGCCGTCCGCCGGGCCGGCGACCCACTTGAACGTCCCCGGGCCGGTGATCGGCTCGAGGCCCGTCGCGGTGACGTTGATCCCGAGCGCCCCGAACTCCGCGACCTCGACGATCGACACTTGAACAGCGCGGTCGACGATGGACTGGTAGACGGTCCCGATCGGGCCGAACAGGTCCGGCAGTGGGAGTCTGGCTTCCTCGTCGGGGTCGGCGATGGTGACGTCGGCGGTCACGATGTCGCCCTCGCGGGTGAGGGTCGCGGTCGACCCGAGCGGCCATGTGAGCGTGGCCGGCTCGTAGACGGCCGGGGTGTCGGCGGGAGCGTAGGCGATCACCTGTTCGCGGGCGACCTCGAGGATCATTCCGCACACCTCGAGGTTCTCGATCGGTGCGTCACTCCACGCGGCGAGCAGCCGCGTCTCGTCGGTCGCAGTGAACCAGGTGCTCATCGTCTACGCTCCCGCCGTCGCTCAGGCGTCCGCGACGCCGATGAGGGCGAGCGCCTCGGGCCGCTTCACGAACGTCTGAAGGTAGCCGTGCACGGCCTTGTCGATGCCACCGCGGGCGAGGTCGAGGGCGTCGACCTCGAGCAGGCCACCGGCGGGACGGTCGAAGTCGATCGCGTACGACGCGCCGACGAGCGCGGCGCCGGTGTCCTCGATGCCGATGTCGCCGTTCACGATCTGCACGTTGCCGTCGACTGTGCCCGTGCCCGCGGTGGACAGGGCGATGTTGACGAACGCCGGGAGGTTCTGCTCTCCGCCGGCGGCGTAGATCAGTTCCTCGAAGTCGATGTCGTTCACGATCGCGAACGTCGGGGTGTCGCGGCGGCCGTCCTTCTTGCGCTTCTTGACCGCGAGGATGCCCTGGATCAGGTGCTTCAGCGCGGTCGGGTAGTTGTCCGGCAGCGCGGGGCTGTTCGGCGCGATGGGCGCGCCGGCGGCGGCGACGGCGTAGGACAGCGCGAGGTCGTCCTGCCAGATGAGGTAGTCCTCCTGCTGCATGCGCAGGAACGCGAGCACGAACTCGAGCCCGCCCGAGAGATCCCAGAACTCCCGGCCGATGTCCTCGCCCATCGCCCAGTTGTCGCGGACGCTGCTGTGCTCGGTCACGAATCCCTTGTTGGACTTGATCGCGGTCTTGTTGCCGGCCCACGTGCCGTCCATCGGCGCGTCGAGCGGCGCGGCCGCGGTACCGCGGTGCACCTTGTAGCCCTTCTTGCCACCGATGCTGATCTCGGTTCCGGGGTTGAAGAGCGTGATGTACTCCTGCACGTAGGTGATCCCGGCGGCGATGTCGCCCATCCAGGTCGGCTGGATGGCGGCGCCGGCATCGCTGATCACGATGTCCTGCAGTGCAGCGAGCACCTCGACGGCCTGCCGGTCGGCGCGGTTGTTCTTCACGGCGGCGATCGCGCTCGCGATCTCCTGACCGGACGGGCCGCGGGATGCAAGCACCGCGGTGCTGCCACCCCCGTTGGGTGCGATGGTGCCGGGGACGGCCCCGGCCTGGACGGTTTCCTGCTCGGCCACGGTGGGCTCCTTTTCGGTGTCGGCCGAGGTGATCTCGGTCTCGGTGGATGTGGTGACGGTCGTGGTCTGGGTGCCGCCCTCGACGTCCTCAGTCGTCGAGGAGGACTCGTAGACGCGCTTGTACTTGCGGCCGTCCTCGTCGGTGAAGATCGTCTCGGCCCGGTCCTGGTAGTCAGCAGCGCTGTCGTCGGCGAGTTCGGCGAGCACGCGGGCGGATGGGAACGCGCCGGCCACGACCTGCGCCGCCGCGGCGAGCACGCCGTTGCGGGCGATGCGCTGCGCGTCGATGTCGGTCTTGAACTCGGCCGACAGAGACCGGCGGGAGGTGTCGGCGAGGGCGGCGTCACCGGCCGGGGTGCGTCCGATGCTGAACGTCGCCATGATCCCGCGGGCTGTCTCCCAGAGGCGGGTCGCGCGGCCGACCGGCTGGTAGCGGTCGTGGTCAATGTTGAGGGTGACCACGGACGGGTCGGCGGGCAGCTCGATCGACCCGGCCTGGACGGTGAAGCGGCCGGCGTTCGTGCGCCCCTCCTCGTTGAACGGGATCAACAGTCCCGTCATGGAGCGGTCGTCGAGGTCGGCGAGAATCTCGCCGCCCTGGATGGTGATGTCATGCATGGTCAGTCCTCGCTTGTCTGCTGCTCGGGTGGGGTCGGCACGGCCAGGAACCGGGACGTGTCGAGTCGGATCAGGTGCCCCGGCGCGCACACGTCGTCCAGCGACATGCGGGCGCCGATCGCTCCGGCATACTTGCGGACGCCGAAGTCCCACACCTCGGAGCGCTGCGCCCCGTTCTGCACGCCCGTGTACCGCATCTCGGTGCCACCGCCGGACCCGCCCTGCCGGACGCCCTCGAGCATCGACGCGGGCAGGCCGGCATGGTTGGCGAGGTCGAGGCGGTTCGCGTTGCGGCCGGTCTCGAACAGGTCGGTGGGGATCGCGCCCGACACGTCGACATCGACGTAGGTCGGCTTCATCGCGACGGCACCGCCAGCAGCCGACCGCGCCGCGATCCACTTCTGCCGGAACTCCTCGCGCTCGTCCCAGCCCCACCCGTCCCAGATGTCCTTGTCGACGGTGAGGATGGTCTGCGCGATGGGGTTGTCGATGCGGTCGCGGTAGGCGTCGGCGATGGTGCGGGCATCCTTGATGTCGTTCAGCGCGTCGACGAGCATCCCGTTCTTGCCGTACCCGAGCCGGATCGGGACGACGCGCTGCCGGTAGCGGGCGTCGATCCGTGCGTTCACGGTGATCGTGCCGTCGTCCCCGATGTTCCACAGCGCCCGCGGGATGTGCAGCGCGTCGACCGGCAGCCTGTCCGTGCCGAGCTCGAAACCGATCGCCGCCCACCCGGACATGAACAGGTCGGACGCGACCGCCCAGCGCAGGTCGTACGGCGGGATGCCGGTCTTCGTGTTCGTCAGCCACTCGGGCTGCTTCTCGAGGCGGGTCGGTACCAGCTCCCCCGTGTCCGGATCCTCGACCATGCGGGTGCCGTCGTACGCGACCCACGGCATGTCGGCGATGACGGAACAGATCACGTCGTGCGCCCGGTCGACCGCCGGCACCCGGAACGCGGTGTCGCGGGTGATCGCGTCAGGGGCGACCGGCAGCGCGTCGGCGACGAACATCGAGTGGATGCTGTCCTGCGGGGAGTACCAGGACAGCAGACCACCGGTCACCGCCGACGCGGCCGGGCCGAGGAACAGATCACGGAAGAATCCCACGCCTCAGAGCGTGGACCCGACCTTACACATTCATGATTCGGGTCGGCGTGTCGGCATCTTCCGGATGCCGTCGCGCGTACATCTTCGCCGCGTTCCGCGCCCTGTATTCCCCACGGTGCGCGCGCGCCTCGTGACCGGATGCCGACTGGTGCGCGCCGCCCATCGTGGCCGCGAAAGCATGCCAGTGCGGGCATGCGGTGCAGCTGATCGTGACGCCGCCGGCGGACTTCTCGAGGCGGATGCTGGGTCGAGTCATGGTCTGCTCCTCAGAAGTGGAATGCGTCGGCGGGGTTGACGTGGGTGGGTGCGTCGGCGAGGAACCGCAGCGCGAGCGCGGCGGCCTCGAGCGGTGTCACGTCGGCCTCGGGGTCGTCCTTCGGCGCGCCGAACCGCCACGTGCCGTAGTTCCCGAACGCCTGCCGGGTCGCGATCCGCAGCGCCTTCTCGAGCGCCGGCGTCGCGAAGATGATCAGGTCGTCGTCCTCGAGGGCCTTCATCAGACCGACCGCCGACCCGGGGATGTCGGCCGGCTTGGTCGGCTCGAGCCTCGGTCGCGGGCTCGCCTTGGCCAGCTCGTGCTCGGCGATCTGCTCCGTGTACCCGCGCTTGTCGTACCACAGCGTCGTCGGCCGGCGGCGCAGCCTGACGAGCACCTCGCGCGACAGGCCGGTGGTGCCCTGCTGCCACCACCACAGCGCGACCGCCCGCTTGCGGATCACCTCGCCCGTGGCGGCAGTCACCAGGTCGCCGTCTTCCTCGTGCTCCCACGCGACCGCGAGGGATGCCGCGTGACCGAGGTGGTGCACCTTGAGCGCGGCAGCGAACCGTGCCGGCGGCTCGGGCGGAACGCCCTTGCGCAGCGCGCGCTCGAGCATGGCCGGCGGGATCGCGACATCCGCCGCGCCCTCGAATCCGAACTGCCCGCCGTACTCGATCAGGAAGTCGTCAAGGTTGCTGAACTTGTCGAACGACCGCTTGGGGGCGTCGGTGAGCGTGGTGAATCCGAGGCCCGGGTGCGTGGCCTCGATCCACTCCCGCATCCGCCCGCCCGTCGCGCCCGTCTTCGGGTGCGGGATGTCCGGCTCCCACGAGACGAGCTGCGCGCGGTCGATGTTCTCCGGGATGCCGTGCCAGAGCACCGCGGCGTCCTCGTCGTGCAGGTTCTCCCACAGCAGTTGGCCGGTGCGATACTTGGCGCCGGTCCCGGCGAGCACGAACTGCGAGCCCGGCTTGGTGTCCATCGTCGGGATGACGGCGCGGTTCACCTCGTCACCCTGCTCGACATCCGCCTCACCGGCCTCGTCGCCGAACGCGAAGTCGAATCCGCCGGATCGGAACATGTCGCCATTCGGCGTGCCGACGCGCAGCAGCGCGCCCGTGTCACGGAACTCGAGCTGCTCCCCACCCTTCGATAGACCGATCGTGATCGGGCTCTTGCGACGATCCGGCCACAGCTTGTCGAGGTGCTTCACGATGTCCTCGCGGAACCGCTGCCCCGCCTTCATCCCGGTCGTGAACATCGTCCACCCCACCGTGTAGTCCTCCCGCGACCAGCAGCGCCCCATCATCACCGCCTGCACCGCGGTCGTCTTCGTCGACCGGCGCGGCTCGAAGATCACGTTCATGAACCGCCCGGCCGCGAGCAGATCGGCGACCATGAGCTGCATCGGCGACGGACCCCACCCGAGATCGCCGGCACGTTGCCGCTCGTCGAGGCGCAGCAGCCGCGCCCCCTGGATGAACTCACCCCGCGACTGCTCGGTGGTCACCAGCGCGTCGAGCCGGATCGGATCGAGATGGTTGATCCGCGACCGCCACTCGAGCCAGTTGCCCTCGTCCCACAGATCGGCCAGCGTCGGCGTTGCGCTCATGAGAATCTCCAGTTCAGGGGGAAAAAGTGCTTATGGAGCCGAAGGCGGGGGTTGCACCGACCCTCAAAAAAGACCGCCGTCACCACGGCGCGAGCCCGTCGCCGCCGCGCTGACCAGCCGGCCGAGCCGGGTGAGCTGGTGCCGATCGGCCGCGCCGCGAGTTCGTAACGGCGGCACCCATCCGGCCACCGTCGCGACGGTTGCACGGCACGCACTCGGGTGCGAGGTTCGACCGGCCGTGACCACCGTCCGGGTCGAGGTGCCCGACGTCGAACGGCATGCCCGGCTCGATCACTCGACCGCAGCGCCAGCACCGAACCTCGGTGCCGAGCCGCCAGGCACGACGCACCTGTGCACGCACGATCCGGGCGTTGCGCAGGTACTCGGGATCGCGATGCTTGCTCGACACGATGAGACTCCGATCCGGTCCACGTGGTCAGCCCGGTCAGGGCAGTGGCCCTACTTCTCTCTGTTCTTTTCTTTGCGCGAGAGTAAGTAGAGATAGGGCTGACCGGGCTGACCAGCCCGCCCCCCGCCTGCGATGCAGGGCTGACCACAGGCCTGACCGCACCCTGACCACAGGGCTGACCACCTCGGTGGTCAGAGCGAAGCTCCTCATTCCGTGGGGCGCGGGGAGCGGGGCGTGCGGCCCTGGCCTGACCACCGGTCAGCCCTGACCACACCACGGCGCTCACCCGGTCACCGTCGAGAGTGTGACGCCGATGCCCTGGTAGTAGTGCACGCGGGAGCCGCCGACGCGGGGACGGGTGGCGGTGACGCCGCGCTGCTTGAGCCGCTGCGCCAGGGACGAGTGGTTCATCACCTGGTAGCCGTTGCGGCGCGACCAGGCGGCGTAGGCCTTGTAGACGTCTTCCTTCGGGCTGGACTGATCCTCACCCACCCACACGGCGTCGTCCTCGTCGAGCCAGGTCAGGAACGGGTCGGCCTCGTCGTGCATGCGCGTGGTGGCTTCCTGGACGGCATCCGGTGGCAAGAACCGGCCACGGGTCATCAGCCGGCGCAGACCCTCCATCGCATAGTTGAAGATCGCCGGTATCTCGTCATGCAGCACCGACTCGTCGTACAGCGGCCCGGTGGCGCCCTCGGCCTCGACCTTGTTCGGGAACTCGATCACCATCCACCGACGCCGCCACCCGTAGCTGTTGTCGGAGGTGCGGAAGAACTCATTCGCGGCGAACAGCGGCACCGCGTACGGCACGAACTCGAACGCCTGCCCGTGCTTGTACGCGGCGTTGATCGAGTCGCCGCCGGTGATCTCCTTGAGGATCTGCGGGTCGCGCAGGAACGCGGACGAGAGGTCGCCGCTGATGTTCGCGATCTTGCCGTAGAGGTTCGCCGATGAGAACCGGTCCTCGACGAGCTGGTGCATGCTCACGCTCGAGTAGTTCGACTTGCCGAGCATCGCCCGGATGAGGCGCATCAGCGTGCCCTTGCCGTCACCACCACCGCCGAACAGCATGATGATCTTCTGCAGCGGGTTGCCCGTCATCAGCAGGTAGCCGAGCACCTCCCACACGTGCCGGATCAGCTCGTCATCGTCACCGAACACCTGCACGAGCCACGTCTTGAACTCGTGCGGCAGCGCGGTCTCGTCATAGGTGATCGGGAGCTTGGTCAGCGCGCCGAGCATCTCGTTATGCGGGGTCAGGCGGTCCTCGGCCCACCAGTAGACGCCGTTCTCGAGCACCACGTAGTCGAGGTAGCCGCGCGGGAGCTCGGGCAGACCGACCTCGGGCAGATCGATGTTCAGCAGGTGCGCGGCCGCTTGAGTCTCGACATTGCGGGTGTACGACGACTTCAGCGCCGCAGCGCACCGGCGAGTCACCACCCGCTCGTCACGCACGTACACGCCGTCCCGGTACTCGTAGAGGTTGCCTGCGAAGTCGCGGCCGAGCTTCGTCGGCGAGTGCGCGATGTGATCCGCGAGCAACGTCGCATCGAACCGGCCGGTATCGGGATGCAGGAACGACGGCATTACCAGAGCGCCCCATCCTCGAGTACGTGCTCGGTGATCCACCAGTCAAGGTCGATCCAACTGAGGTCGCCGCCGGCATGGCGAAGCGTGTAGCGTGTCTCGCCGTCGCGCTCGAACGCTCCGATGACGGTCACGACGCCGCGGAACTCCTCGGGCTCGTCGTGGCCGGCGACCATGCAACCCGCGGCCGGGCACCAGTGTGTGTGCCGCAGTGCATACCGGATGCGATCGCCCTCGGCAGGCACGTACCCCTGAGGCTCACCCGGCCGCCGCCGGTGGAAATCGTCCGAGGTCACGAGCGGCCACGGTGCCGGGATCGTGGCATCCGCCCTGCACTCAGGCATCCGAACTCCCAACCTCGCGAGCGGCCATCAGGTAGTCGAACACCTTGACCAGATAGCGGGCTTCGCCGCCGAAGCGTTGGCGCGCCCAGGCTTGACCCGCTTCGCCCAGGTCTTCGGCATCCATCCCGGCGTCGTATGCGCCGATGATGTCAGCGACGTCCTGCCAGCGATCAGCCATGGTTGCTCCCGTCCTCGCGGTTGGTACTGCTCTCCATCCGCACGATGTCGTTCCACAGGTCGTGGTGTGCGGCATAGAGCGCGTCGGATGCGGAGTCACCCAGCGCATCGTTGAACATCAGTTCCTGGCCGTCCGTGCTCGACGCCTGCGTACGAGTCGGCCAGATCGGTCGCGTCGATCCACGGCTTGATCCAGCACTCGGCGTGGCTGGTGAACTCGTGGCCGCACGGCCAGTACTCGTGATCGCAGTCGTCCTCCGGGTACTGGTGGCACCATGCGTTCTCGTCGCCGGGGCAGATGAACTTGCCGCCCTCGATGCGGTGCTGCGCCGAGGGGAACGCCGACAGGTCGGGCATCGTCGGCTGCTCCGGCATCGGTGCGGGCACTCGGTCGCGACCTTCCAGCTTGTCGCACGCGGGGCACCCGAGAGTGTCGGTCTTCGTGATGTGGTCGTGCTCAGCCATCGCTCTTGCTCCCGTGCACGTGCACGGATGCTCCGGGCACGTGCGGCCCTCGCGGGCGTCGTGCTGGGACAGGTGCTCGCATGGCTGAGGGCAGATCTCGCGATCTGTGTCCCGCCATTCGTCGTCACGCTCGTGTCCGCGAAGGATGCCGAGCACGGCGCACGGACATCCGCCGTCGCCCGCCCAGTTCGGGCACAGCTCCTGGTCGCATCCGGTCATGACTCGCTCCCGTTCTCGCGGTCTGTAGCACGGGCATCGACCCTGCAGGCGACCCGCCAGGCGACGTAGAGGAACGCTCCGGCGAGGATCCATGCACCGTTGATGATCATGAGCCGGCCTCGTCTCTCGGCCACGAGGTCTGATCCCAGAGCCCGTCGACGAGACGCTCGAGCACGGCGCGCGCGTCGTCGAGCTGCATCCGGATCGCCTCGTGATCCCACATCGCCTGCGGCTTCTCGGGCAGGTAGCCGAGGTAGAACTGCACCTGGTGCACGTGGTTCAGCGCCGCCTTGACGTCGAGCCACACCGACAGCTGACCGTGATCCGGCCGCGGGTCCGGGAAGATCAGCGCGTGCGTGCCGTCCGGGTTGTGCCGGACGCTGATCGCACCCGTGATGTCCGCGACGCCTGCGGTGCACTCACCACACCGCAGAAACGTCAGCGCGTTGTTCTCACTCCGTCTGGCCATAGCCATTCCCCTGTCTCTGGGTCTCGTCCTTGGGATGCCCGCATGAACTGCTCGTGCAGCTCCTCGGGCGTGTAGTTCGCCGCCGCGTACCAGTGGTCGCGGTCGACCGTGAGCCGGGACACCTCCGCCTCGAGGTGCTCGATCCGGACTCGCATGTACAGCCAGGTCTCGTGGCTGATGTGCGGGCGGGTGGAGCCGACCGGGAACGTGCGGTGAGTCCGGTCGCCCACGACGTCACCGGGCCGCACACAGGAACACCACCACGACCAGGCTGATCGCGAGCATCCCGACCACGGCGCCGAGCGCAGCGGCCAGGTGCTCGCGCCGCGTCACGTGCGGCACGTACGTGCGCCGGCGGCTCACGAGGCCGGCTCCCACGGCTCACCCGCGACGATCGCCTCGACATCGGCGGCGGCGTAGCGTCGATGACCACCGCCCGGTCGGATAGCGCGAATCTCGCCCTTGTCGGCGAGGCGAGCGACTGTGTCGACGCTGACACCGAGCGCGGAAGCGGCCTCGCCTGGCTTGAGCCAATCGGAATCCCGACTATCTGTCGTCTTCATGGTTATGCACCATACCCGACAATCAGTCGGATATCGCAAAACCCGTAGTTCTCTTGCGTGTTTGCGGGATTTACTGGATACTCGTGGGTATGCAGACGACACGCCAGCGAAACACGCCGAGCCGCGACATCGACGCCGAGATCGGTCGTCGCGCTCACATGCTCATGTGGGATGCCAAGCGGAAGCAGGGTGAGGTAGCCGAGCAGATCGGCATCCACTCGGATTCCCTGAGCCGCAAGCTCAAGGGCACCACTGGATGGGCGGCATCCGAGCTCGTCGCGATCGCGGGTGTGCTCGGAACGTCGGTCAGTTACCTGGTGGGGGAAGCAGAAGACCCCCACCCTGGTATGGGTGGGGGTCTTCGGGGATCGCTCCCCGGCTTGGACTCGAACCAAGAACCTGCCGGTTAACAGCCGGCTGCTCTGCCAATTGAGCTACCGAGGATCATGTTCCCCGCTGTGCGGGCAACTCATCCAGCTTAGCAAACTCCCCGCCGTGCTCCGAACACGGGCGGCGTCCCGGGCGTGGCGCGTTCAGCGCGCGGCATCCGCCTCGGAGTTGGGTGACCAGAGCAGGTCCTTGCCGATCCCCCGAGCCACCACGTGCCCGCTGCGCAGGATCAGCGCCTCTGCGTCGAGCTCCCGGATGAAGGCTGCGTCGTTGGTGACCAGCAGCGCCGCCATCGACTGCTCGTTGCGGCGGCGCGTGATCGCGTCGAACACCACGGGGCGCACCTCGAGGTCGAGGTTGGCGAGCGGCTCGTCTGCGATCAGCACGTGCGGCTCCAGCATGAAGGCCCGGGCGATCGCGACGCGCTGGCGCATGCCCGCGCTGAGCTCGTAGGGGAACTTCGCCGCAGCCCCCAGCGGCAGGTGCAGCTCGTCCAGCAGCGACGCGACCCTGATCGCGAGCGCCTTGCTGTTGACCCGCTTCTCGCGCGAGGTGATCGGCTCCGAGATGACCTCGCCGACCGTGAGCCGCGGGGGCAGGTTCGCCCCCGCGCTCTGCGGGATGTACCCGCTCAGCGCGGTCAGCATCCGGCGGCGGCGCCCGGGCCTGCGGATGTCGACCCCGCACACCCTCGCACGACCGCCGGCGACCTTCAGCGACGAGTCGCCGTACCCGGCGAGAGCCGACACGAGCGTCGATTTGCCGGCGCCCGTCGCGCCGCCGACGCACATCAGCTCGCCCGCCCGGACCGTGAACGTGACGCCGTCCACGGCGCGCGTCACGCCACCGTGCCCGATCCGATCGATGACGAGGTCGGAGCAGTCGATGGCGGCGTCACTGGCGGGCATGCCTCCATCCTGCCTGCTGAACCCGCTCAGACGCTCACGACTCGACGAAGCGCAGCCGCTCCTGATCCAGATCCCGCAGTCGCACCCGCAGCGCCCGACCGCCGTCGGAGTCGGCGGGTACGCGCTGCACGGCGCCCAACAGCTCGTTCTTCTCCCGTTCGATCGCCCGCAGCAGCAGGCGCCGGCACAGATCCGTCGCCGATACCAGCGCGCGCTCCTCGTCCTTCGCGGGGAACGGCATCATCAGCAGCTCCCCCGCCAGGCTCCGATACGGCTCGCGCACGGCGTCCGCCGCGGTCGTCGCCCAGCCGACCCGGGTCCGGTCCGGGGCGGCGGCGATCGCCTCACGCACGGCGTCGAGGCCCGGATGCCGGAACTGCTCCGCCACGGCGCGCGAGAGCAGCGCCTGATCGATCTGATGCCCGTACTGCAGCATGCCCATCAGCGCGTCCCGCTCGATCGCGACGTCCGCCGTGCGCGGGAGGTCGGCCAGACGCACCCGCGCGATGGGCTCGGCGCTCCCATCGGACCCCGGCTGCGGCGGGGTGCGCTGCGGCTCCCGCTCGGATGCCGCGGCGCCCCGCGCCGCGCGCTGCACCTGATGGTGCACGGCCGTCGGGTCCATGCCCAGCCGTCGTGCCAGCACGCGCTCGTAGCCGGGACGCAGCAGTTCGTCGCGGATCTCCGCCACGATGGGCGCGGCGGCGCGCAGGGCGCCCACCTGGCCCTCCACGGTCGCGAGGTCGTAGCCGGCGAGCTTGCGGTCGATCGCGAACTCGAACATGGGCACCTTGGCATCCATGAGACCGCGCACCGCGGCATCCCCGCGCTGCAGGCGCAGGTCGCACGGGTCGAGACCGTCCGGCGCCACGGCCACGAACGTCTGCGCGGTGAAGCGGGAGTCCTCCGAGAAGGCGCGCAGCGCGGCCTTCTGCCCCGCCTCGTCGCCGTCGAACGTGAAGACCACCTCACCGGCCGCGGAGTCATCGCCCATCACCCGGCGCAGCACCTTGATGTGCTCGGCGGCGAACGCCGTGCCGCAGGTGGCGATGGCGGTGGTCACGCCCGCCAGATGGCACGCCATGACATCGGTGTAGCCCTCCACGACCACCACGCGACGGGGGTCTCCGCGGGCGATGTCGCGCTTGGCGAGGTCGAGCCCGTAGAGCACCTGCGTCTTCTTGTAGAGCGGCGTCTCCGGGGTGTTCAGGTACTTCGGGCCCTTGTCGTCGTCGTAGAGTCGGCGGGCGCCGAAGCCGATGGTCTGCCCGGTGACGTCGCGGATGGGCCAGATCACCCGGCCACGGAAGCGATCGTAGACGCCACGCTGCCCCGCGGAGACGAGCCCCGCATTGGTGAGCTCCTCGCGGGTGAAGCCCTGCGCGGTGAGCGCCTTGGTCATGTTCTCCCAGCCCTTGGGCGCGTAGCCGACCCCGAAGTGCGCGGCTGCGCCTGCGTCGAAGCCGCGCTCCCCCAGGAACCGCCTGGCGCTCTCGGCCTCAGGGCTCAGCAGCTGGCCGCGGAAGTACTCCGCGGCAGCCGAGTTGGCCGCGTACAGCCTGCTGCGGCCGCTGGTCTCGGGCGCCGCACCGCCGTCCTCGTAGTGCAGCGGGTAACCGATCCGGCCCGCGAGGCGCTCGACCGCCTCGGTGAAGCTGACGTGATCCATCTCCCGCAGGAACGAGTACACGTCGCCCGAGGCGCCGCATCCGAAGCAGTGGTAGTACCCCACCTGCGGCCGGACGTGGAAGCTGGGGCTCTTCTCGTCGTGGAACGGGCACAGCCCTTTCATCGACCCCACACCCGCCGACTTCAGCGCGACGCGCTCACCGACGATGTCCGCGATGTTGGTGCGCGACTTGACCTCTTCGACATCCGCCTGCAGGATCCGGGGCATCAGACGGCCCCTTCGATGACCACCCGGTTCGCGGGGCGGCGGTGCGCTCCGGGGCGGGCGTGGCGGGGCGTCCAGATGCCGACCTCGGCCGGATCGATCTCGCCGACCAGACGGTTGTGCCAGTCGACGGCGGTCTGGTCGGTGAGGCTGGCCACCTGGTCCACGACCACCCGTGCACGCTCGCCATCCGTCGTCGCCGCGAGGAAGTCGGCGGCGAAGGCGGGCTCGAGGGCATCGGCACCGGCCGACCACAGCGAGTCCGTCGACCACAGCGCGTCTGCGAGGCGCGTGAGCACGCGACGCTGCTCCTTGTAGACGCCCTTGCGGGCGTCGATCGTGACGATCGCCTGCCCCATGATGCCCTTGAGCACCGCGATCTCGGTCTCGACGACGCGGGGCACGACGACGTGCCCGCTGTAGCGAGCGAGGTTCGGCCCCGGGTACGCCTCGCGGGTCGCCGCGACGGATGCGCGGGCGAAGCGGCCGATCAGGTCGCTGGTGAGGTTCTTCAGCCGGGCCAGATCCTGCCGCGAGCGGTCGAAGGTCTTCAGCCACATGGGCTGACGGGTCAGGCGATACAGCGCGTCCGCGAGCTCCTCGCGGGTGTAGTCGTAGCCGACCCACTGCTGGATCCGCCCGACGAGCGGATGGTGCTCGACCGGGTCGGACAGCTGGGCGACGTCGAGGTAGCCGTTCACGATCGCGTCCTCGAAGTCGTGCACCGAGTAGCCGATGTCGTCGCTGAGGTCCATGATCTCGGCCTCGATGCAGCGCAGGCGTCCCGGCGCCCCCTCGCGCATCCAGTGGAAGACCGGCTCGTCGTCCGGATACACCCCGAACTTCAGCCGCCCACCCGGGTCGGGCAGCGGGTTGTCGATGGTCCACGGGTACTTGCACGTCGCGTCGAGGCTCGCCCGGGTGAGGTTCAGCCCGACGGAGTGCTCCTGGTCGTCGAGCACCTTCGCCTCGAGTCGGGTCAGGATGCGCAGCGACTGCGCGTTGCCCTCGAAACCGCCGATGTCGGAGGCCCAGTCGTTCAGCGCCCGCTCGCCGTTGTGGCCGAACGGCGGATGCCCCAGGTCGTGGCTCAGGCAGGCGGTGTCGACCACGTCCTCCGAGACGCCCAGGGCGGTCGCGAGTTCGCGACCCACCTGCGCGACCTCGAGCGAATGCGTGAGGCGGTTGCGGGCGAAGTCCGCTGTCGAGGCCGGGCTCAGCACCTGCGTCTTGGCGGCGAGCCGCCGCAGTGCGGCGGAGTGCAGCACGCGGGCGCGGTCGCGGGAGAAGTCGTTGCGCTCGGAGCGGTGGGTCTCCGCGAAGAAGCGCTCGGCGTCGGCGGCGCCGTACCCCGGGTCAGCCACCACTGTTCTCGATCTCCGCTCCGCGCATCATGTCGCTCACGTCGGCGGCGATCTCGCGCGAGTCCAGCCAGCCGTCCGGGAGCGCCGTGCGCTTCGGGGACCCTGCGCGGCCGCGCTGCCCCTCCGCGCCGACACCCGGGTAGGGCGCGTCGCCGAGGGTGCCGAGCAGGTCGTCGATCTCTTGCAGAGTCGACGCGCGTGCCAGCGCCGCCCGCAGCTCGCCGCCGACCGGGTAGCCCTTGAAGTACCAGGCGACGTGCTTGCGCACGTCCTTGCATCCGCGGTCCTCGTCCTCGAAGAACTCGACCAGCAGCTCCGCGTGACGGCGGAACGCCTGCGCGACGAACTGCAGCGTCGCGTCGACCTCCACACCCGCCCCGCCGAACGCGCGCGCCAGATCGCCGAACAGCCACGGCCGGCCCAGGCAGCCTCGGCCGACGACCACGCCGTCGGCGCCGGTCTCCGCCATCATCCGCACGGCGTCGTCGGCCGACCAGATGTCGCCGTTGCCGAGCACCGGGATGCTGGTGACGGCCTGCTTGAGCTCGCCGATCGCGTTCCAGTCGGCATGGCCGGAGTAGTACTCGGATGCGGTGCGGGCGTGCAGCGCGACGGCCGCCGCTCCGGCGTCCTCCGCCGCGCGTCCCGCCTCCAGGAAGGTCAGGTGGTCCTTGTTGATGCCCTTGCGCATCTTGACCGTGAGGGGCACGTCGCCTGCGGCCTTGACGGCGCGGTCGACGATGTCGGCGAACAGGCCGATCTTCCAGGGAAGCGCCGCTCCCCCGCCCTTGCGGGTGACCTTGGGCACCGGGCATCCGAAGTTGAGGTCGATGTGGTCGGCGCGGTCCTCCGCGACGATGATGCGGACGGCCTCGGCGATGGTGGCCGGGTCCACGCCGTAGAGCTGGATCGAACGGGTCGTCTCGCTCTCATGGTGCTGGATCAGGCGCATCGTGACGGCGTTGCGCTCCACCAGGGCGCGGGAGGTGATCATCTCGCTGACGTAGAGGCCTGCACCGTACTCGCGGCAGAGCCGCCGGAAGGCGGTGTTGGTGATGCCCGCCATCGGGGCGAGCACGACGGGTACGTCGAGGTCGATCGGTCCGATGCGGAGCGCGGGGGTCGTGGCGGTGTCGGTGGCGAGAGTCATGTCCTCTCCATTCTCCCAGACGTCGGCGCCCGGTGGGCGCGGCGGAATTAGGGTGGGGAGTATGACCGAAACGACGCTGCGACAGATCCCGTTCTCCGACGCGGAGGGCACCACGAAGACGCTCGACGACTACGGCTCGGACGTGGTGCTGGTGGTCAACGTGGCCTCCAAGTGCGGCCTGACCCCGCAGTACGAGCAGCTCGAGCAGCTGCAGCGCGAGTACGGCGACCGCGGCTTCTCGGTGGTGGGCTTCCCCTGCAACCAGTTCATGGGCCAGGAGCCGGGTTCGATGGAGCAGATCCTGGAGTTCTGCTCCACGACGTACGGCGTGACGTTCCCCGTGAACGGGAAGGTCAAGGTCAACGGCCGCAACGCCCACGAGCTGTACAAGGCGCTCAAGCAGACGTCGGACGCCGGCGGGAAGGCCGGGCGCGTGGAGTGGAACTTCGAGAAGTTCCTGGTCTCCGCCGACGGCTCGGTGCAGCGGTTCCGTCCCAAGCAGAAGCCGGATGCCCCCGAGATCGTGTCCGCGATCGAGGACGCCCTGGTGGCCGCGGGGCGCTGAGCCCGGCATCCGGTGTCCGGCCGTCGTTCATGAGCGCTTCAGGCGGTCACGCGCCTCGGCCGGGCGCCTCGTTCACCTTCCCGTCGGACGACGGCCATCTCCGACTCCTAGCGTCTCCGCGGCGATGCATCGCCCGAGACGAAGGAGCCCTTGAATGTCTGATCGACTGCCGCTGAGCCGGCGCACCGTCCTGACCGCGGGAGCGCTCGGCGCCGTCAGCGCGGCACTGCCCGCTGTGGCCGCGAGTGCCGGCACGACCCCGCCTGCCACGCCGTCCGGCCGGCCCGGCCCGAAGGCGCGCGAGCTGCGGTTCCGTCCCGACGGGACCTTCAAGGTCGTGCAGTTCAACGACACGCAGGACGACGAGCTCACCGACCGGCGCACGGTCGAGCTGATCGAGAAGGTACTCGACCAGGAGAAGCCCGATTTCGTGGTGATCAACGGCGACGTCATCTCCG
>Ga0308161_1002462_pt1 | contig 19549 bp, 13 predicted proteins | sample PhyFR2_FD_201034 | JGI IMG/M metagenome (GOLD analysis project Ga0308161, IMG submission 201034) | Phyllosphere microbial communities from UC Gill Tract Community Farm, Albany, California, United States - DLSLF.R2 | ecosystem: Host-associated > Plants > Phyllosphere > Unclassified | place: USA...
AGTCCGACGACCACCACGACTAGCCCGACCACCACGACCAGTCCGACCACCACGACCAGTCCGACGACCACGACTAGTCCGACGACCACCACGACCAGCCCGACGACGACCACGACCAGCCCGACGCCGACCGATACGTCGACCTCGACCGGCAGCATGTCGTCGGTGAATTACACCGCCAGCACGGCCAACATCGTCAACCCGGAACGCGGCTTCTACACCCCGATCTCGTGCAACACGCCGCAAAGCCCCAGCACCTTCGCCGGCATCCGCGCCAACGGCAACTCGCTGGTGTTCTGCTACTTCCGCCTCGATTCCTACGTCAACTCCCCGATCGCCCAGTCCGCCCTCGACGCCTTCCAGGCGCAGATGGACAACATGCGCACCGGCGGCGTCAAGACCGTGCTGCGCTTTACCTACAACATGTCCGACAACGGCGTCGATCCGGCCCTGTCCCAGCTGTACGGCCACATGGACCAGCTCGCGCCGTACCTGTCGCGTAACAAGGACGTGATCGCCGTCGTCCAGTCCGGCTTCATCGGCAGCTGGGGCGAAGCCGCCAACAGCCAGCACTACGGCCGCATCCAGAGCATGTCGTCGCAGAACATCACCGACCGTGCCGCGATCGCCAACAAGCAGCTGCAGACCACCCCGGCCGAACGCTTCGTGCAGATCCGCTTCCCGCGCCTGAAGACCCGCTTCGACGGCGGCACCGCGCTGACCGCCAGCGAGGCCTTCAACGGCTCCGCCAAGGCACGCCACGCCCATCACAACGACAGCTTCCTGGCGACCCCGGACGACTGGGGCACCTATGTCAAACAAACTACCGAGTATCCCTACCTGCAGGCCGAGACCAACTACCTGCCCATGGGCGGCGAGACCTCCAAGCTCAACTCGCCGCGCACCGACTGCCCGACCGCGCTCAAGGAACTGGCCATGTTCCACTGGTCTTTCATCAACCTGGACTTCCATCCTGACGTGATCAACAGCTGGCGCAACCAGGGCTGCTTCGGCCAGATCCAGCAGAAGCTGGGCTACCGCCTGGTGCTCACCAATGGCAGCTACGCCGCCAGCGCCAAGCCGGGCGGCACCTTTGCCGTGAACTTCACCGTGCGCAACGATGGCTGGGCTGCCCCGTTCAACGGCCGCAACGTGGAAGTGGTGCTGCGCAATACCAGCACCGGTGCGCTGGTGCGCAGCAAGATCAATGTCGATCCGCGCCTCTGGCTGGCTGGCCAGTCGTACACGGTGAACCAGAACATCACGCTGCCGGCCGGCATGGCGAAGGGTAACTATGCCGTGCTGCTGAACCTGCCCGATCCGATGCCGGCGCTGAGCAGCCGTCCGGAGTATGCGATCCAGCTGGCCAACGCCAATACCTGGGAAGCCAGCACCGGCTTCAACAGGCTCGATCATGTGGTCAGCATTTCCTCCGACGCAGACTGACGCCAGGAGCCTGCGCGGCAGAAGAGTCGGCGGCTGCAACGCGGGAGAAAACGGTCCAGTCCGGCATGCCGCCCTGGTAACGCTTGCTTCATGCGCTGGCCGCGGGCGCGGCGCCGGCCTGCTGCGCTGCCGTGGCCTGCGAAACATGGAGTAGTGCGCTGTAAGCGTCGATCACGATCCGCTCGTCGAAGTCGCGTTCCATCTTCTGCCTTGCCCGCCGGCCCATCAACACCCGCTCGGCTGGCGGCATCGCCATGAATCGACCTATCTTTTCCGCCAGGTCGGCACTGTCCCTGGGCTTGCACAGCAGGCCACTCAACTGGTCGTCCACCGTATCGCGACAGCCGATCGCATCAGTGGTGATGACCGGCCGGCTCATCGCCGCCGCTTCCAGCAGCGAGCGCGGCACGCCTTCACGGTAAAAGGACGGCAGCACCACGCAATCGGCGGCCGCCAGATGCGGCCGCACGTCGTCGCAGGCGCCAAGATAGTCGATGAGCCCCATCGCGATCCATGACCGCAGCGTGTCTTCCGGCACGGCGCCGGCGCCGCCACGGTCTATGCTGCCCAGCACCCGGAACTGCGCCCCCGGGTAGCGCTGCTTCACCAGCCGGGCTGCCTCGACATACTCGCCGATGCCCTTGTCCCACAGCAGCCGCGCCACGAACAGAAATACCACGCTGTTGGTGTCGCGGGTTGCATCAACAGCTTGATCCGACACGCTGAAACGCCGCAGGTCCACGCCCGAACCAGGCAGGCGCGACGACTTGGCATGGCTGACGATACGCTTGCCGATGAATGTCGACCGGTCTTCATCGTTCTGGAAAAAGACCCACTCGGCCCGCCTGAACGCCTGCTGGTAGAGGCGTTGCACGGTCCGGGCGAGCAAGCCTTCACGCGAGAATGCGCGGCCCAGCCCGGACACATTGACTACCAGCCTGCCATCGCGGCCGGCCAGCGCGAATGCCGAGTAGATGTTGCCCTTCGGGGTGTAGCTGAGTACGACATCGATGCGGTGTTCGCGGAAAATGCGACGCAGGCGCAGGAGCGTGCCAAGTTCCCTGACCGGATTCTTGCCGGCGCCATGAAACGGCACGCTGATATGTGCAATGCCCTCCTGCCTGAACAAGCCGGCATAGCGGTCCTCGGGCCCGACGGCGACTACCTCATGGCCCATGTCCTTCAGATGCAGCATCAGGTTGCGCCGGAAGTTATGGATATACCAGGTCGTATTGGCGACCACGGCGATGCGCAGCCGGCCCGGCGCGCCGGGCTGGCCTTGGGATGACAGCGCGCTGCCAGGCAAGGCCAGCCCTTCCGCGGCAAGATCACTCGCTGATACGATCTCCATTGCTCTCTCCTCTTCATTCGTGGCAGCAGCGCAGGGCCTTGCACGGCAAACACCGCACAGTGCCAGCGGGGATGCACGCCGCTCAGCCGGCTGCCTGGCAGGCGAGCACCGGCTGCGGTACCGCCTGGTGCTCCAGCCAGGACTGGAACATCAGCACGCTCCACAGGCTGTGCTCCCAGTTGCGCCGCCCCGACAGGTGCTCCTGCCAGCGCGACTCGATTTCATTGGCATTCAGGTAGCCTTCCTGCTGCAGCCTTCCGCGGTTCAGCAGGTGTTCGGCCCACTCACGCAGCGGCCCCTTGAGCCAGCTGCCGACCGGCACCGAGAAGCCCTGCTTGGGCCGTTCGATCAGGTGGCGCGGCACATGCTTGTCCAGTATCTTTCGCAGCGCCTGCTTGCCCTGGCCGCGGTCGATCTTCATGCCAACCGGCATGCGCCAGGCAAGCTCGACAATGCGATGGTCGAGAAACGGCACCCGGGTCTCCAGCGAGGTCGCCATCGCGGCCCGGTCCACCTTGACCAGGATGTCATCGGGCAGATAGGTCATCGAGTCCAGATACATCATCCGGTCCTCGAAAGTGGCGAGCTGCGGCCAGGCGTCCCTCTGCCGCAACAGGGTCAATGGCTCATGCCCTCCGAGCACCAGCGCATCCGGATGCTTCCATTCCGACACCAGGTTGAAATACAGGTCGTCGCAATCGCGTGCGCCGTCGATGCGGTCGGCCAGCTTGAGGAGCTTGTCGGCATAGAGCGCGGCGTGCCAGTTCATCGGGATCAGATGGCTCATGCCCTGTCCGAGCGCACGCGCGGCGGGCGATGCGGACGAGCGCTTCAGGCAGCGCGAGAACAGCTGCCTGCATCCGGCGGGCACCTTGGCCACCAGGTTCCAGACATGCTGGGTGCGCAGGTGCCGGTTGTAGCCGGCAAACAGCTCGTCCCCGGCGTCGCCGGACAGGGCCACCGTTACATGCTGCCGCGCCTGCTGCGCCACCAGGTAGGTGGGTATCTGCGACACATCGGAAAACGGCTCATCGAACAGGGCGGGCAGCCGCGGTATCACGTCCAGTCCATCCAGCGCGGAGATGTACAGCTCGGTATGGCGCGTGCCGAGGTGGCTGGCAATGGCGCGCGCATAGCCGGCCTCGTCGTAGGCGGCCTCGTTGAACCCGATCGTGTAGGTATGCACCGGCTTGGCCGAGTTTGCCTGCATCAACGCAACGATCAGCGAGGAGTCCACGCCGCCGGACAGGAAGGCGCCGAGCGGCACGTCGGCTACCGACTGCATGGCGATCGACTTGTGCAACAGGGATTCGAGGCGTTCCAGCGCCTCGACTTCATCGCGGATCGGGTTGCGCTGTCCGGCCTGCGCCACGTCGTGCAGCGACCACCAGCGATGCAGCTTGAGCCCGCGGAAGGCGGCCGGCGCAGACAACGGCGACGGTGGGGCCGTCGTGGCGTCGGCCAGCGTCAGGCTCAGCATGCAGCCTGGTTCAAGCTTGCAGATGTTGCGGTAAATGCTGCGCGGCGCGGGAATGTAGTTTTGCCTGAAATAGAGGCACAGCGCATCCCGGTCGATCTCGTTGCTGAAGCCCGGATGCTGGCGCAGCGCCTTGAGTTCCGACCCGAAAAAGAACACGTTGCGGCCCCAGCCGTAGTACAGCGGCTTTTCCCCCATGCGATCGCGCATCAGGTAGAGCCGCCTTTCCATGCGGTCCCACAGGGCAATGGCAAACATGCCCACAGTGCGCTGCAGGGTGGCCTCGATTCCCCAGTGCGAGAACGCAGCCAGCAGCGTCTCGGTATCGGAATGGCCGCGCCATGACTCGTTGAGCTGCCTGCGCAGTTCCTGGTGGTTGTAGATTTCGCCGTTGAAGGCCATCACATAGCGGCCGCAGGCCGAATGCATGGGCTGCCTGCCGGCCGGCGACAGGTCCACGATGGCAAGCCGGCGGTGTCCCAGCGCCACGCCCCTGGCTGCATCGCTCCATACGCCGCCGCCATCCGGCCCGCGATGCAGCAGCGCCTGCGCCATGTCATGGACGCTGCTGTCGAAGTCATGGCTGTTGTCGCTGCTGAGGAATCCGCTTATTCCGCACATGATGGCTTTCCGCCCTGGTGAGTGTTGGTCGGGGTGGTGTCGGCAGTCCGCTAGGCATACCGGCGGTCGCACTCGCCGGCATGGTTCTCCACGCGGTAGCACTGCAGCAGGCGCGCCAGTTCCGGCTTCGGGTTGAACATCAGCACATCGATGATGGAGAGCGACGGCACGAACGGGTTGTCGAACTGCCGGTAGACGATCGGGTCCATTCTGTGGAAACGCAGCCCGATGCCATGCTGGGCGAAATAGCCCGCATCGTACAGCGCCACGCCGCCTATTGGATTGAGGTAGGTGTCGCCCCCGAGCCGGCGCACGGTGGCGATCACCCTGTCCTGCCGGTCGGAGAAGCCCCCCAGTTCGAGTGAAGAAGAAAGCCGGATGACAGTGGCGATGCCAAGGTAGTCGCAGATGCCCCGGATCGCATGTTCGGCATACCTGGCCATGTTCGTCTCGTCATGCTCGATCAGCTCCTGCATCAATGGAAAAACCTCCGCGAAGCACGGTGCATTCGCATAGGCATTGCGCAATTGCTTGAGCAGCGCCGACCTTTGCCTGGGAAAGTCGTCTGCAAAGTATTTTTCGTTGATGCGGGACAGGTGCCCGCTCTTCCTCAGCGGGAAGGTAATCATCTTTTCCTGGCGGTTGATGAGCACCCGGTTCCTGTTGATCCATGATTCCTTGACGTATTGCAGATCGTCGCCCAGCACAAATTCGTCCACGGCAGCGATGAGCTGAAAATAGCCGAGGTAGGGAAACAGGTAGGGCTGCATCGCGCCTATTTTTCGGTCTGATAGTTGTAAGGACATGACACGCTCTCTAACAAAAAAATTCGCCAGGCCCGGCCTGGCGCAGCAACGACTGCGCCAGCGCTCCGGACAGCCTCCCGGCCGCATTCATCAGGCTTCCTCCCACGCGCCTGCAGGCACTGCCGGCGCTGACACGGCCAGCCCATGGTTGTGCGCCAGCCATGACTGGAACATCAGCACATCCCACAGGTGGTATTGCCAGTTGCGCTTTCCTGACAGGTGCTCCTCCCATCTCCGCCTCAGCGGCGCTGCGTCGAAATAGCCTTCGCGGCGCAGGCGGCTGGCATCCAGCAGGGACTCGGCCCAATCGCGCAGCGGCCCTCTGAGCCAGGCGCCGATCGGCACGCCGAAGCCCATTTTCGGCCTGTCGATCAGGGTTAGCGGAACATGCTGCGCCAGCACTTGCCGCAGCGCCCACTTGCCGCGCCCGTCGCGCACCTTCATTTGCTGCGGCAGCCGCCACGCAAACTCGACGACCCGGTGATCCAGGAACGGCGCACGGGTTTCCAGCGACGCCGCCATGGCGGCGCGGTCCACCTTGACCAGAATGTCGTCGGGCAGATAGGTCTGCGCATCCAGCAGCATGAGCTGCTGCATCGGGTCCAGCCCATGGTCGACCCGCGCATGCGCGAACAGGTCCGGCGTGGCGCCGCTGTCAAGCAGCACGCAGGCCGGCTCATGCCAATGACTCACCAGCAGGCGGTAGACATTGCGCAGCGATCCGTCCGCCAGCATGGCGGCCGCCTTGCCGGCCTTGTGTTCCAGGCCAGTCGCATCGTCCTTACCGTGTCCGGCATGGGCCGCCGCACGCTGCAGCATCTGCCATGCTGCCGCTGGCACCATCTGCATGGCGCCGCCCAGCAGCTTGCGCATCGGCTCAGGCATCCCGGACAGGCGCTGCCACAGCGATACGGCAGAACGATAACGGCCGTAGCCGCAGAACAGCTCATCGCCGCCGTCGCCGGACAGGGCAACCGTCACATGCTGCCGGGCCAGCCGCGAGACCAGATAGGTCGGAATTTGCGACGGGTCGGAAAACGGCTCGTCGTAGATGGTTGGCAGCGCCGGTATCACCTCCAGCGCCTCGGCGCCGCTGATATAGAGTTCGGTGTGATCGGTGCCGAGATGCCGGGCCACGGAAAGCGCGTAGCCGGCCTCGTTGAACAGCGTTTCGCCAAAGCCGATCGTGAATGTCTTCACCGGCCTGGAAGACTGCGCCTGCATCAGCGCAACCACCAGCGAGGAATCGATGCCGCCGGAAAGAAAAGCGCCGAGCGGCACATCGGCCACCATTTGCTGCCCCACCGCCTCCATCAGCAGGCATTCCAGATCCTTGACCGCGTCTGCCGCGCTGCCGGCATAGGCATGGCGCGCGCCATCCTGCGCGATCAGGTCGCCGTGCCAGTAACGCGACAGGACCGGCTCCCTGTTGCGCAGCGACAGGCTGAGCAGGCAGCCGGCAGGCAGCTTGCTGATGCCTTCATAAATCGAATGCGGCGCCGGGATGTAGTTGTGGCGCAGTTGCAGCGCCAATGCATTGCGGTCGACCCGTTTCTGGAAGGCCGGATGCGCGTGCAAGGCCTTGAGTTCCGAGCCGAACAGGAATACCGCATTCGCGCCGCTTCCCTGCCATCCGTAATAAAGCGGCTTCTCGCCCACGCGGTCGCGCGCCAGCGTCAGCGTGGCCATATCGCGGTCCCAGACTGCGAGCGCGAACATGCCGACCGCCCGTTCCAGCGTTCCCTGTATGCCCCAGGCGTCGAAGCCGGCAAGCAGCGTCTCGGTGTCGGAGTGGCCGCGCCATGCGCCGCCGCGGCCGGTCGCCATCAGCATGGCCCGCATTACCTGGTGATTGTAGATTTCACCGTTGAACACCATCACGTAACGCCGGCTGCCCGATGCCATCGGCTGGCTGCCGGCCGGCGACAGGTCGACAATGGCCAGGCGCCGGTGTCCCAGGCGGATCGACTGCTCCAGGTCGCACCAGTACCCGGCGCTATCCGGCCCACGGTGGCTGATGGCGCCGGTCATGCGCCTGAGGATGCCATCCTCCCCGTCCGCTGCCGCCGCGCCGCCCAGGTAACCGACTATTCCACACATGGTGACTGCCCTTTCAAAACGACTCCGAGTCTCATCAGCCCGGCTCTCCCGAGCCCGATAACTGCGCCGCGGCGCCCTGCTGGACATTGCCGCGATAAATGTCTTCCCAGCGGGCCACGACCGCATCCAGGGAAAAGCGCCTGAATACCCGTTCGCGGGCTGCGATGCCATGCAGCGCACGGCTCTGCGCATCCATGCCCAGCGCATTCATCAGCGCGCCCGCCAGTGCCGGGCTGTCGCGCGTGGGCACCACGTGGTCCGAGCGGCCGAGCCATTCCCGCACGCCGCCCGCATCGGTCGCCACCACGATGCGCTCGCACGCCATTGCCTCGCCTACCACCAGCGGGAAGCCCTCGTAGGCGGAGGACAGGACCACGATATCGGCCGCATTCATCAAGGCATGCATATCGCGCCGCAGCCCGAGGAAGCGGACCGCGCCTCGTATGCCGAGGTCGACCGCAAGCTGCTCGACCGCGGCCTGGTCGCCGCCCTCGCCGGCAATCCAGAGCAGGCAGTCGGTGCGCCGGGCAAGCACGAGCGCGAAGGCGCGCAGCAGGTTGGGGTAATCCTTCTGCTCGCAGATGCGGCCCGCCGCCAGCAGAACCTGATGGCCGGGCGGCACATCGAGCGCGGTGCGCGTGGCCTCGCGCAGGGCGGGCTCGGAGCGGAAGTGGTCGCAGTCGATGCCGTTATGCACCGCGATCACCTTGCCGGCCGGCACCGCCGCGCACGCGATGTAACGGTCCACCGCTTCCTGGCTGACATTGGTGGTCAGGTGGGCCAGCCCGTCCGTGACGCGGTAGCCCCACATCAGCAGCGCGCCGCCCTCGTTGGTGTTGTGCGCGGTGCTGATGAGCCGCGGCATCGGCGCGCACAGGCGCAGCAGTCGTGCAAACAGGTTGGCATGCACCATGTGGCTATGCACCACGTCCGGCCGGAAGCGCCGCAGCAGCCGGCATGCGCGGCCATAACCCAGGGCCAGGGTGAGCGGCGTCTTGCGCACATGCAGCGGCTCGACCCGCACCGAAGGGCTTCTCGGCAACACCGCGAGGTCGTTGATCATCGACAGGATCAGTACGCTGTGGCCGGCTGCGTCCAGGCGATCCGCCAGATTGGCCACCTGCGTCTCGGCGCCGCCGACGCCGAGCGAGGTCACGATCAGCGCCACTTTCATCGCGCGCTCCCGACGTTGAAGCCGGCGCGGCGCCCTGGCGCCTGGCAGGCAAGGCATGAAAGGTGTTTCTGCATCAGAAGCTCCTGTTGATCGGCCGGCCCGCCGGCCGCACCGGCGATGGCGCCGGATTGCCTTCCGGCCGGCGGATGAGTTCGGCAAACAGCGCATCCCAGCGCGCCAGCACCGAGTCCAGGCTGTAGCGCTCGCGGATCGACGCGCTGGCCCGGCTTCCCAGCGTGGCGCGCAGCGAGGCGTCGCCCATCAGGCGGGCCAGCGCGTCGGTGAATGCCTCCTCGTCGTTCAGGGGCGCCAGCAGCGCATCGGCGCCATCGCGGCTGATCTCGCGCGGCCCGCTCGGGCAGTCGGTGGCCAGGCACGGCAGGCCCGCGCTCATTGCCTCCAGCAGCGCGTTGGGGAAACCTTCATGGCGCGATCCCATCACGAAGGCATCGGCGGCGGCCATCACCCTGCCCGGCTCGCTGGTGAGCCCCATGAAGGCAATGCGCTGCGCCAGCCCCTGGCTGGCGGCCAGCGCGGCCAGCGATTCCCGCAACGGCCCGTCGCCATAGATGTGCAGGTCCCATTCGGGAAAACGCGGCGCCAGCCGGGCGAATGCATTGATCACGGTGTCGATGCCCTTCTGCGCGGTCAGCCGGCCCAGGCTGAGCAGTACCCTGCGGCCGTTCTTCCCGGACGCCGGCGTCGCCGGCATCGCTGCCGCGCAGTCCGGCAGCGGATTGGGAACGACCCTGACCTTGTCCAGCCCCGGATAGCGCGCCATGACCTTGCCCGCCACCGCCTCGGTCTGCACGGTCAGCATGCTGGCGAAGCGGAAGGTCAGCATGGACGCCAGCTCCCAGCCATTGAGGGGCGAGCGGCTTGACGGATCGTTGCGCTCGCAGATGATCAGCGGTATGCCGGTGTGCGCCATGGCCAGAATGGCGGCCACGTTCACGTTCGGCAGGAACGACACGACCACATCGGGCTGTCGGCTGCGTATCATCCGGCGCAGCGTCAGCAGCCGGGCCAGATAACCGGTCATGCGTCCGCCCTTCTGCCCCGCCTGGTCGGCCAGGAATGCCGTTTCCACCGCTTCGGCGACCGGGTAGAACGGCTTGCCGCCGCCCGAATAGGTGGGGATCAGGCTGACGCTGTCACCGCGCGCCGCCCACGCATTGCACAGGATCGTGGCAACCCGCTCGGCGCCGCCGGCGCTCAATGAACTCGTCAGGAATACTATTTTCATTGGCATGCTTTCAGTCTCGGCCGGCTGTGGTTTTCAAAGGAACCAGTAATGCCATTGCAGGCCCAGATACACTAAATACATCAGCAGCATCACTTCGCGGACCGGGCGCCCGAGGGTGAGCATCAGGGACATCAGCATCGGGAACAGGGCCGAGATGAAGCGCGCCGCGAACACGCCCATCAGGGTGGCGAAGGTAAATGTCGCCAGGCAGGCCACCGACAGCAGGTTGAACCGCGAGGCATAGAACCTGGCCTTCTGCAGCGGCACGGTCGCCAGCAGCCCGATCCAGAAGGAGGCATAGGAAAGCGTGGCGGCGCCCAGTTCGTATTCGGCCCGCCGGTCTCCCACCGAGGACAGCAGGCTGCCGCGCAGCGGCCCGATCAGCAATGCGATCAGCGCGCCTCCCGCCATCGCAATATAGGCAAGGGTGTACACCGGAAAATTGCGTTTCCTGACCCACAGGCTGACCTGGACCGCGACCAGGTACATCACGATGAACAGCACCATGGCGGTGTGAATGAAGCAGGCCATCACCAGTGTGGCGCACAGGGCAACGCGGCTGCGCAGCGATAGCGCCAGCAGGACCAGCGACACGGCAAAGGCCATGCGCAGCTGCGAGAAGGCAAAGTCGACAACCAGCGGGTTGACCAGCAGCAGGATGGACAGCACGCCATGGCGCACTGCGAGGAAACGCGCGAAACAGAACAGGCACAGGAAAGTGACGGCGTTCAGGATGACGCCAATCGGGATGCCGAGCTTGTCCATGGCGGCCCTGACCAGCACGTCCCACAGCACCTCGTTGAAGAAAAAGTCGCGCAAGCCGGAAAGATCCTTGTCCTCCACAATGGACTTGAGATACAGGAAGTTGTTGATATAGACCTGCTTGTCCTCGAACTCCTTTCCAACCAGCTCTTCCCACGGAATCCACAGCATGAACAGCGCAAACAGCAGGCTGGCGAACACCGCCTGCAGGTTGACGCTGCTGCTGGCCAGGCCGCGGTAGGGACGTTGATAGGAAATGGTCAGCATGGCTTTACACGAGCGCGCTCTGCGACGGCGGCAGCGATTCGAACGCGGCGCGCAGCCTGGTATTGCGGTTGGCCATGAACACGCGGCCGATCAGCCAGAGATCGGAAGGCAGGGGAATGCGGCGGCATGCGAGAAACATCTTCCAGTATTCGCGCTTGAGCGGGTAGCCGAAATAGGCCCGTATCAGGAGCTCCAGCAGGCATTGCGCCGCGAACGCCCTCGACAGTTCCGGGTTCGACGCAAGGAATTGCCTCATCATTCCGAGCTTGCCCAGTCCCACCGCCATCGCACCCTTGACCTTGGTCAGCGTGATATCGGTGGTGAAGAAGCGGTAGACGCCATAGGGCTCGTCGATATACGAGGCGTAGCCACCGTCGATGCAGAAGGAAAGCGTGAGGAAGTAGTCGAGGATTTCGCCGTCCGTCGTCCAGATCTTGCGCGCCGCCCTGCGGTACATGCTGCCCGAATGGCAGCCGGTCAGCCCGTAATACTTGGCCAGGTCGGCCGCGGTGAGCCGCTCCGAGGCGATGAAGTTGGAGACCGGGACCAGCGGCATGCCGACGGCGGTCTGGCCGCGCTCGTTCAGGATGATCATGCGGTGCCACGCAATGCGGCAATCCGGCTGCTGGTCCAGGTGGGAAGCAAGCCTGGCGAGCTTGCCGGGCAGGCAGTAGTCGTCGCCGTCCACGTGGGCCACATAGGCGCCCCTGGCCAGGTTGTGCACGCTCAGGTAGTTCTGCGTCGGGCCGACGTTGGTCTCGTGCAGGACGGCGGTGACCTTGCCAGGATAGCGCTCGGCGAAGTCGCGCACGATGGCGCGGGTGCCGTCGGTCGAGGCGTCATCGCCGACGATCACTTCAAAGGGAAAGTCGGTCTCCTGGTCCACGATGCTCTGCAGGCACTTCGCGATATACCGCTCCTGGTTGTAGGTCACCACGCATACCGAAACCTTGGGCGTCATGTCTGTTCCGTTCATCTTTTCATCCTTGTCTGGCAAGTCCCATCAATTGACGCCGCCACAGGTAGCCGCAGGTCTCCCGGGCATACGACGAGGCGGCGGCCGCAAGCGCCATGAGCAGCAGTCCGATCGCGGCGAGCGACAGGCCCAGCATCAGCCGGTCCTGCGGCAATGCCACCGCCGCATGCAGCATGTAAGCGGCAAGCATGGGCGGCGCGGCGATGAGGCAGATATCGGCGGCCAGCCATTGCATGTGCTGGCCCGGCATGAAGCGCCGGTGTATCAGCGGCACCCACAGCAGCAGATAGGCCAGGTTGGAGGCCAGCCAGGCATAGGCGGCGCCGGTGGCGCCGTAGCGGCTCGTGCCCCAGATCAGCGCGGGGATCAGCAGCACGGTGATCAGGGCGCCGCCGATCACATGCAGCCGCATCTTCCCGGCGGCAAACTGCAGCAGGTAGGGCATGGCGCTCAGCGCAAGCACGCCGTTGCCGAGCGCATACAGCGACAGTACCGGTGCGGCATGCGCGGCGGCCGTCGCATCCCCGGTCCATGCCCAGAGCACTTCCCGCGGGAAGAAGGCCAGCAGCAGCGCGGCCGGAACGCACAGCACCGCCACGATCTGGGTCGCCTTGCGATAGAGGAAAACCACGCCGCGTGCGTCGCCCGTGGCCAGGATGCTGGTCATCCTCGGCTGCAGCGCCGTGCTGATCGGGCCGCTGATGAGCATGACGCCGCCGGCGACCAGCACGGCCAGCGTGAAGTAGCCGTACTCGGTCAGCGGCAGCATTCTCGACAGCACCAGCTTGTCGGTCTGAGTGATGAGCACCCAGACCGAACTGGTGAAGGCGATGCTGAGCGAGAAGGCCAGCACGCCGCGCAATGGCGCCAGCTCCCAGCGCAACGCACCGGCATGGCGCGCAAGGGGCAGCAGCCGGTAGGTCTGGCGTACCAGCCAGGCGGTCTCGAACATCGCCACCGCAAGCTGGAAGCCGAAGAAGTGCGTCGGGCTGCTGCCCGCTACGAGGAAGACGGGCAGCACCAGCACGGCGCGCATGGTGACAATGGCGACATTGAAGCCATTGAGCCAGATCTGCCGTTCCAGCCCGATGATGGCGCTGCGGTACAGGCCGCTGATCCAGCGCAGCGCGATGATGATTGCCATGAGCATCACGGCATGGCGCACTTCGGACAGCGGCAGGTCCTGCGCCTTGAGCCAGTGGCTCGAAATCGGGCCGGCCGCGAGGATGATGGCTGCCGCACCCAGCAGCGCGGTGGCGACGAAGATACCCTCGAAGGCCCGCATCAGGCGGCGCAGGCTCAGGATGTCGGTGGCGCCGCCATGGAAGCGGGCCATCTCGCGCGACATGGTTGGCGTCAGGCCCAGGTCCAGCAACTGGAACCACATCTGCAGCATCGCGAAGAAGCCGACCAGCCCATAGGCTTCGGCGCCCATGTAATGCAGGTAGAGCGGCACCATGGCAAGGTTGGCCACGGTCATGTAGATCTGCCCGCCGTAGTTGGCAACCACGTTGGCCTTGAGCGATGCGGCCTGCTGCGCCGGCCCGTCCTCGCGTCCGGCGTCGTCCTGCGACAGGCGGCGCTCCATGTACAGGCTGGCCCCCTCTACTTCACCCGTCTCGGTGAAGCCCATCGCCCTGTAGAGCGCGATCGCTTCCCGGTTGTCCTTGCCGACCTCCAGCCGGTAGACAAGAAAGCCGGCCTGGGTCAGGTAGTCCAGGCTCTGCTGCACCAGCCGCCTGGCCAGGCCGCGGCCGCGATAGTCGCTGCGCACCAGCAGCATGCTCATGTAGGCCAGCCGGCGTTCCGGGTCGTTGCAATAGAAAGCGAGAAAGGCGATCAGGGTGCCATCCGCCCTTAGCCCGGCGATTCTTGCATGGCCCATGATCTTTCTTGCATAGGCGGCAAGATCGATGGAAGACAGGAAGGATGGCGCTGATTCTTCGTACTCCTGCCGCAGCAATGCCTCCACTTCTTCGGCTGTCTGGCTCGCGCTCTCGGAAAGTTCATGCATATGCATTGCACTGTTATTGATTGGTGTTGGCCAAAAGCCGCGTGTCGATGGACGGCTGCAGCCTTCCGCTTGCAGGCGGATGGCCGCCAGCCGTCTGCGGCCGCGCCTCGTCAGCGGCCGGCATGCGCAATGACATCGACGATGGCAAACACCTCGTTATTGGTCAGAGCCGGATAGATCGGCAGGCACAGCACCTTGCGCGCCGCCTCGCTTGCCACCGGCAGGTTGTCCCGATGCGCCGACGGCAGGCCGCGATACATCGGGAACTCGCTGATGAGCGGATAGAAGTAGCGTCGCGCGAAGATATTGTTCTCGCGCAGCAGCTGGTAGAGGCCGTCGCGGCTGAGCGGAAAGTCGGGCTCGACCAGTATCGGGAAGTAGGAGTAGTTGGCCATCGCCTCGCCGCTGCCGCACACGCAGCGTATGCCTTCGACGCCTTCCAGGTACTCGCGATACAGCGCGTCGATCTGGCGGCGCCGCGCCATCGCGCCGTCGATGTGCTGCAGCTGCAGCATGCCGAAGGCGGCGTTGATCTCGCTCATCTTGCCGTTGATGCCGGAAGCCACGACCGTGACTTCGTCGACGAAGCCGAAGTTCTTCAGATGGTCGATGCGCTGCTTGGTGCGGGCATCCGGGCAGACGATGGCGCCGCCCTCGAAGGTATTGAAGACCTTGGTGGCATGAAAGCTCAGCACCGACAGGTCGCCATGCCGCAGTATGCTGCCGCCTTCGTCCTCGACGCCGAAGGCGTGGGCCGCATCGTAGATCACCTTGAGGTTGTAGTTGTCGGCGATCTTCTGGATCGCCTCGACATTGCAGGGATGGCCGTAGCAATGCACCGGCATGATGGCCGTGGTATGCGGCGTGATGGCCGCCTCGATCCGGGCCGGGTCCATGTTCAGGGTGTTGGGGTCGATGTCGACGAACACCGGCTTGATGCCGTTCCACAGCAGCGAATGGGCGGTCGCGACGAAGGAGTACGGCGTGGTCAGCACCTCGCCGGTAATGCGCAGGGCCTGCAGCGCCGTCACCAGGCCCAGCGTGCCGTTGGAGAACAGGGCGACATGCTTCACGCCGAGGTAGTCGCACAGCGCGCTTTCCAGCTGCTGATGAAACGGCCCGCCATTGGTCAGCACCCTGCTGTTCCAGATCTTGGTCAGATAGGGAATGAACTCGGCCAGCGGCGGCAGGTAGGGCTGCGTGACATAGATCGGCGACTCGAGATCGGCGTGAATTGGTGCGATGGATTTGATACTGCTCATGACTCCCCCGAAAGACTTTGGCTACACATCAGACAACGTTGAATGGCCTCATTCCCTGCATGACCCGCGTGGCCAGCGCCGGTCAGACCACCGTTTCCTTGCTGACCCGCCTGAAGCCGAGCAGCACCATTGGCCGCAGGCACCAATGCCCGCGCACCAGCCGGCCATAGACCGCGAGGTACACGAACACCTGAAACAGCGTGATCAGGAAGGCCGCGGGGATGGTGCGTCCGTAGCGCACGGCGACTGCGGTGGTCAGCACCAACCAGGGCACGATCAGGCAGGCGACGGCGGCATTGCGCCGCCAGGGCCGCTGCGCCGATGCGGGCAGGCGGGTGCAGATCAGGCGCCGGTAGATCAGGGTATGCAGATGCAGCCGGTCCGGCGCGCCTGGCGCGACCTTGCGTATCACCCGGCGCCGGTACATGCTGAACAGGACCTCGGTGACGGGATAGGCGCAGATGGCCAGCAACTGCCAGGCCGTGATCTGCGCATTGCGCACCACCAGCAATACCGCCATCTCGCCGATCCAGAAGCCCAGCAGGTAAGCGCCGCCGTCTCCCATGAACAGGCGCCCGGTGGGGAAGTTCAGCAACGCCAGTCCGATGGCGGCGCCGGCGCCGATCAGGCACAGGTGCATCACGACCTGATCGCCGGCGCCATAGGCCAGAACGGCGATGCCGGCGAGGATCACGGTACCGACGCCGCTGGCAACGCCGTTGAAGCCATCGATGATGTTGATCGAGTTGGCCAGGCCGCCGACGGCGACGGCAGTCACCACCAGCGACACCGGCGCGAATTGAAGCAGCAGGTCGAGGCCGACCACGTCCATCCGGTTCAGCGCGGCGCCGAGCAGCCAGGCGCCCAGCAACGCACTGAAAAACGTGGCGATGAGTCGCGCCCGCACCGACACCGACTTGGTCAGATCCTCGGCAAGCCCGGCTAGGAACGCCGGCGCTGCGGCCAGGATGGCGAACAGCATCGGCCTGGCATACTGCTGCAGCTCCAGGTTCTTGCCGAAGACATGGATCGACAGGGGTACTGCCAGCAGGCCGGCGATCATGGCCACGCCGCCGATACGCGGCACCGGCCTTTTATGGAACTTCTGAATGCCGGTCAAATCCGAATCCATCGAAAACCGGGCATGCCAGGATTGGGTAAGCAGCACGGCAACGCAGATTGACACGCTGCTCGCGGCCGCTATCGCCATCGCTAAAAGCAGATTGACTTGGTTATCCATGATTTACTGCTTGCTAATGAAAGACGCGGTATGAAAGACGTGGCCAGGCCTCGGCGCTCTTGCAAATAATTCCGTAAAACAGTCCCAATCCGATTAGCTTTTTAGGGAATGAATCCGAATCGGAATAAAGGCTGACTACTTCTCGCCCATTGCTTAACCAAATAAGATTCTCGTTATGCATATTTCTTCTCGTAAATTTATGCAATGCAATAATTTGCTGAATCTGGTCGAGAAAGTTATCAGCAGAGCTAGTTTCCCGCAAAATTTCGGCCACATTTTGGCGATTATCAACCCCGCGATACTTTCAATTTGCTGCGCTGCACAAAAATATTTGAGCGAAAAATGAAATAGGAAAGAAAAAAACCGCGACATTGCTCATCGAATTGAACGGGATCGTATTTCGGCTTTAATCAGGGGAAACAAGCGGCGGGAGACGGCAATACCGGCAGGAATCCTTTTTCAGTTCTGCTGGTTTTCAGATGCCATGAAGAGCCACGCCATCGAGCGACAATGACGGAAAAAACAATCAGGCAACCGCAATAAATAGAAATTTCATTTTCTGCGGCATTGCAATAACCCCGAAAAATGATTTCGGGAAATCAGGACGCTAATGGCTTATCTCGGCGGAATAAGGGCTGCCGCGGACGGCATGCCTCCCGGGAATATCTGGCTGATCGTGCGGTACCAGTTTGTCAATGGCGTGGCGGCCACGTAGATGATGTCTTTCGGCTCAAGCTCAAAGCCTTCCGCCAGCGCAAGCGCGCCGGAGCTGGTGGCGCTGAGCTGGTAGACCACGGCCTCGGCCGTCGACTTGCGCACGACATAGATCTGCCGGGCATCGCCGGTCAGCGGGTTGATGCCGCCCGACTCGCCCAATGCTTCGCTCAATGACAGCCGGCCGTTATGCATTTGCAGCGCCCGCGGCCCGACCACTTCGCCCGATACGAAGACCTTGCTTTCGTCGCGCGACCGCACCCGCAGCACGTCGCCGTTGACCAGCATGATGTCGCCGGGATTGACGCCGCGCTGGACCAGCTGCGGCAGATTGATGCGGTAGCTCACGCCCTTGCGGTTCAGCGAAATCTGGCTCTGGTCGGCGGTGGGCTGGAAGCCGCCCGCCCGGTTGATGGCCTCCACCAGGCTCATCGGTATGTCATTGATCGTCTGCACGCCCGGCGTCTTGACCTCGCCGTCCACGTAGATGCGTTTGCTGCGGTAGGACTGCACCGTCAGCGTGACGCTCGGCTTGTTGATGTAATGGGCCAGGCGCGTCGTCAGCAGTTCGCGCGCCTGCGGCTCGGTCAGCCCGGCGATCTTCAACATGCCGACATGGGGATACTGGATGGCCCCCTCCTGGTTCACCACGAAGCTGGCCGGCGTCACCGGCATGGTGGAATTGAAGCCGCCGCTTGCCACGCTTGCGGCATTGGCGGTCAGGGCGCCGCCGCCGAGTTCGGGATGGTCCCAGACCACGATGGAAATCTGGTCGCCGCTTTCGATCGTATAGGGCGCCGGTGGGGTAAGCAGCTGGCTGATGTCGGCGCCTGCATCCTTGTCGCGCCGGTCCTTTTCAGCCCGCAGCAACTGCGGCGTGATCATGTTGACCGGGGGGGCGGCCGCTTCGCCGGCAGTCTGGTCCGTCGTGCCGGCATTGCCGGCGCTGCCGGCCATCCGCATGCCGCTTGTGCCGCAACCGCCCATGACGGCCAGTCCAAGCACGATGAGGGATGCGCGCAGTACCTGTTTCAGGCAATCATTCATGTTCCGTCCACCAACACTCTGAATATGTCGTTCAAATGTAGTATCAGGCACAACTTGTTCATTGAGCTACATCAGAAGGCAGGCGGCCCGCAAGCGCGGCGGAACGGGCCTACTTGCGCCACCAGCGCTCGAACCAGACCGCCAGGGCGATCAGAACCAGAGCGGCAATCAGATAATCGGTGAGGGAAAAAACCATGGCGGCGCCGGAAACAGGTTGGCTTGCAATGTAGGAAGGCGCCACGAGCATCAGGAAAAGGCGGGCGAGAAAGTTTTTCGCAAGAATAAACATGATAGTGGCCAGATAGTTGCCGGCGATTATCGCAAAAATAGTCGTGCACAAGGGCAACTGTAAGCAATAAAACGACACTGTGTGGCGTGCATGCCGCTGGCAGGCAATGCACAACTGACACAAGCAGTCGATCACCGGCGCTACACTAGCGCTGCATCGCCTCCCATACCTTCTGCAGCCGCTTGGCCGACACCGGCATCGGCGTCTTCAGTTCCTGCGCAAACAGCGACACCCGCAGCTCTTCCAGCAGCCAGCGGTATTCCTGCATTTTCGGGTCGCGCGCGCCCTGCCCTTTCTGCGTCCGCTGCCACGGCGCGGCGGCTTGCTGCCATTCCGCCATCAGTTTCGCATCGCGCGACGGGTCGGCGCGCAGCTTGTCCAGCCGCACGCCGATGGCCTTCAGGTAGCGCGGGAAATGGGCCAGCTGCGCGTAGTCGGTATCGACGATGAAGCGCTTGCCGACCAGTGCCTGCACCTGCGACTGGATATCGGCCACCGCCTGCGCATGCGCGCGCGCGCCCTGCAGCTTCTTGGGCAGCGCATGGAATTCCGCCAGCACCTGCGCCGCCAGCCGGGCGATCTCGTTGACCAAGAGCCCGAGCCTGCCCTTGCCCTGGTCGCGCCGTGCGCTGAATTCCTCGGCATTCGTCGGCAGCGGCTCCTGCAGGCAGGCGCGGTCCAGGCCGGCCTCGATGATCTGGTCGCGCAATTCCTCCTGCGAGCCCAGCGCCATGTACTGCATGCCCATCTGCTGCAG
>Ga0308161_1002463_pt1 | contig 19544 bp, 18 predicted proteins | sample PhyFR2_FD_201034 | JGI IMG/M metagenome (GOLD analysis project Ga0308161, IMG submission 201034) | Phyllosphere microbial communities from UC Gill Tract Community Farm, Albany, California, United States - DLSLF.R2 | ecosystem: Host-associated > Plants > Phyllosphere > Unclassified | place: USA...
GCGGCCTGGTTTCCGATGACCTGATCATCAACCTGGTGAAGGAACGCATCAGCCAGGAAGACTGCAAGAACGGTTTCCTGTTCGACGGCTTCCCACGCACCATTCCCCAGGCTGAAGCCCTGGTGAAGGCCGGCGTTGAGCTGGACGCAGTGGTCGAAATCGCCGTTGAAGACGAAGAAATCGTCCAGCGTATCGCCGGTCGTCGCGTTCACGAAGGCTCGGGCCGCGTGTACCACGTCGTCTACAACCCGCCGAAGGTTGAAGGCAAGGACGATGTCACCGGTGAAGACCTGGTGCAGCGTAAAGACGACACTGAAGAAACCGTGCGTCATCGCCTGTCGGTCTACCACTCGCAGACCAAGCCGCTGGTGGACTTCTACCAGAAGCTGTCCGCTGCCCAGGGCAAGCCGAAGTACAGCCACATCCCTGGCGTTGGCTCGGTAGAAGCCATCACTGCCAAGGTGCTGCAAGCACTGAGCTGATCCTTCGATCGGCTTACGACACAACGGCCCGCTTGCGGGCCGTTGTTGTTTATACTGGCGCACTTTTTTCGACTTGGACACCCACACCGATGAGCACCCTGCTGGCCCTGGACACCGCGACTGAAGCTTGCTCCGTTGCCTTGCTGCACAATGGCATCGTTACGAGCCACTACGAGGTGATCCCGCGCCTGCACGCGCAGAAGCTGTTGCCGATGATCAAGCAACTGCTGGACGAGGCGGGCACCACTCTGGCCGCCGTCGATGCCATCGCCTTTGGTCGTGGTCCGGGCGCATTTACCGGTGTGCGGATCTCCATTGGCGTTGTGCAAGGCCTGGCATTTGCGCTGGAACGCCCGGTATTGCCGGTGTCCAACCTTGCCGTGCTGGCTCAGCGCGCATGGCGTGAGCACGGTGCTTCGCAAGTGGCCGCGGCCATCGATGCGCGGATGGATGAGGTGTACTGGGGCTGCTACCGCGAAACGGCTGGCGAAATGCGCCTGGTGGGTGTGGAGGCCGTGCAGCCACCGGAGTCGTCGGTGTTGCCGGACGATGCCAGCGGCGATTGGTTCGGTGCCGGCACCGGCTGGGGTTATGGCGAGCGTATCGGCGTCCAGTTGGTTGGCCAGGACGCCGCCATGTTGCCTCACGCCGAAGACTTGCTGACCCTTGCGCGTTTTGCTTTCGAGCGCGGTGAGGCAATTGCTGCTGATCAGGCTGCACCGGTTTATCTGCGCGATAAAGTGGCACAAACCAAAGCAGAGCGCGGGATCGTGTGACATCAAAAATGGTGGCAATTTGATGCAATCCGGCGCCAATCGTCAGAATTTGCCCCTGCTTTTAAACCTTTTTCAAAATATGTGTTCTAGTTATCACCAGAGCATTTGCGCGCTACGGATTGCGCCACTAAAATGCCATCACCGATACCGAGTTCGCATCGATGCGTATAGACGGCTTTTCCTCACAGTCCTACCCAATCAAGCGCAAGCCGCGTAAGGCAAACGTCACGGTAGACGAGTCCGTCGAAGATTCACCGGACTTCATCGAAGTCCAGCCCGATGCACAGCCCAACTCCCAGGCACGCATCAGCGGCCTTCCGGCCCGCCAACAAGATATGGTCTTCCCGCGCTCCATGAGCAAAAGCGTTGCCACCGCCCTGGCCAGCTACCTGACCACCGCCGGCTTTGTCGAATGGGATATGGAAGTGCTGGGCCTCGACATCCACATCTGATGCGCCTGCCTTACTACCTCGGTTGCCCGTCCTGGAGTGAAAACGCCTGGCGCGAGTACCTGTATCCCGCCGATGCGCGTTCCAGCGACTACCTGGCCCTCTATTCCCAAGTCTTCAACGCCGTTGAAGGCAACACTACTTTTTATGCCCGACCTTCCGTCGCTACCGTGCAGCGCTGGGCTGAAATCATGCCTGACGATTTTCGCTTCACCGCCAAATTCCCCGGTGATATCAGCCATGGCGGCGACTTGCGTGAGCAATTGCCTGCGGCCGAAAGTTTTGTCAGCTTGATGAGCCCGCTCGGTGAGCGGGTTTCGCCGTTGTGGCTGCAACTGTCGGCGAGTTTCTCGCCACAACGCCTGGCTGAACTGGCCGGTTTTATTGATGGCCTGGAACGCCCGTTGGCCGTTGAAGTGCGTCACCCGGAGTTCTTCACCAAGGGCGATGCCGAGCGCATGCTCAACCGTCTGCTGCGTGACCGGGGCGTCGAACGTATCTGCCTCGATCCGCGTGCGTTGTTCAGTTGCACGTCCACCTCGGCAGCGGTGCTGCATGCCCAATCCAAAAAGCCCAAGGTGCCTGCACGCCCGGCAGCGCTGACCCAGTTTCCCCAAGTGCGATTTATCGGCCATCCGGAGCTTGAGGCCAACGACCCGTTCCTGGTCCCGTGGGTGGAAAAAATTGCCGGCTGGATCGAAGAGGGCCGCACGCCCTATGTGTTCCTGCACACCTCGGATAACCGCTTGGCCGCACAACTGGCCATGCGTTTCCACGCCCAGTTGATGGCGCGTTTGCCCGGCCTGCCTGCGCTGCCCACCTTGGATCGGCAACCCGAAGCCGAACAACTGGGGTTACTCTAGGGCTCCTTTTCCCGCCAGGAGTCAGTCATGGATGCCCAAACCCGACGCGCCGAAACCTTCAAGGCCTTGCACGAGCGTGATCGCGCCTTTGTGATGCCCAACCCTTGGGACGCGGGCTCCGCCGTGATGCTCGCCAGCCTCGGCTTTGAAGCCCTCGCCACCACCAGTGCGGGTTACGCGTTCAGCCTGGGGCGCCCGGATGCGGAAGGCGCGCTGTCCCTGGAAGACACCTTGCTCAATGCCGCCATGATCGCCAAGGCCACCGCACTGCCGGTGGCGGCCGACCTGGAAAACGGTTTCAGCGATACCCCTGAAGGCTGTGCCCAGACCATCCTGCGTGCGGCGGCGAGCGGCATCGTCGGCGGCTCCATCGAAGACGCCACGGGCATCGCCGCTGACCCGATCTATGCCTTCGACCTCTCCGTCCAACGTGTGGAAGCCGCCGTCGCCGCCGCGCGCAGTCTGCCATTCCCTTTCACTCTGACGGCCCGTGCGGAAAACCTCCTGCATGGTCGGCTGGATCTGCCTGACACCATTCGCCGCCTGCAAGCCTACGCCGAAGCGGGTGCCGACGTGCTGTATGCACCCGCCCTGCGCAGTGCCGAGGAGGTGTTGGCGGTGGTCAAGGCGGTGGCGCCAAAACCGGTGAATGTGTTGATGTCCGGTGGGCTGAAACTCAGCGTGGCGCAACTGAGCGCGATGGGGGTCAAGCGCATCAGTGTGGGATCGGCCATGGCGCTGGCGGCCTATGGTGAGTTCTACCGGGCGGCTCAGGAAGTCTATGAACTCGGCACCTTTACCTTCACCGAAAGCTCGATGCCCTTCAGCCAAGCCAATCAGTTCTTCAAGGACTAAGCGGTGCGTTTTCTCAAAGTACTGGCCGTGTTACTGCTGCTCGGCGGCGCGATTGGCGTGGGCGTATGGCGAGGCTGGGTGCCGCTGCCGGCTGAATGGAACCCCTGGGCGCCGTTGGACGTGCGTGCCTCGCCTAACCTGTTGACCCGCTACAAGCTGGGGCGTTTGCAGGAGGATCCGGCGTTGTGCGACCAGGTGCTGAAAACCTCCGGCCTGCGCGTCAGCCATCAGGCCGACACGCCCGCCGACGCCGCGTGTCCTTTGCGCAACACCTTGCGCGTGCAGGGCGCAGACGTGGCCTTGAGCAGCAGCTTTCTCGCCAGTTGCCCGTTGGCAGTGGCCTTCGCGCTGTTTGAGCGTCACAGCCTGCAACCGGCGGCGCAGGCGGTGTTCGGCCAGGCGGTCACGCGGGTCGATCACCTGGGCAGCTTCGCGTGCCGCAATATCTATGGTCGTGCCGAGGGGCGGCTCAGTCAGCACGCGTCGGCCAATGCCCTGGATATCGCCGGGTTTCGGCTGGCGGATGGGCGCAGTATCAGCGTGCTCAAGGATTGGCCGGGGGAGGGCGACAGCGCACGGTTCTTGCGTCAGGTGCGTGATAGCGCCTGTGATGATTTCAACGTGGTGTTGAGCCCGGACTATAACGCCGCGCACCGCAACCATTTCCATCTGGACATGGGGCGGTGGTGGGTCTGTCGCTGAGGTTCAGGCGGCCAGGCGCAGGTTGTTGGCGATCAGTGGGCGTGCCCAGTAGTAGTCGAAATCCAGGGCCTTTTGCTGGGCCACCAGTTCTTCAGTCGGGTACGGCGTGGCGGGCGGCGGCAGCAGGTCCAGTTCGAACTCGGCAATCGGCAAATGCAGAGGGCGAGGTTGCGGCGCCGGGCTTGGCTCGGGCAGCGGTTGGCCGGCGGTGAGAACGATGGGGCGTACCCAGCCGCTTTCAAAGTTCTGCTGGCGTTGCTGGGCGACGATTTCTGCGTCCGGGAACGGTGTCGCAGCCGGTGGCAGCAACTCGGTTTCGAATTCGGCGATCGGCAGGAACAGTGGCTCAGGCGGAGCGATTTCGGTGTCTTTCACGTCGCACTCGCGCTGCGTGAGGATCTGCGACAACAGGTCAGCGCCTTCGCTGGGTTCTACCGCTGGATCCACCGGAGCCGGCGCCTGGGCCGCGAGCGCGCCCGGCGTATCGCCAAGCTGCTCGGCCAGCGCACGGGCGAAGAAGTCCTGCCACACATGACTCACCCCGGCCAGCGCTTGAGTATTGCGCAGGCCGTAGTGGTTGTGGGTCGGCAGTACACCGATGGTTAGGGGGAGAATGTCTGACATTTTTCTCGGTCGACGCTCAGCTCTGGCAAAATACCTGACTGTTATTTTTATCGGCCGTTGTTTGCCGATCCTTAATATTTTTGAGCGTAGTGATTGATGAGCGAACAACCAGCGGCCAGCCGCATCCAGGTCGAGGCCTTGGGCGAAGGTTTCAAGGGCCGCGCCGAGCAATGGGCAGCGCTGCTTGGCTTGCCTTTACAGCTCGCGGACGCGGACTTTTCCCTGCAAGTTGGCGAGCATGGCCTACAGCTGCAACAGCTCGGGCCTGACGCGCCAGGACCGGTGCGGGTGGACTTTGTTGAAGGCGGTGCGGCCCATCGTCGACTCTACGGTGGCGGCAGCGGGCAGATGATTGCCAAAGCCGTAGGCGTGGCCCAAGGCGTGCGCCCACGGGTGCTGGACGCCACGGCCGGCCTGGGCAAGGACGCGTTTGTGCTGGCCAGCCTGGGTTGCCAGATGAGCCTGATCGAGCGCCAACCGTTGATCGGCGCCTTGCTCGAAGATGGCCTGGCGCGCGGTGCAGATGATTTTGAGGTGGCGCCGATCGTGGCGCGCATGAAGCTGCTCAAGGGCAACTCCATCGACGTGATGCTCAACTGGGAAGGCGAGCCGCCGCAGGTGATCTACCTCGACCCGATGTTTCCTCATCGTGAGAAAACCGCCTTGGTGAAGAAGGAAATGCGCCTGTTTCGGCCGCTGGTGGGCGATGACCCGGACGCACCGGCCTTGCTGGCCGCCGCCCTGGCGCTGGCCAGTCACCGTGTAGTGGTCAAACGCCCGCGCAAGGCGCCGTGCATCGAAGGGCCAAAGCCGAGCCATGCGCTGGATGGCAAGTCCAGCCGGTATGACATCTATCCCAAGAAAGCGCTCAAGCCCTGATGTTCAAGGCCTGTAAGCCCGCATAAACAACCCCACCACCTCCTGCACATGGGCTTCGGCGGCTGTTTCACTCAGTTGCCCGCCGCAGCCATACAGCAGGCAAAAATTTGCCGTGCCCTTGAGCAGGCAGAAGAAGTGCTCGGCCGCGGTAAAAGGTTTATCGATGCTCAGGGCGCCACTCTGGTCGATCTTGCTGAGCAAGCGTTCCATGCCCTGGAGCATGCGCATGGGCCCGGCTTCGAAGAAAATCTGTGAGAGTTTCACGTCCTGATTGCCGGTGGTCATCATCAGGCGGTGCAGGTTCACCGACTCCTCGCTGTTGATCAGCCGATGAAAACCGCGTGCGATATTCAGCAGCACCGTCTCGACTGGCATGCCCTCGGGCAGCTCGAAGTACATCACCGGCAACTGCTCCTCGCACGTCGCCACCACGGCGGCGGTGAACAAGGTCTCTTTGTCGGTGAAGTGGCTGTAGACGGTCAGTTTCGACACGCCCGCCTCAAGGGCCACGGCATCCATGCTGGTACTGGCATAACCATTTCCCAAAAACAGGTTTTTCGCTGCCTGGAGAATTGCCTGGCGTTTTGCCATGTCCTTGGGACGCCCGGGGCTATTGGTGTTAACACGATTGTCGGACATTTTCACCTTTAATACTGGACTGGTGAGTTTGGTATTAATAACATACCGGCCAGTATAATTATTCCTAGCTTCATTTGCGAAAGGTCCTTCAGCATGCGCAGCACTTTCCTGCCCTTTGCGTTGCCTGTCAGTCTGGTCTTCCTGTTGGCCGCCTGCGGCCATGAAGAAGCGGCCCAGATCACCGTCCGTCCAGCGATGGTGGTGCAACCGCAACCGTCGGCCCAGTCGATGGACAGCTACCCGGGCGAAGTAAGGGCTCGCTACGAGCCGGACCTGGCCTTTCGCATTGGTGGCAAAGTCAGTAAACGCCTGGTGGAAGAGGGCGAGCGGGTCAAAGCCAACCAACCGTTGGCGGAACTCGACCCTCAGGATGTGCGCCTGCAATTGGAGGCCACCCGCGCCCAGGTCGGCGCAGCCGAGGCCAACCTGAGCCTGGTACGCGCCGAACGCGACCGTTACAAGACCCTGATGGATCGTCAGATGGTCAGCCGTTCCCAGTACGATAATTCCGAAAACCTCTACCGATCCGGCGAAGCGCGCCTCAAGCAGATCAAGGCCGAATTCGATGTGGCCAGCAACCAGGCCGGTTACGCCGTGCTCCGTGCGCCCCAGGACGGGGTCGTTGCCAAGCGTGCGGTTGAAGTCGGCCAAGTGGTGTCGGCTGGCCAGACCGTGTTCACGCTGGCCACCGATGGCCAGCGTGAAGTACTCATCAGCCTGCCCGAACAGGGCTTTGGTCGCTTCAAGATCGGTCAGCCGGTAGCCGTAGAGCTGTGGAGCCAGCCGGACCAGCGATTTACCGGGCGCATTCGTGAACTGTCCCCGGCGGCCGATCCAAAATCGCGCACTTTTGCCGCCCGCGTGGCGTTTACCGGAGGCAAAGTCCCGGCTGAACTCGGCCAGAGTGCCCGCGTATTCATTCAGGCCGATGGTGTTGTTCCGCTGTCGGTGCCGCTGTCTGCCCTCAGTGCAGAGAATGGTGCGTCCTACGTCTGGCGTGTGGAGCCGGACAATACCCTCAAGCGCACGCCGGTGCGCATCGGCGCCTTCGGTGAAAAAACCGTACCGGTGCTCGAAGGCTTGGCGCCCACCGATTGGGTGATCGCCGCGGGTGTGCATGTGCTCCACGAGGGCCAGCAAGTGCGCCCGGTGGATCGCTCCAACCGTGTTGTGAATCTGGCGGCCAAGGAGTAGTCCCCGATGGGTTTCAATCTTTCCGAATGGGCGTTGCGTAATCGCCAGATCGTACTGTTCCTGATGATCCTGCTGGCCGTTGTCGGCACGTTGTCCTACACCAAACTGGGGCAAAGTGAAGACCCGCCGTTCACCTTCAAAGCCATGGTGATCAAGACCAACTGGCCGGGCGCTACCGCCCAGGAAGTCTCGCGCCAGGTCACCGAGCGCATCGAAAAGAAGCTGATGGAAACCGGCGAGTACGAGCGCATTGTCTCGTTCTCCCGCCCTGGTGAATCCACAGTTACGTTTATTGCCCGCGACTCCATGCATTCGGCGCAGATTCCCGAGCTGTGGTACCAGGTGCGCAAGAAGATCAGCGACATCCGCCAGACCTTGCCGCCGGATATCCAGGGCCCGTTTTTCAATGACGAATTTGGCACCACCTTCGGCAATATCTACGCCCTGACCGGCGACGGTTTCGACTATGCGGTCCTCAAGGATTACGCCGACCGCATCCAGATTCAGCTGCAACGGGTGGCGGATGTGGGCAAGGTCGAGTTACTCGGTCTACAGGACGAGAAGATCTGGATCGAGCTGTCCAATCTCAAGCTCGCCACCCTCGGACTGCCCCTGGCGGCAGTGCAGCAGGCGTTGCAGGAACAGAACGCAGTGTCCACCGCAGGCTTCTTTGAAACCCCGAGCGAGCGCGTGCAACTGCGCGTGTCGGGCAATTTCAAGACGGTGGAGCAGATCCGCGATTTTCCTGTTCGAGTGGCTGACCGAACCTTCCGGATCGGCGATATCGCTGACATTCACCGTGGCTTCAACGATCCACCGGCACCGCGTATGCGTTACATGGGCGCTGATGCAATCGGCCTGGCCGTGGCGATGCGCGACGGCGGCGATATCCTGGTACTGGGCAAGGCGCTCGAAGGCGAATTCGCACGTTTGCAGAAGAACCTTCCGGCCGGCATGGAGCTGCGCAAGGTGTCAGACCAACCGGCAGCGGTGAAAACCAGTGTCGGAGAGTTCGTGCAGGTATTGGCCGAGGCGCTGGCGATCGTATTGCTGGTGAGCTTCTTTTCCCTCGGCGTACGCACTGGCATGGTGGTGGCCCTTGCGATTCCGTTGGTGTTGGCGATGACCTTCGCCACCATGTATTACCTCGGCATCGGTCTGCACAAGATTTCCCTCGGCGCACTGGTACTGGCGCTCGGTTTGCTGGTGGATGACGCGATCATCGCGGTGGAAATGATGGCGATCAAGATGGAGCAGGGCTACGACCGGCTCAAAGCCGCGAGTTTCGCCTGGACCAGCACCGCTTTCCCGATGCTCACCGGCACGCTGATCACGGCGGCTGGCTTCCTGCCGATTGCGACCGCGCAGTCGAGCACCGGCGAATACACCCGTTCGATCTTCCAAGTGGTCACCATCGCGTTGCTGGCCTCCTGGGTCGCCGCCGTGGTGTTCGTGCCCTACCTGGGGGAAAAACTCTTGCCGGACTTGGCGAAGATTCATGCAGCCAAACACGGCACTGATGGCCCGGATCCCTACGGAACGCCCTTTTACCAGCGTGTAAGACGGTTGGTGGAGTGGTGTATCAGTCGACGCAAAACCGTGATCGTGCTGACACTGCTGCTGTTTATCGGTTCGGTGGCGTTGTTCCGCTTTGTGCCGCAGCAGTTCTTCCCGGCTTCTGGCCGCCTGGAACTGATGGTCGACCTGAAGCTGGCCGAAGGCGCCTCCCTTAGCAACACCGCCGATCAGGTCAAGCGCCTGGAATCCATGCTTAAGGGCCATGCCGGCATCGAGAACTACGTGGCCTACGTCGGCACCGGTTCGCCGCGTTTCTACCTGCCACTGGACCAGCAACTGCCGGCCGCCAGCTTCGCGCAATTTGTGGTGCTGGCCAACACCATCGAGGAGCGCGAAAGCCTGCGCACCTGGCTGATTGAAACCCTCAACGAACAATTTCCCGACCTGCGTTCACGCGTCACCCGCCTGGAAAACGGACCACCCGTGGGCTACCCGGTGCAGTTTCGCGTGACCGGCGAGCACATCGAAGAAGTCCGCGCCCTTGCACGTAAAGTCGCGGCCAAGGTTCGCGAAAACACCCATGTGGTCAACGTGCACCTGGACTGGGAAGAACCGAGCAAAATCGTCTACTTGAATATCGACCAGGACCGCGCCCGCGCCCTTGGCGTCAGTACCGCCAACCTGTCGAAGTTCCTGCAGAGCTCGCTCACCGGCTCCAGTGTCAGCCAATACCGGGAGGACAACGAATTGATCGAAATCCTCCTGCGCGGCACCGTTCACGAGCGCACCGAACTGTCGCTGCTGCCTAGCCTGGCCGTGCCGACCGACAATGGTAAAAGCGTGGCGCTGTCGCAGATCGCTACCCTTGAGTACGGCTTTGAGGAAGGCATCATCTGGCACCGCAACCGTCTGCCGACAGTCACCGTGCGCGCTGACATCTACGGCAAGGAACAACCGGCGACGCTGGTCCAGCAAATTCTGCCGACCCTCGAAGGCGTACGCGCCGAATTGCCGGACGGTTACCTGCTGGACGTCGGCGGCACTGTCGAAGACTCCGCACGCGGGCAGAACTCGGTGAAGGCCGGCGTGCCGCTGTTTATCGTGGTGGTGCTGACCTTGCTGATGCTGCAACTGCGCAGCTTCTCACGCACGGCGATGGTGTTTCTTACGGCGCCGCTGGGCTTGATCGGCGTGACGCTGTTTCTGCTGGTGTTCCGCCAGCCCTTCGGTTTCGTGGCCATGCTGGGCACCATCGCGCTGTCGGGCATGATCATGCGCAACTCGGTGATCCTGGTGGACCAGATCGAACAGGACATCAAGGACGGCCTGGCGCCGTGGCAGGCGATTATCGAAGCCACCGTCCGACGCTTCCGCCCGATCGTGCTGACGGCACTCGCGGCTGTATTGGCCATGATCCCGCTGTCACGCAGTGTGTTCTTCGGGCCGATGGCGGTGGCGATCATGGGCGGGTTGATTGTGGCGACGGCGTTGACGTTGCTCTTTCTGCCAGCGTTGTACGCGGCGTGGTTCAGGGTAAAGAAGGATGTCGGATAGGCCAGCAGGCTCTTTGGCATGCGATGTGGGAACCTTTCCTTCACGTTTGCCACACACGGATACCTGTGAGGCAGGTACTTCACTCTGACGGTCTAATCGCAAGAGTAAGGTTTCCAGGACATTTCTAGAGGCGTTAGTCAGATGATTCAAGCATTGGGTAACTTGTATATGGCATTTGGTCAGATGTTGGGAGGGCAGCCGGCCCAGCCGCAACCGAGCCAAGCGTGTCACAAACATGATCATAAGCATGATATCGATCAACGACTGTCAAATCTTGAAAGGGGGGTTAATTTCAATCAATGGCAGCCGACAAACAGTGTGACGATTACCAACAGTAACACGCTCATCAGCCGCTGAATGCCTTGATTGAGAGCGTGTGGCTCTCATCTTCAGCCATTGCAAACGCCCCGAAAACAACGGGGCGTTTGCATTTTTACGCTAAAGAGTGGCCGCTGTGATACAACGTCCCGGAGGCTTTCTTCTCCAGCCTGGCCGCTGTAAACGCTATCGGTGAGAAGACCTTTGATCATGTGCGATGTGGGATGATTTTTATGCTGGGTACCGTTTCGGCGCTCGTGTTGCTACTGGCCGTACCTGGGCCGACAAACACCCTGCTGTTACGCGCCGGGGTGCTGTTCGGGTTTCGGGCGGCTTGGCGGCTGGCCTTTGTCGAGTGCCTGGCCTACGTGCTGCAGGTCTCGCTGTGGGGCCTGGCGTTGGTCTACCTGGCGTCCTATTCGCCATGGGCACTGAAGGCGACCCAATTGGCGGCAGCGGGTTACTTGCTGTATGTCTCCTACCAGCTGTGGCAGCGTAAGCCGGGCGTCGGTGGGCCTGGAAAGGATCGGTTTTCCGGGCTGCATTTCTTCTGGCTGACGGTGATGAACCCCAAGGGATTGTTGATCGTTTCGTTTATCGCCCCAATCCACGCCTTTACCCTGTTACCCGACTACGCCGGTTTCATGGTAACGCTTGCCTTGGTGGTGGTTCCCGTGGGGTCTGCCTGGATCGTGCTCGGCAATCAAATCGATGGTATCCAGCAGAGCTGGCTGACGCCCTTGAGAATCAATCGTGTGACCTCCGTAGCCATCTGCTGTTTTGCCACGCTCATGATGGGGCGGCTGGCTGATTCGGTACTGTCCTGACCCCAAAAAAAACGCCAGGAACCGTGATGAGCGGGCCTGGCGTTGTGATCGGGTGCGTTGGCGTTACAGCGCGCCAAACACCTTCTTCGCCAAACTGGTCGCTGCCGCGGCCGGGTTCTTGCGAATGGTCTCTTCCTGCTGCGCAATCATCTTGAACAAACCATCCAGCGCCTGCTCCGTCACGTAGTTTTCAACGTTGGCGCTCTTGGCATCCACGGCACCGAAGGCTGCCGCCTTGCCGGCCAGCGCGTTGTACTGCTGGGCCACGCCTACCTTATCGGTGGCGGCCTTGACGATTGGCAGGAACTTGGCGCGGATCTGTTCGCGACTGCTCTTGTTCAGGTACTGGGTGGCTGAGTCCTGGCCGCCACTGAGAATACCCTTGGCGTCGGTCACGCTCATGTTTTTCACGGCGTTGACCAGGATCGGCTGGGCCTGGGTCACGGCGGTTTCGGCCGCTTTGTTCATGCTGTCTTCCAGTTGCGTGACCTGGTCACCCATGCCGAACATTTTCAGTTTGTCGGCGACTTTGCCGAGCTTGCCTGGCAGGCCGATCTTCACTTCGGGGTTGTTGCTGAAACCACCGGGCACACCCAGTTGTTTCACTGCGATCTGCGCGCCCTGGGTCAGGGCATCCTTGAGACCGCCGCTGGCATCGCCCTGGGACAGGCTACTCAGGTCCAGGGCCATGGCATTGGCGCCGAACAGCAGGCCGGCGCACAGGGCAGTGAGGCGAAGGGAGTTACGGAGCATGGGCGCTTCCTTATGATCTGGAGAATATCAGTGTGCGACCGCATCAACGCGCAGGCGCAGCGGCTGTGGATCTTGGCCGTTGAGCTGCACAGCGTGCCGTTCAGTGGTGATAAACAGTAGCTTGCCATCCTGTTCGATGCGAGCACTCACCGCATAACTGTGGCCAGGCTTGACCTGGGCCGGGTCGTAATTCAAGTGAAACGGCAGCGGCACCTGGCCTTTGATCGGGCCTTTCTGTTCGGCAAGGATCACCGCAGGGGCGTCCATCAGGGATACGTCCTGCAGGCTGACGCTCAAGGTTGCTGTCGGCGGCAGGGCAATGCGTTGCAGGTAGAACACTTCGCCATCGAGGCTGGCCTTGGGGGCAGGGGTCATGGATTGGCAGGCTCCGAGCAGGGCGGTCAGGCCCAGGAGGATGATCTTTTTCATGGTGCGGCTCCTTGTCAGCGGCGCCAGCATCCCACTGGCGCCTTATTCAATCTAGCGGGTTTCTTCAGGCTCATCCGGTTGTTCGGCTGCGCCATCGACACGATGCAGGGCCACCTGGCGGATCGACAGGCGAATCTCGGCCGGCAACACACGTTTGGCCGCGCCTTCTGCCAGCTCGCCGAGCAGGTCGTGATAGCTCAATTTGCCGGCCTCGTCGCGGCGCAGCACATCTTGCTCCAGCAATGTCTGGATAAAATGTCGGAAAAGGCTCTTGTCGAAGAACTCCGGCGCATTGAGACCGTGCAGGATCGACAGGCGCTGGGCCATGATCGTGCACAGGTCTTCGAGTTCTTCGGCGCTGATGCTGTTCTGGCCGCTGTTGAGCAGCAGCGAGATCGCCATGTAGAAGCGTTGCAGGGTCTGGGCGATGCTCTTGGACAGCAGCGTCAGCAGCACAAAGTGCCGCGAGCTTGGCGCGGGGCGCAGGTACACATTGTTCTCGAAGCGCAGCAGGCCTTGTTCGACAAAGGCTTCCAGCCACTGGTCGACGACTGTGTCCAGCTCTTCCAGCGACCAGCGGATGAACAGTTCCGATTGCAGGTACGGATACAGCGCGTGGGTGTAGCGCAAAATCTGTTCGCGGCTCATCCGCGAGCTGCTTTGGAAGAAGCTCGCCAGCAGCGCCGGCAGGGCGAAGATGTGCAGCACGTTGTTGCGGTAGTAGGTCATCAGGACGGCGTTCTGCTCGTCCAGATACACAATCTTGCCGAGGGCGTCGGTCTGTTCCGACAGCAGGTCCATGTCCTTGACGTGCTTGATCAGCGCCAGGCCATCACCCTCGGGCAGGGTGGTGTGGGGCGAGTAAGGCACGCGGCGCAGCAGCGCCAGGTACAGGTCCAGCTGGCGGGCCATGGCCTGTTCGTCGAGGGCCAGGCGTGTGGTGGACAGCAGCGCCAGGGCCACCAGGTTGACCGGGTTCACCGCCGCCGCTTCGTTCAAATGGCGGGCCACCCGTTCGCCGAGGCGGTTGGTGGTTTCGTTGAGCCACGCCGGCTTGTAGTTCGGACCCAGCTCCTGGGTGCGCCAGTCGGGTTGTTCGCCGTCGAGGAATTCCGCCAGCTTGATCGGCTCGCCGAAGTTGACCGCGACCTGGCCAAACCGCTGCTTGAGCGCGCCGACCACTTTGAAAATATCGAAGATCGACTCTTTCTTCTTGCTCGCGCCGCGCAGTTCGCCCAGGTAGGTGCGGCCTTCGAGCACACGCTCATAGCCGATATACACCGGCACGAACACGATCGGCATGCGCGAAGAACGCAGGAAGCTGCGCAGGGTAATCGCGAGCATCCCGGTCTTTGGCTGCAGCATGCGCCCGGTGCGTGAGCGTCCACCTTCGACGAAGTACTCCACCGGGAAACCCTTGGTGAACAGGGTGTGCAGGTATTCGTTGAACACCGAGGTGTACAGCGGGTTGCCCTTGAAGGTGCGGCGCATGAAAAACGCCCCGCCACGGCGCAGCAGACTGCCGATCACCGGCATGTTCAGGTTGATGCCCGCGGCGATATGCGGCGGGGTCAGGCCGTTCTTGAACAGCAGGTAGGACAGCAGCAGGTAGTCGATATGGCTGCGGTGGCAAGGCACGTAAATCACCTCGTAGCCTTGGGCAACCTTTTGCACACCTTCGACGTTATTGACCTTGATGCCGTCGTAGATCTTGTTCCAGAACCAACTCAGCACCACTTCCAGGAAGCGGATCGCGGTGTAGGTGTAATCCGAGGCGATTTCGTTGCCGTAGCGCAGGGCCAGGGCCTTGGCTTTTTCCGGGCTGATTTTTTCCCGTTCGGCTTCATCCAGAATGGCCTGGCGCACCAACGGCATATTCACCAGCCCCTTGACCAGATTGCGCCGGTGGGACAGGTCGGGGCCGATCACGGCGGTTTTCAGGTTACGAAAGTGCACACGCAGGATGCGCTGGGCCATGCGCACGGTGCGTTCGTGCCCTTTATTGTGCTCGATCAACTCACGCAGGTTGATGGGCGCGGAGAATTGCACACGGGTCTTGCGACCCAGGATCAGGATGCTCAACAACCGACGCAGACGGCCGGTGACGGCCCAGCTGTCGGCAAACAGCAGTTTCCAAGGGCTCGACTCGCTCGCCGGGGTTTGCCCCCAGAACACGCTGACCGGAATGATTTGTGCATTCTCTTCGGCGTGTTCGCTCAGGGTGTTGACCAGGCGGGTCAGGGTCGGCGGTGCGCCGCGCTTGTCCTGGCGGCCGAGCCAGTCCGGCTCCGGCGTGAGGTAGAAGAACGCCGCCGGTTCCATCAACGGGCCGACGGAGACTGGCAGCACCGGGCGCGGCAGGCCGGCCTTGGTGCACTCGGCATCGACCACGGCCAGTTCGGTGAGAGAGGGCGATTGCAGGACGTAGAACACCGGCCGGCTGCGGTCCAGGTTGAGGGTAAGGGACGACTGGTTGATCGTCTCCGAGCGAACCCAGAGGTACAACAGTCGGCGCAAGGTGCCAAACACCAGACGGCGGAACGGGGAGCGGGTCATAGGCGAGCTGCTTGAAGTGGAAAAAACCGAGCAGGCGCTCGGGCGGGTAGTGTGCCGTATTCGCCGAAAATCGGCAAAAAAGCAGCGAAGTAAACTTGAGTTGATCGCTTTTGAGCCTGTCTTATACTCGGCAGTTCAACGCAAACGACTCAACAATAAAAAACGTACGTGGGAGTAATACAGATGGCAACGCGCGAAACCGGCAATGTGAAGTGGTTCAACGACGCAAAGGGTTATGGCTTTATTCAGCGTGAAGATGGCAAGGATGTGTTTGTGCACTACCGTGCGATTCGCGGTGATGGCCACCGTTCCCTGGCGGAGGGCCAGCAGGTGGAGTACGCCGTGGTGACCGGCGAGAAAGGGTTGCAGGCGGAGGATGTGGTTGGCCTGTAGGCCAAGCTTCAAGCTACAAGCTGCAAGCACTTAGACTTGCAGCTTGCAGCTTGTAGCTGCCCTAAGCTGTCTTCCAAGTGATCTGCTCTTCACCGTCTGCGCTGATGCGAATCCAGGTGTCGGCACTTTCCTCACCTTCTTCCTCGACCCAGGTCCCCGGCGCGCAGCGCACTTCGACGTTCAGCGCAGCAAATGCGGCGCGGGCGCAGGCGATGTCGTCGTCCCACGGCGTCTGGTCACTTTCCAGGTAGAGGCTGTTCCACTTGCCTACCGCTTTGGGTAACCAGGTGACCGGCACATCGCCGGCCTTGCACTTGTAGGTCTGGCCTCGCTGGACCCAGTCGGTGCACGGGCCCAACGCTGCGCCCAGCCACGCGGCAATGGCTTTGTAGTCGACGTCGGCGTCCTTCAGGTAAATCTCGATATCAGGTTGGCGCATGGATATTCCTCGTTGCGGGATTCGAAAATCCATTCGCGGAAGCTTAAAAGTCGGTTATTGAAGCACGAAATAGTCATAGCGCATCGACACAGTGACCAGCAGCGGCTCAGCGGCTTCGATCACCTCGGCACGGCGCTCGGCGCTGGCGCGCCAGCCGTGTGGCGTCATGGCAAGCAGGTTGGCGCGATCCTGGGGTTCGGCCAGGCTCAGGGTGAACTCCAGGGTTTCGCTGTGCGCCAGGCTCATGCCGTCGGGCACCAGGGCCAGGTGCTTGTCGTCGGTGTATTCACGCACTTCGTCGTACAGGCGCTCGCGCAGTTCCATCAGGTGGCCACGTGTAGGACCGACCTTCATCAAGCCGCCGCCAGGGCTGAGCAGGCGCTTGGCTTCTGCCCAATCCAACGGACTGAAAACACTGGCGAGAAACTGGCAACTGCCTGACGCCAACGGCACGCGGGCCATACTGGCGATCAACCAGCTCAGCGCCGGGTTGCGCTTGCACGCACGCTTGACCGCTTCCTTGGAAATATCCAGGGCATAGCCGTCGGCATGGGGCAGGGCGTCGGCAATCTGCGCGGTGTAGTAACCCTCGCCGCAGCCGATGTCGACCCAGCGCTGCGGCGCACGTTCAGCGGCCAGCTCGGCCAGGCGCCTGGCCACGGGCGCGTAGTGCCCGGCGTTGAGGAAGTCGCGGCGCGCTTCGACCATCGCCAGGTTATCGCCCGGATCGCGGCTGTTCTTGTGCTGCACCGGCAGCAGGTTCAGGTAACCCTGGCGAGCCCGGTCGAAACGGTGCCCGGCCGGGCACGCTACGCCGTTGTCTACCGCGTTGAGCGGGGCGCTGCAAATGGGGCAGGCGAGCATCAGGCGAGCAACTTGATCAGGGTCTGGTAGTAGATTTCGGTCAGCACATCGAGGTCGCTGGCGAGGATGCGCTCGTTGACCTGATGGATTGTCGCGTTGACCGGACCCAGCTCGACCACCTGAGTACCGAGGGTGGCAATGAAACGGCCATCCGACGTCCCGCCGCTGGTGGACGCCTGTGTCTCGCGACCGGTAATCGCCTTGATGCTGGCGGACACCGCATCGAGCAAGGCGCCCGGTTCAGTGAGGAACGGCAGGCCCGACAGCGCCCACTCCACATGCCAGTCCAGGCCATGTTTGTCGAGGATCGCCGCAACGCGCTGCTGCAGGCCTTCGACGGTGGATTCGGTGGAGAAACGGAAGTTGAACACCGCCGTCAGGTCACCGGGAATCACGTTGGTGGCGCCGGTGCCGGAATTGAGGTTGGAGATCTGGAAGCTGGTCGGCGGGAAGAACGTGTTGCCGTCGTCCCAATGCTCGGCGGCCAATTCCGCCAGGGCCGGTGCGGCGAGGTGGATCGGGTTCTTCGCCAGGTGCGGGTAGGCCACGTGCCCTTGCACGCCGCGCACGGTCAGGGTCGCGCCAAGGGAGCCGCGACGGCCGTTCTTGACCACATCACCGACCAGCGTCGTGCTCGACGGTTCGCCGACGATGCACCAGTCCAGGCGCTCTTTGCGGGCGGCCAGACGCTCGATCACGGCCTTGGTGCCGTGGTGCGCCGGGCCTTCTTCGTCGCTGGTGATCAGGAAGGCCACCGAGCCCTTGTGGTCCGGGTAATCGGTGACGAAACGCTCGGCTGCCACCAGCATCGCGGCCAGGCTGCCTTTCATGTCCGCCGCGCCACGCCCGCAGAGCATGCCGTTTTCGTCGATCAGCGCGTCGAACGGATCGTTCTGCCAGGCTTGCACCGGGCCGGTCGGTACCACATCGGTGTGACCGGCGAAGCACAGAACCGGGCCTTCGTGCTTGCCATGGGTGGCCCAGAAGTTGTCCACCTCGAAGATGCGCATCGGCTCCAGCGCAAAACCGGCGTCGCCCAGACGCTGCATCATCAGCTTCTGGCAATCGGCGTCGATCGGTGTGACCGAGGGGCGACGGATCAGGTCGATGGCAAGTTGAAGGGTCGGCGAAAGGTCGGCATGGGCCGTCATGGGAAAACTCCGGAAGCGTGTAATGGGCGCAGGACAAATGTGCTGAAACGGCGCAGATTCAATGTGGCAGGGGGCTTGCCCCCGATGGCGGTGTATCAGCAACAAATTAGCTGACTGACACGCTGCTATCGGGGTCAAGCGCCCTCCCACATAAGGCAATCGGTGCTTGCCTGATCCAACAAAACGGCCGTTATCTTATAGCAAAACGGCGACCAGAGGCCGCCGTTTAGTGCATTGCGCAAGTTTTTACGCCGCAGGCGCGGGCTCAGGCGCCGCTACCGGTTTGGGTAGTGACGACAGGAACGCCATGATCAACGCCGCCACATACGGCAGCGACTGCACCAGCAGCATCACCACCCAGAAGCGGATGTCATTGCTTGGCAGGCCCTGCACCAGGTAGATCCCCAGTGCCGCGCCCCACAACAGCAGCATGATGAACATTTCTTCGCGGGCTTCGGAAATCGCGACCCAGAAGCCGTGGTTATCCGCGTTTTTCGGTGTACGAAAGAACGGAATACTGGTGGTGAAGAAACCGTACAGCACCGCCTTGGCGATGGTGTGGGACAACGCCAGGCCTGCCAGGGCCGCGCAGAACGCGTCCTTGAGGTTCACGCCCACCGCACGGCGGTACAGGAAGATGATCTTGCCCACCTTGAACACGAACAACGCCAACGGCGGGATCGCGAAAATCAGCAACGGCGGGTCGACCCGCGTCGGCACGATGATCATCGCCGCCGACCACAACAGCGCGCCGACGGTGAAGAAGATGTTCATGCCGTCCGCCACCCACGGCAACCAGCCCGCAAGGAAGTGGTAGCGCTGGCCGCGGGTCAGCTCGGTGTCCTTGCCGCGCAGCAGGCTGGCGGTGTGACGCTTGATGATCTGGATCGCACCGTAGGCCCAGCGGAAACGCTGTTTCTTGAAATCGATAAAGGTATCGGGCATCAGGCCCTTGCCGTAGCTGTCGTGGTAATACGCCGCCGACAGGCCTTTCTCGAACACGCGCAGGCCCAGTTCGGCGTCTTCGCAGATGCACCAGTCGGCCCAGCCGAGTTCTTCGAGCACCGAGCGACGGGTCATGGTCATGGTGCCGTGCTGGATGATCGCATCGCGATCGTTACGGGTGACCATGCCGATATGGAAGAAGCCTTTGTATTCCGCGTAGCAGAGCTTCTTGAAGGTACTTTCGTTCTGGTCGCGGTAATCCTGGGGCGACTGCACTACCGCGATTTTCGGGTCGGCGAAGTGCGGCACCATGTGCTTGAGCCAGTTCGGCGAT
>Ga0308161_1002464_pt1 | contig 19543 bp, 12 predicted proteins | sample PhyFR2_FD_201034 | JGI IMG/M metagenome (GOLD analysis project Ga0308161, IMG submission 201034) | Phyllosphere microbial communities from UC Gill Tract Community Farm, Albany, California, United States - DLSLF.R2 | ecosystem: Host-associated > Plants > Phyllosphere > Unclassified | place: USA...
GATGCAGTCTGGAGAGGATACGCTCCAGCATCCAGCGCAGCATCCGGTTCTCTGCCGTATCATACGAGAGATGCTTGACCGTATCGAGCAGTCGAAGCGGACGGTAATCTTCTCCGTTAATAGATAGCGCTCCCCGGCGGGAAGGATCGGCTTGCCATTGTTCATCCTGAGGTCTGCTGCCTACGCCCTGTCCATTTTCCTTCTCCAGAGATGGACGCTGCAATTTCTCCAGATGCTGCGGATGACGAGCCAGATAGGTATTGTTGCGCCGACTGGCTCTTTTCACCAGAGCAGCATTACGCAGTTCCTGCTCGCGGTTCATCTGGTGATGCGGCTGGATGGATATTCGCTCCATCGCCTTTTCCATTTGACCAAATAGATGCGAAATAATCGAGAAAAACTCGCTCAGACTCTGGTGTTCACTGTCCCTTAGCGAGACCGATTGGTACGTACGCTTGAGAAAATCGAACGAAAGATTGTACACCTGCTCATTCACTTCACGCAGCAGAGCTACATAGTCCTGCTTGTAATCCAGCTTGGACGGGAAAATCTCCAGCTCGATCGACAGCAGACGCTGTCCGCTTGCCCGCAGCTCCAGCTCAGTAAAGCCCACTTCATTACGGAAGTTGAGCATCCCCGACAGCAGCCGCTTGCCCTTGGGCGTGACCGCTTCTCGTAGATACTGGTTATCATGGTAAAAGGTGACCGGCAGACTCGTATCCTCTGCCCGTTCATACACGAACTCATAATTCTGCTGCTCGTAAAAGCAGGGCAGCACATCTGCTCCGGCGCTCCACGGTACCAGTTCCCCTTCTACTGAAGAGAATACCCGGACCGACTGTACCTCAATATCCGGCATGAGCGAAGTGCACTTGAGATGGGCATCGACCCACTGCCCTTTTTCCCGGTGCAATTGCAGTGTCTCTACTGCCGGATGGTAAGGCTTGCCCTGCAGATAGATGCTGCCAATACTCGTCTCTATTTCCAGCAGATTCACACTTTTATTCAGATTCATGGGCACCTCCTGTAGAGATCATCAGGACACCCAGTACGAGGTGAACCCGTCTTCATCCAGCCGCCGGATCATATACACCAGCTTGCGCGCACTCTCTGGATAACGTGCCAATGGCGGTGTGCCGCCCCGACTCCATTGTCTCCAAAAGGCATCGTCGTCTTCGAGTGGTGACGGAATGCGTGTATTGCCTGTCAGACACAGCTTGAGCAGATCTACCAGCACACGCCGTACACCGGATTGACTACCCTGAATGCGCGGCAGAATCTTCTGCAGCAGCTGCAGGTCGAACGCTGCATCCTCTGTCATCAGATTAAAGCGCTCGTTGTACACGAGGTAAAAGCACACCGCATCACGGATACGGAATCCTACATGCGCATGGATGTCTTCCAAAACCGTATTCACCAGCACCAGCTGCTCGGTCGTGCGGCGGATCAGATCTTCGTAATCGCCAAGCGCGTCGATCAGCTGGAGATAGTCACTGCGGAGAAAAGACTGCTCCACCGGTACTACCTCGACCAGCTGCTGACTGTCCTCTGTAAGCCGCGGCAGCTGCATCAGGTCGATCGCATTGAACTCAATCGTATTCGCCCGGTCCAGCACACGCTTACTGAATGGGTACGTCGTCTCGTCCATGTTGACCGTGCCGACGATGTAGACGTTCTCCGGGATGCCGAGGTTGCCGTAGCGGGATTGGTCTTCCTCGGTATCCAATGCTCCCTCCGGGATTAGCGGGTCGGTCGCGATATGCCGCTCCTGTACCGTATTCACTCCATGACTGCGTCTGCTCGCTTCAGCTATATTCTGCTTCACTGCACTATCTGCCTGTCCGGCATATTCCCGTCCATTACCGGCAGAAAGCACTCCCTCTTCCATCCAGTGCTGCGTCTCCAGCAGACTCATCATGTCGCTAAAATAATGCTCGACCCGCGCCAGATTCATCTCATCGAGACAGACAAAGTACGGCTTTTTCCGGTTTTCCCTCCGCGACGCTTCCGCGATGACCATCGTCAGCGGTCCCGGCTTGAATACGCCGGACAGATCCTTGTATCCGATCAGATCTGCCGGATCGCTCCAATCCGGACGTACCGGAATCAATCGGAACTGCCCGTTATCTGCCGTAGCGCCTACTGCCTCCGCGAACAACCGGACCAGCCGCGTCTTGCCCGTACCCGATATGCCTGCCAGAATCACAAAAGGCCGCGTCTTCAGGGACAGGTAAAAGTTATGCGTCAGCTGCTCCGGGAAATAAAATCCACGCTGTGAGACATACTGCTGGATGTTATGCAGTGTCTCCTTCACATCCCGGTCACGAATGCGCGGTGAATAGGAGTCCGCACTGCTCTCTTCACGGATCTGACTGCTCCATACCGTATTCGGTGTAATCGCCGTGCTCTCGATATAGAACATATAACTGTCCATCGCATCCCACAGATCCGTGATCAGCTGCTCATTATCCGGCAAATGATCGGTCTCGTAATGGAAATACGCAATCGTCGACATCTGGTAATCATCCCCGAGCCGCCCATCGCCCAGCTCAATATCATCCGACATCTTCATCCGGCTGGCCGGCAGCCGGGAACGAATCTCCTGCGTACGCTCCTGCAGATAAGCCAGTCCCTCCCCGCGTCCCAGCTGACTGCGCGCCTCGCCCAGTCCCTGGTTGAGCGTCAGATAGATCCGCTTCATGTCTGCAGAGAACAGATACGCCACATATACACCACGCTGAATCGTATCCGTAATCTGCGGGTACATCACCGCAATCCAGGGTATGGTCGCCCAGTTGCCACGCCCCACCGATCCCTGAACTTTGAAATGATTATGGATAAACGGCAGCGACTTCAGATGCTCCGGTATATCCCGCCGCACATACTCCGCCAGCGGATGTCCGGACAGCGGCTGCGCCTTGGCCTGCGAGTAATTACGCGTGATGTTCATCAGGTCTTCGCGCAGGGAAAAGTCTGATTCTGGCGGAGCGTAGTAAGCATCCAGTTCATCGAGGGTGAAATGGTAGAGTTCATCCAAGACAGCCGGATTAAGCTGATCGTAGATCTCCGGCTTGAAGCCGATCGTGTAGCCGGAGTTGGGATAGTCCAGGATAGATGAGAGTGCTTCGATAGGTGTATCGATTACGTACTGCACTCTGTTCAAAGGCAGGTCTGCCCAGCGGAAAGCCATCCGGGATGGTGGTGCATCTACTGGCTCGCTTCTGGCTTCCCGTTTCTGGAAGTAATCGAGAAAGCGCTCCTTGATACGAGCCATGGATACTTCTCGTTCGCGGCTTGCTCGCATTTCATCGATGAGAACGAGGATGAGGACCATTTTATAGGATTTTTGCTTGTGTATGAAAATGTTTTGAAGTTCTGCAGGTAAGGTCATGTGTATGCTCCCATATTGTTTTATTACTGCTATTATATAGGACTATAGAAAAAAACAAAAAATGTTCTGCTGATAATATCAGCAGAACATTCATTTTAAACTACAACACCTTCATCTGTAGCCTTTTCATATAATTGATGCAGTATTTTACTTTGTTTCTCTGAAGGAGCGTGAATTAATCCTAAAGCCATTTTTTCAAGAATATCCATTTGTGTTTTTGTGACTTTACTTACCGATTGATACTTCTTATAATGTGCCAGTAGTTTTCCCCATACTTCTTTATGAGTATTTACAACGAAAACTTGAATTTCTATCCCACTATTTAGTTTCTTTTCCTTTTTATCTTCCCGCTTAATATACTTAGCTTCTTCTGTGTTCATTAATAGATTATCACTAAGAGATATTTTTAAATCTAGATCTTTTACTCGTCCCCAACATTCTTTCTTTTTACACCACTGAGCAATATTTGCAGAACCTCCAGGAGGAGTAGTAATAGAATCATACACTCCTTTTGTTATTAGCTTCATGAGAGAAGTAAGTTCTTTCGTAAGTCCCTGCTCTTCCCAGATTGTATTAAAGTTAAAATGCTTTCCTGAATATTCTACTAACTGAGATAAATAGGCAATACTATAGGTAACAGTCTGCGCTCTAAAACCACCATCATACCAGGAAGAACTAGAAATCAACTTTTCTACACTTTTAAAAAGAATCACACGTGATACTGCATCTTTAAAGTAACTCTCTGTTATTGCAAGTGTGTCTTTATCAAGCCATTCCGTAATATGATCTGCAAACGATGCAAAACTATATTGAGCTCCCTTTGAAACCACATCCGGTTTTTTTAGCCATGAATTTTCACTTTTAGATAAAAAGGTTTTATCTAAAAGTTGTGATTTGGGATTTTCTAACTGAAACTTAGCTTTCTCAGTTTTAGTAAGATAAGCTTGTTCATTAAGATATTCTCCTCTTACACGCTCATAAAACCAGTGAGTTCTTCGCTGAGAGCCTCCTACACTTGCAGCCCATACACGTTGAGAACTAGTCTTCATTTCTTTATGGTAAGGATTATTAGAAAAGAAATCCGATTTATTAACTTTATTTTGTGTATTTGCATACTCAGACACCTTAGAAACAAAATCATATTGCTGTTCTCTTTCTCTTACTACAGAAAGTTTCATTTGAACAGATACTTTCGAAACATCAAGCTTAGAGTTTTTCTTCGCTGCGTAAATAGATGATGTCGTCTGAGCGCCATTTACAATCTGGAAGTCTACAATTTTCGTTATATTTCCATGTTCATCAAACTCAACTTCAGTTGCTGTGGCGGTGATTCCATTATTATATGCAAAAAATAATTCTGGCTTGTATTCGATTGTATTTCGAATACCTTTATTGACCCCGCCTTTGAACTGTAAAAATGTTCTCACATTTTGCTCAAAAAGTTTCTGTCCAAATTGATCATAAATACCTACTAAATCATCGCCAGACATATATGATAAATAAGACTGATATTCCTCCGAACTAGTCGGAATCTCCAAAGCAGGCAATTTCACATTCACTTCAAAATTGTTATCTGTGTATTCTGATAAATTAATCTTATAAATGTATTCGATGTCAATAACTCTAAGATCGGTAGGTATGTCATCAATCACTTCTGAAGGCAGATCATTTAGAGTTCTAGTCATTTTTCCATCTGTCAATACAATTAATTTAAGTTTGCTAATTCTCTTAGTTTGAGCATAGTAATAAATATTATAAGCCATAGAATACGCATCTGAAGTTTCTTCCATATTTTTGTGAAGCCCTCGAAGACTTTTCTGTACAAATGTTCTAAGTCGTTTAAACTTTGTATTAATTTGTGTTTTGTTAAATGTCTCGATATAATCTTCTTGAAAAAAATGATGAACTAACACTGTAAGCATCTCTCTAGTCTCATCGTAATCATAACCATGAACTTCGATACCCGTCTTAGTATAATCTGCAGCTGTATAATCGCTGCTAAGCTCCCCTATACTAACCAAGGTCTCACATGTATTCTCAAAAAAAGATTGGCTCCGCATTAAACCTCTGCTTTCTGCATCAGCTAAAATACTTTGCAAAAAGTCTTGATGAAAGTCTTCTAGACTAATCATATTTTATCCCCTTACTTTAGAAAGGTATCTAGGCTAATTTCGAACTTTTCGCATCTTGCCAGATCAATCGAATAGGTCGCCAAAATGATAGCATCTGAAACATCTTTTGGTGTTATTTTAGGAAACTCTTCTGCGACATAGAAAAGACGCTGCTTGTCTACGATAAAGCTATTTAACTCCTCTTTGATCAGCTCAGGAGCATAACCGTAAGATATAAGCTTGGCTTCAAACAATTCTAAGTCAGCAGAGCTTCCTTGCTCAATGATTAAAAATCTAATTTTGTTGACTAATTCCTCAATCGATTGGCCATTTTCTGAAGCAGTCAAAGCAAAAGTTGCCAGATAGATCGATTCTTTTTCGCTATATAATTGTTTAAGAGAGGAGATGCTAACGGCATCTCCTTTAGACGTTCTATAAGATTTCACTTCTAGTACTGAATCATCTAGTAAAAAATCTTGCTTATCAGCTTCAGGTCCATTCCAAGATATAAGAGCTTGACGAACTCCAACTTTAGGAATTATAACCTCTACAAAGCAGCAAAGCTCAGCAAACAATCCCATTTGTCTTTCTATAGTAAATGAACTTGTTTTATCATATTGAAGCAGTTGTTGCCAGCGCTTAAGCCGCTGTTCTACTGCTTCAATCATTTTAGAACTGTTAGGATAATTTAGAACCACTTTAATAAGATCTTCGCAAAGAGTATAAAAAATTTCCCATTCATGTAGATTTTGTAAGATAAGAAAAAAAGCTGCTTGGTCTACTTGTGTCTCATCTTTGATAAGGTGGATACTTTTGAGTTTAATCATGTGAGTTTCCTTACTGAAAGCCCCATCTGTTTGAATTTTCAGACCATAGTTCCCTTTAGAATCGATAATCCAAAACAAATTATGAGAAGTAGCAGCATCTACACGACGTTGAGATAGCCTATCCATTTTAATCCAAGGATTAAATTTCGGGATCATAGTCATCATAATCTTCCTCTGTCTCACTTAGCAGGTTTTTAATAGTTACACTGTTGATTTTTACTTTTACAGTTTTTTTTCCACTCTGTATTCCGCCTGGAAAGCTTATACCAAATGCAGCTAAATTAGTTTCTTTTCTTGTATTTTCTTGATTTATAATGTTTCCTTTTCCTAAACTAATGCTCCCGTCAATCATATGCAGCATCAAAAGCGGTCTTTTCAACTTGCTCCGCGCAGCTTTTCGATCACTCCCACACTCAGCACGCTCCTCGGGTGAAAGAGAGATACTCTCTGCTGTACCACTTGATACCTGTCTATTCTTGACTTCTAAATAATCATTTATATGAATAAGTTGCCGTTTTTCTTGTTTAATCTTAATGTTACCCACAGAAAATTCTGCAGTGTCCTTGCTACCATTATATAGAGCGACGTCCCAATCTGTATTCATTTTTCTTACATATTCTCGAACAAACTCAATAGGCATTCTAGAATTAAATCCAAATTGATCTGAAGCTACAACTTCAAAATTATTTAAAAAGTCTTCAATGATACTTTTTTCAACACACTTCCACAGGTGACTTTTATATATGGGTTCCTCTTTATCTTGATCTGACCATTCCTCTACTTTATACTCATCTTCTAATTGGAGGATAAGTTTTTCAATTAGTCCTACATTTTTTTTATTTAATTCAGTATCGCTTGGAATCCAACTTGTTTCTTTAGATGTACCATCTAGCTTCATTTCAAAATAAAGGTCTTTACTACTTTTCTGCTTATTTCTTGCTGTAACTTGTAATCCACTATCTGGATGGTATTTAACAGAAAGACCAAAATCTTCTGGAGTCATTTTAGCTTTAGCCATTCTATTCAAATCATCAACCAAATCCTCAGTTGCTTCAATAATTAATTTAAATCGAGTTGCAACATCTTCTGGCATATAAATGTAGCAGAGATCCTCATAATTAGTTCGATAACCAAACCATCTTCCCATTTGCATAAGTGTATCGTAAAACACAGTACTTCTAATAAAGTAACTTATACTTAATCCTTCAACTGTGTATCCTCTTGATAAACTAGTACCTCCAACAACTATAGCATTAGTGACTGTGTCATTTCTGTAAACAAGTGGAATTGTAGTATTATTATGAACTTCTCTTACAATGACAGTATTAATCGTTTCTAATAAGCTCCGAAGAACTTCTATCCATTCAAACTCCAGTTCAGCATATCGTAAGTTAAATGTGTGTTCTAAATTTTTAATAATTTGATTTTGTTCTGAAGCTTCATGATTCAATCCACCATAACAATTGACAGAATATTGAATTTCTTCTAAATATTTCTGTGTTAAAAAACTGACTTTTTGGTGAACCATAGTAAAACGAGTAACATGTACTAGCATACTATTATGTTTATCACCTTGTCTTCTTAACTTCCTGATTGCTATATTAAGCAAGAAATGACGTACGGCTTCATATAAACTTTCAGGTAAACTAGTTAAAGGAATTTCTTTCTTGTGTGTAGTAGGAAGAATTTTGATATGATCTTTGATTTTTATAATATGTTTTAACTCTGGATCCAAAAAGATTTTAGCTGCTCCAAAGTAATTAGTTGGAGCTTTCAACGCATAAATGAAATCTTTCGGAAAAATATCTTTACCTACATCATCATTAGTAGCCTCATGATCTATAAAAATATTAGCATAAGGAGTAGCTGTGTAAGCTACATAAGCACTTTTATGAAATAAACTTAAGAGTTCTCTAAGTCTCCTATTAATGATAGTAGGATCTTCTTTACTACTTGTATTGATCGATGCATAATCCGATTCATCGTCAATCATTAACATCGCATGCTTAGCAATAGGTCCTCGATATTGTGTTTTTAACCAGCCAATCACATTCTTCAATGTATTAGAATTTTTTTTAATGACTAGCAAAATTGGAGCACTAATATTATCTAAGTTTAATCCTTGTTTATTTCTATCTGCATCTCGTTTATTAAAATCTTGTTCGGCTGTTGTCAAGCTTATTGGTAACATTTCCGTTTTCATGTTTCCAAGAGTACCTACACCCACAGGAATGCCCTTATCCTTTCCAATAAAGGCTTCATTCATGCGAACTTGTGTCTGATCTCTTAAGTTATTCATACCACCAGCAACAACAACTATAAATTTATAGCCAGCGTCTGCAGCTTTGCAAACTAAGGCTGAATAATTTCCTGTCTTTCCAGACTGAACATGTCCTACAACCATGCCCAATCTTGAGAAGGCTTGAATCGATTCATTCAGTGGATTCTCTATATTATCCATTACTCTGTCAGTGTCTTCATCTGTCGTTGTAACAACTTCCCGAGACATATAACGGCCCATTTGTTCTTTATACCTTTTCCAATAGTAACCTTCACATTCCTGTTTTACCTTACTAGTCCACCATGTTGTATCTCTTTTTTGTTGATCTTCACCCTGTACTAAAATTCCTCCCTCCATTCTAATATCAAAATGGGTTTCCAATTCACGTTCCATACGTTGCCAATCCTCGTCAGAAAGTTCTTTAAGCTCAGGAACAGACAAAATCATTGCAAACGTCGTAAGACCTATAGAAGGTATAAACTTTTTAGTGTTTTGAATTTCTTCTTTAATTTTATTTTCTGGTAAAACTCCTTCAACTTCTTGAAGTTTTTTAAGAATAAACTTTTTTATTTCTTGATAGCTATTGATTTCCATTATTAAACAACTCCTTATGATTTTTAAAAATCTCTGTTTTGAGTAAATCTTTGATGGCTTCGTCGCTTAATCCTGCCAATTTCAATTTAGTTGCAATATCCTTAATATCTTCATCAGTTAACATCGTTGTCTGCTGCAATTCATAAGGATTCTGCTGCAACTGGGCTTGAATCGATTCAAGTGGAAGATATGCCTGCAGACCTTTTAAGTACATATCTAAAAGTTGACGATTACTTTCAGACAGATCTTCTTGTAGCTTTTCTAAAAGAGGATGACTTTGATTCAATGCAAAGCGTAACCCAGAATCATGAGGAACTAACTCCCAAAATTTTGTTGTTGTCTTGTCTTCAATTTTCCTGCCCCTGCCTGTATAGGGTCTTGATCCTTTTTCAGTAACTTGCCGAATAATATTTTTAAGATCATTCTTTATTTCTGGTGCAGGACTAGCTGTAGATTTTTTAATATCGATATCCCATAATTTATCCTGTTCATTTGTAATATCTACTTTTATACGAACCAGTTTATGAGCATCATTTGCTCGATGAAGTCCCCACCATGTTCCATAAATCAGCAATCTACGTGCTCTGTACAAATAAAATCCTTGCGACTTTATGTAGCCATCTTCAGTAGCATACTGCTCGTACTCTTGTTGAGACAATTTCGAATGGTGCGGCAGAATGTATGGCTGTACAATAATAGTCGATTTATTAATTTTCAATTTTTCAATAGCCAACTGTTGTGTAGCAGGATGGCTAGTATTAAATGGGTTAAACGGTTTCAACGGATTATTATTGATCGTTATCGTTATTGCTTTATACTTAGGAGCACCTTCAAGAAATTGATGAAAAACTAAAGAAAGATGTTTTCTTAATCCTGAAATAGTAGAGGATAAATCATCTTTACTGACACCGTCGATCAGCTGCCAAACAATCAAAGTTCCACTTTCTTGAGCTTTTAGTTGCTTAAATAAAGGTAAATGGTTGAGCTGTCGAAGCGTAGGAGTGAGAAGTGCCCATTCGTCTTCTTTAGCAATATAATTAAGATCCCACTGTTTAGCTGAAATTTTATTGCTTTTCTTAGAGATCACTGTAAGCTTAGTGCACTGGGAAAAAGAAGCCGTTTTCAATCCAAGTCCAAATCTTCCTAAGTCTAATTTGCTTCTCGTATCGTTAGGGTTTTTAGTACCCAAACGCATGGCTTCCACAAGATCTTTATTGGACATTCCATTGCCATTATCGAGCATACAAAATATAAGATCCGGTTCAGGGAGCATATGAATATGTATTTCAGAAGCTTCTGCTGCAATGCTATTATCTAAAACATCTGCAACAGCTACATCGAATGTATAACCAACATCTCGAAGAGACATAATAAAATTTCGAACATTAGGACTCACAATTTCTTTTTTCATGATCATCAACGCCTTTTCTATTAAGCTTACTGATTTTTATTGTCTACTTTTGCAACTTTTGCTTATATTTATCGGCATAAGGTTAATTTTTTATTACCAAATCACTTCAAATTGAGGTATTAATATGGATGATAAAGACTCAAAAATTTTATTTTTTTGGAACACGCTAAAAACATGGTTTAATCAGAACCATAGAGACTATCCATGGCGTCATACTGCAGATCCTTATTATATACTCTTAGCAGAATTCTTATTACAGCAGACTCATGTTAGGAAAGTAGAAGAAGTATATTATTCTCTATTAAATCAATTTCCGACTATTAAAGATCTGTCTAAGGCTTCAGAATCACAACTTATTAATTTAATTAGCCCTATTGGTCTAATTTACCGTGCTCAGCGGATTAAATCAACTGCTAATCAGGTATATTTTAACTATGATGGTAAAATACCTGATAATTTTGAAGATTTGATGTCGCTCCCAGGTGTTGGTCATTATATCGCTAATGCTGTTCTATGCTACGCCTATCATCAGAAGACAGTTCCTATCGATACCAATGTTATTAGATTATTTATACGATATTTTAATTTATCTTCAGATAAACCACGTCCTAGAACTGATAAAGTTCTTGCTTCACAAATACGTCAGCTGTATATATTCGATTTTGATTATCGAACAGCCAACTGGGCTATTTTAGATTTTGCTGGTTTAGTATGTACCATGATTAAGCCCAAATGCTTAGATTGCCCTCTAAATATACATTGTGCCCACTATAAAAAAAGATCCTCTAGCTCATAAGAGCCGAGGATCTTTTCTTTATAAATCAGCTAATTCTACAGGCAAAATTATATCTTTTAGAGAGTGATCTGGTGTATGCCCTAAATAGGCGAGCAGCTGATCAGCTACAGCACGCCCAAGCAGCGGAGGAACAGCATTACCTACCTGCTGATATTGAGCATCTTTCGCCCCTATAAAGATAAAATCATCTGGAAAAGTCTGAAGTCTAGCTGCTTCTCTTATACTTACTGCTCGATTTTGAACCGGATGAATCCACATTGACTTACGAGCGTTTAATACTGTTCCCGAAGGAGCATCATATTTTAATCGCAGATATACCGTATTTTGAGTTCGATTAGGATTTGAATACGTATGTTTAAAGGACTCATCCAAATGATGAAAGTTTTGTCCTGGCTGTAAAACTTCAAATCTTTGCATAGCTGTCGCTCTTGTATCTGTCATAATATGATTTCTTACATCTGGCATGCCTGCCTGAAGATAAGTAAGAAGAGGATTAGGATATTCCATTTTGGTTTTTAGTAATGGACGATCTTCTTCCATTATAACTAAAGGTTTTACATGTTCTAAATCTTCAATGGCATCCTTTACTGTATAAAAGTTGGTAGGATTTTCAATAATAGCATTCGGCAGTTGAATTTTCTCTTCGCCAACGATTTCTTGTCTTACACCCATTAAGAATAAACGTTCACGCTGCTGAGGAGCTCCAAAGTTAGCAGAATTAAGGATAAAACTCTCTTTATTCAGTTGATACCCTAAACTTTCAAATTTAGATATTAAATAATCTAAGACAACATAGGTTTTAAGCTCAACTAATATTTCATTATTCTCTCTATAGAAGCTTCCAAATTCGAGTCGATTTGTTTCAATTTCTCCAACTCGCATGATCACCTGTTGAATTGAGATAACTTCATTTAAACAAGAATAAATATCTTCAGTCGAACTATTACTATCTTCCAAAAGATTCCCAAGAATAATCCATTTTTTACGATATTCAGTACTCCAATAATACTGATGTTGCTCTTCCCAATTTGAAAAATAACCTTTAAGAGCTGGTCTTATTTTATTCAAGTAAACTGCTGCTTCTTTCTTTTTACGATTGAGATGGCTAAGTTTAGAAAAAAGTACTCGATCTTTAAGCTCATACTCAGGCATAGAAACTCGAAAAGGATCATTCAAAAAAGCAAGTAATTCATCATTCAATGCTTTAACTTCTCCCAAAGAAACTTTCTCATCTGTTGGGTTAAGCCCCAGAGTTCTCACTTCTGATTCATCTTGCTCTGCTAAAAAGAATTTATGTTTATTGGATTTAAGCTCTTTAACATTTTCCATAACAAAAGCATCTGGTTGAAGTTGCTCAATCGCCTTTACATATTCTTTAACTAGCTGATTATTTGCAGAGATAAGTGCAGCTTTCTGCCTATTAGCATTGGAAAATCCTTGACAAGGTGGACCACCAAACACAATGTTTACTTTACCTTGTCCTATACTCTTACATTCATCCAATATTTGATTATAATCAACGTTTCGGATATCTCCGTACATTTTAACTTCAGGGTGATTAGTTACATAGGTTTGCTGAGCTGATACATTATTTTCAACGGCTGCTATTATTTTAACTTGCCCAGTTTGTAGAAACCCCAAACTTAGGCCGCCAGCTCCAGAGAATAGATCAACGGCTGTCAACTTACCGCTCTCCACTACGAGCGCCTCCTTCTGCGGGAACAAACGTTCCTTTTAAGCAGCTTAACATGAATTGCTGCAAAGTACAATAAAATGGCTTTAGAAATCTATTTTACAGTTTAAATTCTTCAAACGCTAGACAAAAAGAACCTGTTTATTAAACAGGTTCTTTTATTTACTATTTTTAGAAGAGCAGTGCATCTAGCTTTTCGCTAATTATTAATTCTAAATCAGCTCTATCTAGTGCATCTAAAATTGTTACGCCACCAAGCTGATTGACATACATCATAAGACTTCGGAATGTTTCACGTTTCACCGATATCTGTTCTACTTTTTCTTTTTGATGAAGCACAGTTAGAACGGCTCGGGTAATATCTCGGTTGCCAGAAAACACTCGTTCTAAGAGACTCTGCGCAATATCCAATTTAGATAGAAGCATAGCAGTTAACTCAAATGGATCTTCTCTGTCCTCATCATAAGAAACATACCCGTACCACCAAAGACGAGCTATACCATGACGAACTAAAGCCCTTCCTTTATTTGACATAAAGAAATATCTTTCTCTAATAGCGTCTTCTGGTTTTTCTTTTTTTAAATATGATTCCACTGGCCATCTCTTACGCATATAATTCCAAAAGGTTTGATGAGATAAGTATACCCACATCCTTTCATCACATGCTTGTGCCAGCGTTAGATCTTTCAAAGCATTATATACCTTTTTAGTATTTTCTAAATCATAGTGTATAGTGGTGCTTGCTGGCATATGCAGATCAATCTCTTCAACACGGATTTTAGAAAGAAAGCTCCATTCTGCTTTACCAAAGTAATCAGTTAACCAAGGTTCATTCATTTTATATTTTAGAATATTATTTTTAATATTAGATTTAATATCATCTAATGAATCTTCACTAATATAATTTAGGTTCAATATTATTCACCTTCATCTTCCAAATTCATAAGTGCATTAAGGGATTGAGTCAGCGGATCTCCTATTAATTTCTGAGCGATAGAAATTGTAGATTCTTGATCAAAATTATGGTTGCCTAGCTCAATACCAAAGTCCTTTAATCTCATACTTATCACTTGATACCATCTGCACTCTTCGTAGTCAATATCAGCAGTTTGTTCATTCTTTAACATTTCCAATATCGAAACAAGCGCTGGAATAACGATCATAGAAGACAGCAATGGCTGAAGACTAGAGTTCAATGAAATAGTCTTGTATTGATCAAAATTATCAGTAGAAAGCTTAATAATAATTTTGTTTCCTGAAGAATCAACCTCGATTGCTTGTGCTTCATCATTCCGATTAGGTTGTATAGAGAAAATGGACGGGATTCTTCTAAGTGGATCAATCTCTTTCTCTGCATAGAAAGAACGCTCCATATCTAAAGCAAGAATATCTCCTTTTTTAATTTGAAAACCAAATCCTTCGTAGTCAGGATGAAACTCATCCAGTATATAATTATTAATATTATCTACAGCAATGATAAATGCACAGATTTGTACTTTTCCCTCCACATCTTGAGCCGGAAGCTGAAAAGTAAATTTATTATTAAACGAAGAAAAAATTCTACGATAACGTGTAGTCTGACATTCGAAATGAAAAGCATATTTAGCTTTTCCTTCCTTAATCAATTCATGTATTCCTTCACTACTAGTTACACATTCTGCATCAAACAAATAAGTAGTTTGTGTTTTCGAACTTTTAAGTGAAGCTTGAAAATCACTATAAGGAAAATCATCAGAATAGTAAGAAAGAACAGGATGCGGATACTGTCTAGAACTAATTTGCATATACAGCCACCTCCAGTGCACAGCGAAGTGGTTCTTTTAATGTAATTGTTAATACTGCACGTTCTTTTTTATCAAACAATATGGGTCCTAGTTTGATTTCATTTTCAATATGGATATGCTCTCCTAATTGTTCAGCAGCACGAATCTTAGCTTTTTCGCCTCCAACTTCACCTAGGATATTAACACCTACATAACCATAACCATCTTCATTCGATTTCATGGTTACTCTGTATTTTCCTTCTACTGGATCAATACAAAAAATTCTAGATTGTGTTATGCGAAGGTTTTTGTTCGCTTTAGGTTCCAATTGTTTGTCTGCCTCCGGGCGTAATGATCCTTCCTTATTTCCCTTTTCTTCCAACCCATGTTCCTCAGAATTTTGATCATCGTCATTAGATCCATTATCACCTGTTTCACTCTCTTCAGCTTTATCTGAGTCAGAATTGCTTTCTGGGTTAGATGGTCTGTTTACCTCTCTCTGATCTACTTCAATACCAGGAGAAGTATACTCCTCTTCCTCCTCTATTGAATCCTGCTCATAAGAAGGAAAATCACCTTCATTGGTAATATGGTGAGTATTTGGTCTGTTTTGACGATCATTCATTTGCATTTGAATTTCTTTAGGTGCCGATTTTTCTCCTTCTAATTCAGCCAATGGAGTATTAAGATGCTGGTCATCCATTTGATCTGGCAAATAATCGCTTAAACCTTCTACATCTAGTTCTTCTACAGCTTCTCCTAAAGAAATAGAACGAATATGTTCATTCATCCAAGCATAAAGTTTCTTTATAATATTTTTTGCATATTTAGGATCATCATGACGCTCTGCTTCCCAAGCAGTATGTGTAGGAGGCTCAATCTGTCTTAGGAATTTATTGATTTCATCACCATCAGCAATGAGTACACCTGCAAATTTAAATGGGGTCCTAAAGTTACCTTTGTCATAAATTTTCATTCCAGTACTTCTCACCATTGCAACTCTTTTAGGTGCCTCTTTGCCTGGTAAAACATACATACGAATTTCGCCTAATCCTTCAAAATTTTCTTCAACAAATTTGTTGGCATTTGATAAGGTATACGCTTCATAGTAAGAATAAGATAAGCAATCTGCTTCATTCTTTGTATATTTTTCTAAAATTAAAGGCAGCGTCTCAGCATTTATCTCTGTATCTCCTACAGTTACAATAAGCTTCTGATCTAAAATAGCTATAATGAAACTTTCAAGCACAGAACGAATCACTTTAGATTCCCAGTCACTTTCTGCATGAAACCCAGCTACAAAAACATCAGTCCCTACTTCGTCTCGAAGGAACATTTCGCTGATTTTCATTCTTTCGTTGATCGGTTCATTTCTAATAGCTTCGCCATAGTAACCAGTTCCTTGAGTGGGTTCATTATTATCATTCATATGAGTAACTAGCTTCGCTACACCTTGGAAAGCTTCTACACCATCAATATCCATTGTGCTGTAAAATACAGTTCTGAGATCTGAACAGGCAAATGGGGCATGCTTACCAATACCAAAAGATCCACCAGATTTAGAATCTTTATTAGAAGAACCTACTGATTTGATTAAATTATGCCATCCTCCCTGACGTCCCAGTTTAGAACCAGTGAGTCCTGTTGTATTATAATCACTGATTTTCAAGAATTTAATTGTATCAGCACCCATAACATTTAAAGCATTTTCGAAGAAAGCTACTGTCTTAGCATTATCTGACCAATACTTTAAACTATCTTTAAGCATTTTAATATATGCATCCCGAGCTGGAAAATCAGAAGCTGGTATCTCAAGCACTTGAAATTCTACTCTAACAGGCTCTAGACTTCCTGATACTCTAGCATCACAAGAATTCTGATTAATCTCTCGTGCTAGAGAATCCCAAGGATTACCCTTAAAAGTTTCTATTCCTGCATCATTAAGTCCCGTAATTTGTCCATAGTTATTAGACGGAAAATTCCAACCGATCATTTTTAAGCTCCTGTTCTATCAAGTTTCGTTTACATTCTACTGCTAGCTTTTGTACAAGATCTACGGTAACAGCATTACCTACCTGCTTATACTGCTTATTTTTTGGCATATCATTCGGAAAAGAGAAAAAGCTATCCTTAAACCCCTGCAATCGAGCACATTCGATTGGTGTTAGTTTACGAATTCCCCAATCATCTTTAATCACCGGAACATTATGTCCACCTTCCCCCATATTTGCTGTTAAAGTAAATGTGGTAGAATTTTTATTTTCGCGTACATAAGCTCGTCTTAGGAGGTATACTGAATCTTCGCTACCTTCTGCCATTTTATCAGCAAACATCTTTCCATATTTACTATCTTCGTCAAAATAATACTCTGCCTCTGCTTTGCCTTCTATATCTAGATATTCTTTCACATCATTTATTGATTCTATTACTTCAGGAAATTTAAAAGTATTCATTCGGAAATAGTCTTGTGAAAAAGCCACCATATATAGTCTTTCTCTATTTTGTGGAATATCAGTATGATCTTTTGTATTTAGAACTATTGCATTACTTCGTTGGGTCATTAAGTTTCCTTTAGGATCAAGAGGTACTCTAAACCAATATCCAGCTCTCTTGATTTCTTCTTCAATTATGTTAATTGTATTTTTATTATCATGGTATATAAGGTTTTTCACGTTTTCTAGCACTAATATTTTTGGCTTATTTTCTCCAAATTCTTTAATCAATCGAATAATTTCAAAAAAGAGTTGGCCTCTCGGATCGTTAAAACCAAGCTTATTCCCTGCAAGTGAAAACGATTGACACGGAAATCCTGCTGTTAAAATATCTATTGGTTCTAACTTGTCTCCTCTAACTGAAAGCTCTTCTACAGACTTCTCAATCAATCTAGTTTCCGGGTAATTATGTCGATATGTTTTCGCAGCATAATTGTCTAATTCATTTGCCCATACCACATTAAATCCTTCATTTTTAAAAGCACTACAAAAACCACCAATGCCTGCAAAAAGGCTGCCTACTGTATATTTCTTACTCTCATTTAAATTCAAGTATCTCCACTCCAAAAATGATAAATTTACAATTTTCATTGATACTCTTAATCTTTTTAATAACGAAATAGCATAGTGTACAGAAATGAATTTAATTTAAAATTAGATACTGGGATTATATGCGTGATTCCTCACACAGTCAATTTAGATCTAAACTCCTAATTTTATTAATGCCAATCCTCTATGCAATCTATTTTATACTTTCCTCCAAAATTATAATATAGACAGAAAAAAGTGACTCGCCAAAGCTTATGTAGCTTGACAGGTCACTTTCTCTTATTATAGCTATATAATATGATCGAAAACGACCACTATATTAGGAGCAGTTAGTTTCCCATCTCAATTTATAGTTACTATAATAACATAATCAGAAAAGGTGACTCAAGTAATCCTATAAATAGATCTTCTTCAAAATCACTCAAATACTTTTTAAGCTTTAAATAATCTTAACTACATATCTCATACGGAAGGGAATAGGTGCTAGTGAAAGAGTATATTTTATATTTTTTATCTATAATAAGTTTAAGCCTTACTTTGTTGTTTTTGTTTTTCAATCCCTACCATGTCCCTGCTGATGCTGGAACAATTCTAATTATCGCAGTACTACTAGTTGTTCCCCTTTTAATGACTTTATTATTCTTCCGGTATCAACTTTATAAGTGGGCGTCACTATCTTTTATTATTCAAATTCCTATATCTAGCTATCTCGGCATCTCTAGCTTTTATAGTATTTGGAATCTATTCCTAGTCATTAATATTATAGTTATGTATATTCTAATTCAGTCAAAACAACGCATCTAGAATTATTTATCCAGTATTTTACGACTTCATTTAGAAAGCAGGTTACCCTATGCGCGACTCTACTCGACAACGAACTGGCTTCATCCTGCTCGCCGCTCTATCCCTCATCACAATCATCATTCTAACCATGATCTTCACCAATTCACGCCGTGCCAGCGTCTACCTGATCCCGGAGAACTACAATGGATGGGTACAGATCATTTACAACCAACAGAGCTATCCACCGATCGATACCAGTCTCACCAAAGCTACCTTCCCTATCGGATCAGACGGTGTCCTTCGGACTTCAACACCAGAGGTATCCGAAGGGATCGCAGAGGATCAGTATTACTGGGTAGATGCACAGGGAGAACGAACGCCAATCGATACGCAGAAATTGATACACGGCAAGAGCGTCCGCAGCAGTGGAACAGACGGTACTGAACAAGACTCTGAAACCGTAGCCGAGGAATTTTTTGTAGGTACAGAGGAAGCGTATAAGCAGACTCCGGCTCCTTCGCTGGAAGATCATCTATAATATTGAATGAGGCCATTATACTTCCTGAATATATCCAGCTATCCTTATAGTAAGCTTAGAAGAGCAGACCCGCTTAGAGGTCTGCTTTTTTGTTAATTCTACGGGTTATACGTTAAATTCACATGCATAATACCATCCTTACCACCAGGAAAAGGATCGACATACTGAATATCCAGAAAGTCTAGCTTCTCCTTCCACTGTTCTCTCTGAAGATCGTGGTAACTCTCACCATATCGATCAAAGACATACGACAATACGAGTGCATTGATAGAAGCTGCGCCATTCTGCATCTTTACCCAGGATTCCGGTAGAAC
>Ga0308161_1002469_pt1 | contig 19525 bp, 18 predicted proteins | sample PhyFR2_FD_201034 | JGI IMG/M metagenome (GOLD analysis project Ga0308161, IMG submission 201034) | Phyllosphere microbial communities from UC Gill Tract Community Farm, Albany, California, United States - DLSLF.R2 | ecosystem: Host-associated > Plants > Phyllosphere > Unclassified | place: USA...
TATCGTGTGGTTGCCCGCCGCAAGGCGCGCATGATCCTCGGTAGCTCAATTGGCAGAGCAATCGGCTGTTAACCGATAGGTTCTTGGTTCGAGTCCAAGCCGGGGAGCGAGATGTCCACGCCCATCTAGCGTGGCTCTCACCCTAGGCCCGGGCTTCCACCCCGGGCCTTACCTTTTTCCGGAGAGCGGCCACGGATCACCCGCTCGGCCCGCCGCGGGCACCGGCCGTGGGAGCGGTTCCACTAGACTCGCTCCGGCCCTCGTCCGAGGCCGGAGAGGACACCGCCCGTGCACGCAGCGACACCGCGCGTGCGCCGCGACCTGCAGGGCCTTCGCGCGATCGCGGTGCTGGCGGTGGTGGCCACCCACCTGACCGGTTGGCCGCGGGGCGGCTTCGTCGGAGTCGACGTGTTCTTCGTGCTGTCGGGCTTCCTCGTCACCGGCATCCTGCTCCGCGACCTGGAGTCTCGCGGAACGGTGCACCTCCGGCGCTTCTTCGCCCGCCGCGTGCGTCGTCTGCTCCCCGCGGCTCTGCTCGTTCTCGCCGCTGTCGTGGGCGTCGGCTTCCTCGTCTTCCCCGGCGTACGCGCGGAGGCCCTCGTCGCCGACGCGCTCGCTGCGGCGGGATTGGTGTCGAACTGGCGATTCGCGCTCGAGGGTCGCGACTACTTCTCGAGCGTCGACGTGTCGCCGCTGCAGCACTTCTGGTCGCTGTCGGTCGAAGAGCAGTTCTCGCTGTGCTGGCCCGTACTCGTCCTCCTCGCCGTGTCGGTCCTCCCCGCGCTCGCTCGCCGCGGGCGCGCCGGTCGCTCGGCGGTGGGCGTCCTCGCGGCGCTGGTCGTCGTGGCATCCGGAATCGTCGCGTGGATGCAGACCGCGAGCGACCCCACGGTGGCCTACTTCTCGACGTTCACGCGCGCGGGGGAGCTCGGCGTCGGTGCCGTCCTCGCCAGCCTCGCACCCGCGCTGGCGCGCCTTCACGCAGCCGTGCGCGTGCCCCTGGCCTGGATCGGCGTGGGCGTCGTCGCCGCCTCGTTCGTCATCGTCGACCCCGGCTCGCCGTTCCCCGCACCGTGGGCGGCTCTGCCGGTCGCCGGGGCCGCGCTCGTGATCGCCGCGGGGATCGGGGGAGACCCGCGGCATCGATCCTTGTTCGTGCTGACCAACCCGCTCGCCGTGTCCGTCGGCGACGTCTCGTACTCCCTGTACCTCTGGCACCTGCCCGTCATCGTCTTCGCCGGTGCACTTCTCCCGCAGGGACCGGCGGCGCTCGCGATCACCGTGCTCATCCTCGTGGTTCTCACCGTGGCGACCTCCCTGGGCGTCGAGCAGCCGCTGCACCGCTCCCCGTGGCTGAGTAGAGACCACAGGTCGGCTCTCCCGTCCGAGTCGCTCGCCTCCGCACCCGCGCCCGTGACATCCGTGGAGACCGAACCAGCCGCTCGGATCACCTCCGCCACGCCTCCGCGCCCATCCGCCCTGGCGTCGCGCCCGGCCGGATGGGTACCGGGTCAGCGGTACTACCCGGGCTCGCGACCCGCCGTGCCTGCGCAGCCCGACTCGATGTCCGCCCTGTCGCGGATCGACCCACCGGCCGTATCGCCGCTCACCGCGGCGACACCCGCGGGCACGACACCCGCACGCACGGCATCCGCGCCATCACCCGAGCCGCCTGCTGCCGCGCAGCCCCTTGCGGCGACACCCGCGCCCCGCCCGACCTGGGCCGACTGGCGCTCCCGCTTCGCTCCGCGCATGGGTCTGGCCGCCGCGAGCCTCGTGATCGGCGCGGGCGCGACGGTGCTGGCCGTCTTCGTCGCGTACGGAGCACCCGCACTCACGGTGGCGCCCGCGCCCGCAGCGGTCGCTGCGGCCCCCGACGACGGCGATTCCCTCGCCGCACTGCAAGCCGATCTCGCCGCCGCGACCACGGCGCCGGCCTGGCCCGATCTGCACCCGTCGATGGACGATGCGATGCGGGAGTCCTCCGCGGACAATCGCGCGCACGACTGCTTCACACCCGACCCTCTTCCCGACATCGGCCGCTGCACCTGGGGCAGCCCCGACGCACCGCGGCACCTCTACCTCGTCGGGGACTCCAGCGCGATGGCCTACGCGCCCACGTTCGCGAAACTCGCCGACGACAGCGGCGGCCAGTGGCGCGTCACCACGGTGGGGATGTACGGATGCCGCTTCACCGACGTCCTCATCGAGAGCCGGGATCCCGCGGTCACGGCGGCCTGCGCACAGCGCAAGGCCGACGTCGCCGCGCTGATCGCCGCCGCCCCCGCGGATCTTCTCGTCGTCTCGAACGCCTTCACCCTGGCCCGCACGGTCGACGGACGCGATCTCAACGCCGAGGAGGTGGCATCCGCTGTCTCGTCCGAGGTCGGCGGGTGGGCGCCGGCGGGACGCACGGTGTACCTGTCTCCGCCCCCGCACGGCGCGGACCTCGGTCGCTGCGTCTCGAGTGTGACGGGCCCGGGGGCGTGTCTCGCGGCCGTCGACGACGTCTGGATCACCATGGAGGGCGCGGCCGAGGCGCGAGCCACGATGACGGGCGACACGGCGATCAGCGCCCTGCCGTTCACGTGCGTCGACCGGGTCTGTCCCGCGTTCGCCGGGGACATCCCGGTCCGCTACGACGAGATCCACATCACGCCCGCGTACGCGGAGCGTCTGATGCCGATCCTCCGCGCGGACCTGACCGCACGCGGCCTGCTGTGACGGCCCATCCCGACGCGAAGACTGCGAGGCTGGGAGCGTGACCCCCGCGAACGATCCCGACCGGTACGACCTCGATGCCCTGCGCGAGAGCCTGCTCGACGAGCGCGGGGGAGAGGTGGACGACAGCATCCCCGAGCTCGCGGATGCCGATCCCGACCTGTGCGCGATCGCCCTCGCCCTGCCCGACGGGACCGTGCGCCGCAGCGCGGACGCGGATGTCGCGTTCAGCATCCAGTCCGCCGTGAAGCCCTTCTTGTTCGCTCTCGCGCTGCTCGACACCGACGGCGAGGCTCTCGACCGGGTGGGCATCGAACCCACGGGGGAGTCCTTCGACGCGATCAAACTCGAAAGCGGGACCGGACGACCCCCGAACCCGATGGTGAACGCGGGCGCGCTGCTCACGGCGTCCCTGGTCGATGGCGAAGGACCGACCGAACGCAGCGCCCGCATCGCGCGGGGCCTCGCCGGCTTCGCCGGCCGGGAACTCGACGTCGATGAAGACGTCGCGCACAACGAGCACCTGCTCGGCGACCGCAACCACGCCCTCGCCCACCTCATGCGAGCCGAGGACACGCTCGCCGTCTCCGCTGACGACGCCGTCGCGGTCTACGCGCGCGCCTGCGCGACACTCGTGGATGCCGCGACCCTGGCCGTCATGGGAGCGACGCTCGCGCTCGGCGGCGTGAACCCGCGCACCGGCGACCGGGCCGTCCCCGAGGGTGTGGCGCGAGACGTCGTGTCGGTCATGGCGACCTGCGGGGTCTACGACGGGTCGGGTCGCTGGATGCGCGCGGTCGGCGTCCCGGCGAAGTCGAGTGTGTCGGGGTCCCTCGTCCTGTCAGCTCCCGGTCGACTGGGCGCCGCCGTGGTCAGTCCTCCGCTCGACGATCAGGGCACGAGCGTGCGTGGACGCCTCGCGAGCGAGGCGCTCAGCCGGGATCTGCACCTTCACAGCTTCGCGGTCTGAGCGGCGGTTCCCCGGGGACGCCGCTCGCCGCCTGTGAGAGCATCTGCATGACCCCTTACCCGCTCATCCCAGGAGAGCCGATGCCCGTTGCCGCCCGCCGCCGCGCGTCACGCACCGTGACGATCGGAGTCGTCGCCGCCCTCGCCGCCACCCTCACGGGGTGCGGGCAGGGGACGAACGTCTCCGAGGACTACGCGCAGATCTGCCGCGACAACGCGACCGAGAAGCGACTCCCGGACGACGACTGCAACAACCACGGCGGCAGCGCCCACTGGTACTACCTGCCTCTCGGGTCCAGCGGCCGCAACGTGCCGGCCGTGGGCGACCGCGCCGCCGGCGGCGTCGACACCCTGCCCGGAGGGAAGACCGCCGCGAAAGGCATCTCCGGCGACGGCGCGAGCGTCTCGCGCGGCGGGTTCGGCGGGTCGGGATCCGACGGAAGTCACGGCGGCTGATGCGCCGGATCGAACTGGCGCCCCGACCCGACTGGGAGCGCACGATCAAGCAGTCCGGTCTCATCTACTCCCGGTCGCTGCGCGACGACGGCTCGGCGGTCGAGTACTGGAACGACGGCGCGGCGTACGCCTTCACCCTCCCCGAGGTCGAGGCGCTCGAGACGCAGACCGAGGACCTGCACCGCATGTGCCGCGAGGCGGCGACCTACCTGGCATCCGGAGAACTCGGTCACCTCGGCCTCACCCCGCAAGCATTCGAGTTCGCCCAGTGGTCGCTCGAGCACGACGAGCCCGACGTCTACGCGCGCTTCGACCTGGCCTACTCGGGCGACGGCTCCCCGGCGAAGATGCTCGAGTACAACGCCGACACCCCGACGGGACTCATCGAGGCCTCGGTCACCCAGTGGTTCTGGCTGCAGGACCGCATCAAGAGCGGGGCGCTGCCGGCCGACACCGACCAGTGGAACGGGCTGCACGAAGCCCTCGTCGAGCGCTGGCGCGTCCTGCTGCACCGTTCGTTGAGCGAGGGGGAGGGCGGACGCCTGTTCGTCGCCCACTCGGATGCCGACATCTACGGCGAAGACTGGGACACCGTCGCCTACATGCGCGACCTCGCGGGCGAGGCGGGCTGGGAGCACACCGGCATCGAGATGAAGGACATCGGCTGGCACCACGGCGCGCGCCAGTTCGTGGGCGTCCCCGAGCCGTGGGGCTCGTCCCGCAGCGTCAATGCACTCCCGGGGGATGCTCCGGAGACGCAATATCCGGTGATCCGCAACCTCTTCAAGCTCTATCCCTGGGAAGACCTCGTCTCCGGTGACGACCGCGTCGTGGGCGATCAGGAGTTCGGGGCCCTGCTGATCGCCGGGCGCGGCCTCTTCGGCCGCTGGTACGAGCCGGCGTGGAAGATGTTCCTCTCCAACAAGCTCCTCCTCGTCGCTCTGTGGCGGCTCTTCCCGGATCACCCCAATCTCCTGCCCGCCTACGCGGACGGGCCGAACGGCATGACCGACTACGTCGTCAAACCCGTCTTCGGGCGCGAGGGCGACGGCATCCGGGTCCACCGTGCCGACGGCACCGTGACGACGAACGGGCAGGAGTACCGTCGCGAGGGCGTGGGCCGGGAGCGCGTGTGGCAGCAGTACCACGAGCTGCCCGACTTCCCCGGTTCGAACGGGAGCAACCACCCGGTGCTCGGCTCGTGGGTCGTGAACGACGAAGCGTACGGGGTCGGCATCCGCGAGTCCGACGGGCCGATCACCGACTACTTCTGCCGCTTCGCCCCGAACATCATCGAGAGCTGACCACCGGATGCCACGCCGCCCGCGCCGCGGCGCGCTCGGCGCTCACGCGTCGATGTCGTCGACTCCCGGCATCCAGGACGCCCCGGGCTTGCCCCACTTGCGCTTCTTCGCGATCTTCGCGACGACCCGGCTGTCTTCCTCGTCGAGACGATCGACGTACAGGATGCCGTCGAGGTGATCGAACTCGTGCTGGAGGATGCGCGCCCGCCAGCCCGTGACCTCGATGCGCACAGGTTGGCCGTCGAGATCGACGCCGGTGAGCAGCGCCGCCTCCGAGCGACGCAGCGGGAACCGCTCGCCGGGGAACGACAGGCAGCCCTCGGACTCGCCGTCGGGGTCGGGGTAGCCGGGCTCGAGCGGACGGATCCACAGCTCGGGGTTGATGACGACCCCCCGCCACGGGAGACCCTCGTCGTCCTCGTACGTGTAGGTGAAGATCCGCAGACCCACGCCGACCTGGGGCGCGGCGAGGCCGACACCCGGGGCGGCATCCATCGTCTCGAACATGTCGGCGACGAGGGTGCGCACCTCATCAGTGATCTCGTCGACGCGGGCGGCGGGAGCGTGCAGCACGGGATCACCCATGATGCGAATCGGGAGAACGGCCACGTCACCAGCCTATCCAGCGAGCGGGCGGCTATCGTCGGAGGGTGATCCCGCTCGATGTCTCCCTCAGCGACGGAATCGACCAACTCGTCGGTGTCTTCCGCGACCCCCGTATTCTTCTCGGCATCCCGCTCGCTCTTCTCGGCGCGGTGTTCATGTCGTTCGGTGCCCAGTACCAGCACCGCGGGGTCCAGAAAGTCGAACGCCTCTCGGGCAAGACCACCGGCGGCCTGTCGCGCCAGCAGCTCACCTCGCTGCTGACGCGCCCGTCGTGGGTGGCCGGCACCCTGATGCTGGGCCTGGCGATCGTGTGCCAGCTGGCGGCGCTCTCCGTCGCCCCCCTCATCCTCGTGCAGCCCCTGGGGGCGATCGCCCTCGTCCTCACCACGGTGCTGAACGCCCGCGTCACGCGGCACAAACCGACCCGCCAATCGCTCATCGCGATCGCCGCGTGCGTCGGCGGCATCTTCATCTTCGTCACGATCGCCGCGTTCTTCGCGACCGAGCACGTCGTGACCGAGCGCGAGCTGTGGATCATCCTCGGCATCCTGGCCGTCGTCGTGATCGTCTTCGGCGTCTTCTGGGTGCTCGTGCGCCGCAAGGCGCAGGCGCTGTTCTACATCATGGCCGCGGGCGTCATCTACGGCTTCGTCGCGACCCTCGCCAAGGTCGTCATCAGCCGCGCGCAGGCCGGCAACTTCGAGTGGCTGACCCTGCTCTGCCTCGTCGCGCTGCTCGCCGCCGTGGCCGTGGGCGCATACTTCGTGCAGACGGCGTACTCGGTCGGCCCGCCCGACCTGGTGATCGCCGGCCTGACGGTCATCGACCCGATCGTGGCCGTGCTCATCGGCCTGCTCGTGCTCGGCGAGGCGTCGACCGCCCCCGCCTGGGCGCTCATCGGCTTCGTGATCGCCGGCGCGATCGCCACCTGGGGCGTGATCCAGCTGACCAAGCACCACCCGCAGGTGACGGCCGACGGCAAGCCGAAGCAGCCGCGCGTCCACTGACGCGTCGGCGGCGTGACCGGGGGACCCCGGCGCCGCCCGAGATCACACGATCGTGTCGAGAACACCCGACATCGTCGCGCACGAGCCGGTGATCTCGCGCCGAACGTGCGCTCTCGCGCGGGCCGCCCGCGAGAGACGTCGGATGCCGGTAGGCTCGTCGTCGCTGGGGGCGGTGGCCAAGCTGGTCAAGGCAGCGGGCTCATAACCCGACGATCGTGGGTTCAAGTCCCACCCGCCCTACCATTCACGCCATCTCGGGCGTCTCGCGCAGTAAGCGGAGGGCCGGGGACGAACAAAGGGCCGGGGCTCACGGCATCCCTCCCCGTTCGGCCCCGACCCTCCGGGTTCGCGCGTCAGACCAGCGCCGGCGACGACACCTCGTCACGCACGATCGCCGCCCCCGCCGCCAGTGCGCTCATCTTCTCCAGCGCCACGCGACGCGGCAGGGGAGCCATGCCGCAGTTGGTCGAGGGGATGAGCTTGTCGGCGTCGACGAACTGCAGGGCACGACGCAGCGTCTCGGCGACCTCCTCGGGGGTCTCGACGGTCTCGGTCGAGACGTCGATCGCGCCGAGCATGACCTTCTTGCCGCGGATGAGTTCGATGAGGTCGATCGGCACGTGCGAGTGGTGGCTCTCGAGAGAGACGGCGTCGATCGTCGACCGCTGCAGGAGGGGGAACGACTCCTCGTACTGGCGCCACTCGGAGCCGAGCGTCGCCTTCCAGTCGTTGTTGGCCTTGATGCCGTAGCCGTAGCAGATGTGCACGACCGTCTCGGCGCGCAGCCCCTCTGCGGCGCGCTCGAGGGCGGCGATGCCCCAGTCCTTCATCTCGTCGAAGAACACGTTGAACGCCGGCTCGTCGAATTGGATGACGTCGACCCCCGCTGCTTCGAGCTCGCGCGCCTCCTGGTTGAGGATGGTCGCGAACTCCCACGCGAGCTTCTCGCGGCTGCGGTAGTGACGGTCGGAGAGCGTGTCGATCATCGTCATGGGTCCGGGAAGTGCCCACTTGATCGGTCGGTCGGTCTGGGCGCGGAGGAAGGCGGCATCCTGAACGAAGACCGGCTGACGCCGGCTGACCGCTCCGACGACCGTCGGAACGCTCGCGTCATACCGATTCCGGATGCGGACGGTCTCGCGGTTCTCGAAATCGACGCCGTCGAGGTGCTCGATGAACGTCGTGACGAAGTGCTGGCGGGTCTGCTCGCCGTCGCCGACGATGTCGATACCGCGGCGCTCCTGCTCGTGGACGGCCGCACGGAGGGCGTCGTGCTGCCCCTCGATGAGCTCGTCGCCCTCGAGTTCCCACGGCGCCCAGAGCACCTCGGGACGCGCGAGCCACGCGGGCTTGGGAAGGCTGCCGACCAGCGCGGTGGGGAGGAGTGCCGAGGTCATCGCAGCACCGCCCCGACGTTCGCGGACCACGCGTCGAGCGCGGCGCGGTGCGGCTTCACGAAGTGCTCCTCGGCGTAGCGTCCCTGCACCACGGCGAGTTGGCTGCGCTCCTCGCGGTCGTAGTCGATGCCGGTGCGGACGAACTCCGCCTGGTCGAGGGTGGGGCGGTACACCTCGCCGGCGGGGGCGACAGCGTTGTAGATCTCGGGACGGTAGATCTTCTGGAACGTCTCCATGGTGGCGATCGTGCCGGCCAGCTGCAGGTCGGTGTAGTCCGCGAGCAGATCGCCGCGGAAGTAGAACGCCAGCGGAGCGACGCTCCCGCGCGGCATGAAGTACCGCACCTGAAGCCCCATCTTGGCGAAGTACTCGTCGGTGAGCGAGAACGCGTCCTGCTCGTACTCGACGCCCAGCACGGGGTGCACGACCCCGGTGCGGTGGTACGTGCGGCTCGTCGAGACACTGATGCAGATCACCGGTGACGACGGGAACCGGTCGCGGTAGGTCGCAGAGTCGAGGAAGTGCTGGAAGAGCTGGCCGTGCAGGTCGCCGAAGTCGTCGGGCACCGTGAAGGTGCCCGCGGCCGCTTTGGCCGCCGGCAGCACGACGCTGAAGTCGTAGTCGCGGAGGTACGACGAGAAGTTGTTGCCGACGATGCCCGGGTGACGCTCGCCGGTCTCGGTGTCGAGGATGTGCACGTCGAGCACCTCGATGACGGGGAACTGCTCGTCGTCGGCCCCGTCAGAGAACTGCAGCTGCACCGACACGATGTCGAGCTCGAGGCGGTACCGCGCCTCGGTGGACAGCAGTTCGTTGAGTCGGCGATCCATCATCGACAGCGCCCCGCGCAGATTCTGCTGGCGACCCGCCCCGCGAGCGAGGTTCGCGAAGTTCGTGGTCACGCGCGAGTTCTCCGCCGGGGCGTAGTGCTCGTCGAAACGGGTGGTGGTGATGCTGAACGTGATGTCGTTCGTCATGACGTGCCAATCAGAAGGGGTCGGATGCCGCGCCCTCATCGTGCTCGCGATAGTCAGGCATCGGGTAATTTGGCGCAACTATGCGGTGGTATAGCCTGTGACTATGGCCCGTCGCACGAGCGGCATCACGCTCCAGCAGCTGCAGTACTTCATCGAGGTCGCCGCCGAGGGGTCCATCAGTGCGGCCGCTGATCTGTTGTACGTCGCGCAGCCGACGATGTCGGCCGCGATGCGCGACCTCGAGACCCGAGTGGGGCGCGAGCTCCTGGTCCGCTCCGCCCGCGGTGTCACGCTCACCAACGACGGCGTGGAGTTCCTCGGCTACGCGAGGCAGGTCGTCGAGCAGGCCGAGCTGCTCGAGCAGCGGTACCTCGGCCGCCCCCCGTCCCGACGGCTTCTCGGTGTCTCGGCGCAGCACTACTCGTTCGTCGTCGACGCTTTCGTGCGCATGGTCCGCGCGAGCGACGCGGCGGAGTACGAGTTCTCGCTCCGTGAGACGCGGACCTGGGACATCATCGAAGACGTCCGGACGCTGCGCAGCGAGCTCGGCATCCTGTTCCGCAATGACTTCAACCGCAACGTCATCGACAAGCTGTTGCGCGACTCGGGGCTGGCGTTCCACCCGCTCTTCGTCGCCGACCCGCACATCTTCGTCTCGCGGCGGAACCCCCTCGCATCACGCGAGCGCGCCACGCTCGACGACCTCGTCGACCTGCCGCGCCTGACCTTCGACCAGGGCGCCAACAACTCGTTCTACTTCGCCGAGGAGATCCTCTCGACGCTGTCGAGCGCGCAGGAGATCCGCGTCTCCGATCGCGCCACGATCTTCAACCTCATGATCGGCCTCGACGGCTACACGATCTCGACCGGCATCATCAGCGACGACCTCGACCCCGAGATCGTCGCGGTGCCCCTCGACGTCGACGAACGGATCGAGATCGGCTGGATCGGACGGACGGCCATCCCGCTCACCGAGCAGGCCCAGCGCTATCTCTCCGAACTGCGGGCCGTCGTCGCCGAGGCGGGTGTCGCCCTCGCCGACGCCGCCGCCTAGCACCGCCCGACACCGCAGATTACGCTCGACGGAGATGGACACCACCGCCCTGCGCCCGGCCTTCCTGGGCCGCCTGTACTTCGCCGTGCAGGCGCTGGCCGGCGCCGCGTGGTGGATCGCCGTCTTCACCGTGCCCCTCGTGCGGACGGCCACCCTCGGCGCCCTCGATCCCGTCGTGGTCGCCGCCCTCGACATCCCGTTGTTCGTCGTGGCATCCGGTCTCGCGGTGCTTCCCGGGCGAACGGGGCGAATCGGGGCTCTCGTCGCCACGGCCTGGACGCTGTTCGTCACCGCCTCGCTCGGGCTGTACGCGACGATCACCGGGCTCGCGGGGTGGGGCGTGCTCGCGATGGTCGCGGCCTCCGGATGCTCGGTGCTCGCCCTGTCGCTGCTGTGGCTCGGCCGCGTCCCGACGAGCTGGCTGCTCGTCGGCCCCTTCGCGTTCCGGCCCGCCCGTCCGCGCCGGACGCCCGTCGCCCATATCATCGCCACGACCGGCCAGATCGCGGTGTTCTGGGGCCTGTTCCTCGTCGTGTTCCCGGTTGTGATCGCGTTCCTCGAGCGACGGTGGGGGCTGTCCGTGCCCCTGCCTTTCGGCGTGACCGTCATCGGCGCCGTGCTCGTGCTCGCGGCGAGCCTGCTCGGCCTCGCGTCGGCGGCCGCGCTGACCGTGAAGGGTGACGGAACGCCGCTCCCCTCCGCGATGCCCAACCGCCTCGTCATCGCCGGTCCGTACCGGTGGGTGCGCAACCCCATGGCCGTCGCGGGAATCGTCCAGGGCATGGGCGTGGGCCTCATCCTGCAGTCGTGGCTCGTCGTCGTGTGGGCTCTGGCGGGCTCGCTCGTCTGGAATTACGCGATCCGCCCCCACGAGGAGGCCGACCTCGAGGCGAGCTTCGGCAAGGACTACCGCCGTTACTCCGCCCAGGTACGGTGCTGGATCCCTGGTCGCCGCTTCGCCTCCTGAAAACGGCGAAGACCCCGCCCCCACCGCCCGGGTGAGAACGGGGCCTTCGGCGTCGGCTATCGCGCGGCCTCCACGAGCTCGCCCGGTCCCGGCAGGATCTCGCGCAGAAGGTCGTCGAGGGTCACGACGCCCACCAGGCGCTCGCCGTCGACCACCGTGGCCAACTGCACGCGGCCACGGCGCATCCGCGCCAGCGCGTCGTACGCCGAGGCATCCGGTTCCAGCACGAGAGGCTCTCGCGCGATGTCGAGCGCCGGCGTCGCCGGGTCGACCGCGAGCGTGTCACGCACGTGCGCGACGCGGGACGATGCCCCCGAGCCGACGAGGATCCGCAGGTGCGTCGACGCGGCTGCGACGGCCTGGATGTCGGCCACCGTGGCATCCGTCGGGACACTCGTGGGGGAGCGGTCCGTACGGACGATATCGCCCACGGTCAGGGTCCCCAGCGCGATCGCCTGAGCGATCGGTTCCGAGTACTGCTTCTCGAGCGTGCCCGCCTGGCGCGAGTGGGCGACGAGTTCACGGATCGTGTCGGCGTCCTGACCGCCCGCGGCGGCCTTGTCGACCGGCTCGACGCCCGACGCCTTCACCAAGCGGTTCGCGATGTGGTTGATCCACAGCAGGAAGGGGCGCAGCGGCCAGGTGAGGGCACGGGCCAGGATGCCGGTGGCCTTCGCCGCGGTCTCGGGATGCGCGATCGCCCACGACTTCGGCGCCATCTCACCGATCACGAGGTGGAGGAAGGTGACGACGATCAGCGCGAGCATGAACGCGATGATGTCCGCGAGGACATAGGGGAGCCCCCACGCCTCGAACACCGGCGACAGCGCGTAGTCGATCGCGGGCTTGGTGATGGCACCGAGCAGGAACGTACAGGCCGTGATGCCGAGCTGCGCGAACGCGAGCATCACGGTGAGCTCGTTGACGCCGCGCAGCGCCGCGCGGGCGGAGGCGCTGGTCGCGGCCTCCTCCTCCAGGCGGTGGCGACGCGCGGCGAGGAGCGCGAACTCCACGATCACGAAGAACGCGCTCGCGATGATCAGCAGCGCTGTGATGAGGGCGACGGTCCAGCCGTTCATCGGGCCACCTCCTCATCGACGCTCGGTGCGTCGTCGGCGGACTCGGCATCCCGATCCACCTCGTGCAAGCGAACCGCGAGCTGCGAGGGGACGTGACGGTCGACCTCGACGACCTCGACCGTCAGCCAGCGCTCGATGTCGAGCCCCTGGACGCTCTCGGACGGCTTCTCGGGCAGGTCGACGCGCACGACCGCACCGATCGCGGGGAGGTCGCCGTGCGTCTCGATCACCAGCCCCGCGGCGGTCTCGGCGTCGGTCTCGGCCAGGTCGTGGCCGATCACGCGCTCGAGCTCGTCGAGGTGCAGGTCGCCCGGGACGGTCCACGCGTCGTCACCGACGACGGCGACTTCGGCCGTCTCGACGTCGTGCTCGTCCGAGAGTTCGCCGATCACCTCTTCCGTCAGGTCTTCGATCGTCAGGATGCCGTCGAAGTTGCCGTACTCGTCCACCACGCACGCGAGTTCGTTGCGGGTCTTGCGCATCCGGTCGAGGGCGACCGGCAGCATCATCGAGGTCGGAAGGACCACCGCGGGGCGCATGACCGTCGAGACGGCGGCGTCGTCCGCGGGCTGCTCGCGCAACAGGTCGATCAGCTCGACCACGCCCACGGGGGAGTCCTCGTCTCCGATCACGGGATAACGCGTGTGACCGGATGCCATGAGCGCACGCACCTCGCCGACCGTCGTCTCGGGGGTCACCGAGTCGATCTGCGAGCGAGGGATCATGGCGTGCTCGACGTCGCGCTGGGGGAAGTCGAGGATGCGGTCGATGATGATCGACAGATCGTCGGGGAGGTCGCCACTCTGACGCGACTCCTCGATGATGGCCTCGAGGTCGCGCGCGGTGGCGCTCTCATCGACGTCTTCGAGGGGTTCGATGCGCAGCAGACGCAGGAGCGCGTTGGCCGCGACGTCGAAGACGGTGATGAGCCAGCCGAAGAGCAGGAGGTAGATGCGGGTCGGCACGGCGAGGGCCCGGGCGAGGGGCTCGGGGCTCGCGATCGCGAGGTTCTTCGGATAGAGCTCGCCGAAGATCATCGTCACGATGGTCGCGAGTAGCAGCGCGCCGACCGTTCCGATGAGAACGGACACCGCGGGGTCGATGCCCACACCGCCGAGCAGCGTGCCGAGCGATTCGCCGATCAGCGGCTCGGCGACGTAACCGATCAACAGGCCGGTCACGGTGATGCCCAACTGCGCGCCCGACAACATGAACGACGTGCGCTTCGTGATGGCGAGCACGCGCTTCGCCTGCGCGTCACCCTTCTCGGCCAGCGCCGCCATGCGCGAACGGTCGACCGACATGTACGCGAACTCCTGCGCGACGAAGAAGCCGCACGCGACGATGATCGCCAGAGTCACGATGACACCCACGAGGAGCGTCAGTACCGCAGCCAGCATCAGATTTCACCCCCTCTCGAAACGAGGGGGCTCGAAGATCGGCCCTCCTGGTCGGGGGAGGTTCGGTGATGGCTCACGGGTTTTCTCTCTCGTGGGTCGGTTGATCGAAGATCGTCCTCAACTTTATCGACCGGCCGAAGCCGCGGGCTGGGGATTGACCGCGTAAAAACGGGGCCGGACCGCATTCGGCCCGGCCCCGTTCATCGTGCGATCAGGGGGTCGCGCGCCGGAGGGTGAGGAACGACGACGATGCGAGCACCGCGATCAGCAGCAGCCCCCACAACGCCATGCCGAACGCGCCGAGCGCCGCGCCACCCTCGATGACCGTCGGCCACGAACGTGTGAAGGTCACGAGGCCGATGAGGGCGACCACGACGAGCGACACGGCGACCAGCGTCACCGTGAGCACGACCGTGCCGAAGCGTTTGAAGACGGTCGCGGCCCAGAATCCGATGACGAAGAAGAACATCGCGACGGCGAAGAAGGTGACTCCGGCGGCGACGGGCCCGGCCTCCCACAGCCACGGCATGTAGAAGAAGTATCCGTTCATCCCGTACCCATCGGTGGCTTGCTCGACCAGGCCGCCGACGACGAAGACGGTCGAGAGCACGACCGCGGTGATCCCCGCGGTCAACAGCGTGCCCGCGAAGAACTCGCGGCGCGTGATACTCATCGCCTGCGAGAACGGGAATGTGCGCGTCAGGGCCTGAGCTCCGATCACGCCGAAGTACCACAGGGGCGCCTGGGCACCACCGCTGATCTTGACTCCCTCGACACCCGCCCCCGCGATGATCCCGTAGACGAGGAGACTGAGCCCCAGCGCCCCGAAAAGGATGATCAACGGGAGCCACAGGAATGTCTGACGGTTGATCAGTTGCAGACGGACCACGTTCAGCGTGCGGTTCATCGCAGCGCTCCTTCCGGAATGACGGTGCCGGCCGCGGCGGCGCGGGGGGCGCTGTTCTGCGTGCGGCGCACGATGAGCTGTTGAAGAGACACCGGCGCGACCTCGAGGCGCATGTCGACGAGGCTTCGCCGGTCCGCCGGAGTGAGTTCGCCGACGACGGTGACGGATGCCACACCCCCGAGGCTCTCGCGATGAATGACCTCGCGACCCGCACAGAAGACGTCGACAGCCGTCGCGTCACCGATGATCGTCGCTGCGCTGTGGCGCACGGCATCCGTGTCCTCGTCCATGACGATGCGGCCCTGGTCGAGGACGATGACCTTCTCGAGGAGGTTTGCCACCTCATCGATCAGGTGGCTCGAGAGGATGATCGTGCGCGGGTGTTCGGCATAGTCCTCGAGCAGGCGGTCGTAGAAGATCTGGCGCGCCACGGCGTCGAGACCCAGGTACGGCTCGTCGAAGAACGTGATCTCCGACCGCGAGGCGAGCCCGATGATGACACCCACCGCCGACAGCTGACCGCGCGAGAGCCTTTTGATCGTCCGCTTCAGCGGCAGGTGGAACTCCCCGACGAGACGGTCGGCGAACGCCTGGTCCCAGTTCGGGAAGAAGAGGCGGGCCGCCCGGAACGCGTGAGCGGGTTGGGCGTCGTCCGGGTACTTCTGGCTCTCGCGCACGAAGCACATGCGCGAGAGGACGCGCGGGTTCTCGTAGGGGTCCTCTCCGAAGACACGCGCCTCGCCGCTCGATGCGAAGTTCTGCGCGGTGAGGATCGACATGAGGGTGGTCTTCCCGGCGCCGTTGCGCCCGAGCAGACCGTAGATGGAATCCTTCTCGATCCGGAACGACACGTCGTCGAGGGCTGGTCCGCCCCGGTAACGCTTGGTGAGGCTCGTCGCCTCGATCACGGCGGTCATCGTGTGGCTCCTTCGGTGCGGGCGGAGGCGGTGGTCGAGAAGAGGTTCGCGCGTTCCCGAATGAGATCGGCGAGGTCGTCGGGACCGAGACCCAGGGTGCGGGCTTCGGCGAGGAGAGGCTCGACGAATCGATCGGCGAAGGCCGTCCGGCGCTCCCGGAGGAGGGTGTCGCGCGCGCCGGCGGCGACGAACATGCCGATTCCTCGGCGCTTGTAGAGAACACCTTTGTCGACGAGCACGGTGATTCCTTTCGCGGCGGTGGCGGGGTTGATGCGGTGGAAGGCGGCGAGCTCGTTCGTGGAGGGCGCGCGGGTCTCCTCTTCGAGGGAGCCGTCGACGATGGAGTCCTCGACGCTCTCGGCGATCTGGAGGAACAGGGCCCTGCCGTCGTCGATCATCCGATCTCCGTCCGTTGGTTCATTACTTGACTAACTAACCATGCAACGGAAGGCGGTTAATATCTCGCGGCGTGAGATAATGGACTCACCCCGCATTGCTGCGCTACCCGGCGCGGTCCCGCCCCTTGCAACAAAAGGCGCTTTGACGCGCCAGAAAAGGACCAGCTGTGGGACGCCTCATCTACCGCGATCGCGCATCGTTCGACATCGACGACCGCATCCTCGCCCACCTTCGCATCGTGATCATGAACAAGTTGCGCCGCAACGAGGGGTTCATGCTCCAGCTCCCCGTGAACGAGGGGGTGCGCCAGGCCAGCATCTGGGTGCATGCCTCCAACGCGCTGGTCCTGCAGTTCTACGGGGGTCGCGAGCCCGCGATCGACCGAGAACTCGTGGATCAGATGATGCACGATGCGAGCAGCGCCGACGGGCTCACGCTGCTTTCGACCGGACCGGTCATCGCCGCCGCGCCCCCGGCCCGCGCCACTCGCTGACCGACCCGCCCGCGCCCGCGCTGCGCCCCCTCAGCGGGCGCGGGCGCGCTCGCGGCGGGGGAGGGTGACCGCGAAGAGCGCACCGGCATCCGTGGCCTGGCAACGGACGTCACCGCCGTGCGCGCGGGCGATCCCCCGCGCGATGGGCAGACCGAGACCCACACCCGCCGCCGAGCGCGCCGGGTCCAACCGGACGAGCCGGTCGAAGATGCGCTCGCGCTCGGCATCCGGCACCCCGGGTCCGTCATCCGCGACCGTCAGGCGGATCTCGTTCGGACCGTCGTCCACCGAGATCCGGACCGCCCCGCGGCCACCGGTCGCGCGCGCCGCGTTCTCCACGAGATTCGACAGCACCTGTGCCATCCTGTCGACATCGACGAATGCCCTGACCTCGGCATCCGGGACCGTCGCCCGCAGGTCGAGGTGGGGATGCAGGAGGGGCGCCCGCTCCGCCTCGGCGAGAACGAGCGCACGCAGATCGACGTCGGTGAGGGCCAGATCGAGACCGCGGTCGACGCGCGCCATCATGAGCAGGTCGTCCACCAGGCGCGACGCACGGGCCGCCTCGCGCGCGACCTGGGCGGCGAGCATCTCGCGATCGGGTCCGTCGAGATCCGCGCGGACAAGCGTGTCGGCGGCAGCCCGGATGCCGGCGACCGGCGTCCGCAGCTCGTGCGCGGCGTCCGAGAGGAAGGCGCGCAGGCGGCGCTCCGCTCCGCGCGCGGCCTCCTCCGCTCCGACGACGTCGTCGAGCATGTCGTCGAGTGCGGTGGCGACCCGGCCGATCTCGGTGTCGGGCCGGGTGGGCCGCAGCCGTCGACCCCGTTCTCCGGCGCCGATCGAGCGGGCCACCTCGGACACCTGGTCCAGGGGCCGAAGGGTCGCCCGAACGATGACGATGACAGCGCCCGCGGCGATCGCGAGAACGACGGCGGAGGCGATCGCCATGATCCACCGGACCTGCACGAGCGTGTCCTCGACACCGACCGCGGATGCCGTGAGCGTCAGCGTCGACCCGTCACTGAGGGTCGAGCTCAACGTCACGAGGTCCGCGTCTCCACCGAGCGTCGAGGCCTCGACCGTCACGTTCGAGCCGGTCGCGGTCGGTTCGGGGGCGGCGCGCTCCCCGGGTCCCAGACCGCCGGGCCCACGCGGCCCGTCCCGGAGCTGATCGGGGCTTGGACCAGCGACGATCGACCCGCCGCTCGCGCTGTCGATCCGTACCGCGAGTCCCTGATCCGACAGCCGCTCGGCCAGGTCGGCGTCGTCGACGGTACCCACGAGCGACGCGGCGGCCGCGGCTCGGTCGCGAAGCCGATCCTCGATCTGGCCCCGCAGGCGCGCGCCGAGGGCGACGTCGACGACGACCGAGAGCACGATGAGCAGCACCGCGACGAGCGCCAGCACGGCCACGATCGTGCGGCGGCGGAGCGACCCCGACCGCAGAACCGGCTCGGTCATCATGGTGCGACGCTCAGACGGTAGCCGAGACCGCGTACGGTGTGGATGAGGCGCGGCCCGCGCGCCTCCATCTTCCGCCGGAGGGCGCTCAGGTGCACCTCGACGAGGTTGGGGTCGTAGTCGTCGTACCCCCACACCTGCGTCAGGATCTGCCCCTTCGACAGCGTGCGCCCGCGACTCTCCGCCAGCAGCTGCAGCAGGCGGAACTCGGTCGCCGTGAGATCGAGGGGGCCGCCTCCGCGATGGGCGACGGCGGCGTCGGGATCGACGACGAGATCCCCGATCGCGATCGTCTGGGGAAGGCGCCCGCGTCGACGCAGCACAGCACCCACGCGCGCCACGAGCTCGGCCACCGTGAACGGCTTCGTGACGTAGTCGTCCGCGCCCTCCGCGAACCCGCGCAGGCGATCGTCGACCTCATCGCGCGCGGTCAGCATGATCACGGCGGTGTCACCGTCCGCGCGGATCACCGGGAGCAACCGGATGCCGGCCGGCCCGGGCATCATCCAGTCCAGCACCACGAGGTCGGGGCGGAACGCCGACAGACGGGCCGACAGATCCGTGCCGTCGGGGTCACCCTCCGCGATGAAGCCTTCGGCGCGCAGGGCCGTCACGACACTGAGGCGGATCGTCTCGTCGTCGTCGAGGACGAGGACGCGGGCAGGGGTGGACACCCCGCCCACGGTAGGGGTGTGGGCTGTGCGCTTCTTATGCGGTAGCTATGGCATCCGGGATCGCACCAGAGCTTCAGGTTCGCTTCAGTCCGACCTCGAAGGCTGGTCATACCGCCGGAGAAGCCCCCGGCCAGGAAGGAACATCATGACGGACGACGACAACCCCACTCTGCCCCTGCCGCGGACCGAACCGCAGCCTGAACCGGCCCGCCGCCGGTGGACGCGTCCCGCGCTCATCGCCGGCGCCGTGGTCGTGGCGGTCGGCCTCGCGGGAGGCTCCGCCGCCATCGCTGCGCAGTCCGGGGGCCCGATCGCCCTCGCCGGCGCATCGACGACCTCCGCCCCGAGCGCCGACGGCGGCAGCGGGCCGGGTACAGCCCCGACGCCGGGTGCCGCCCCGACCGACGCCCCGACCCCGGGCGCGGGGGCGCCGACCCCCGGAACCGAGGCCACGCCTCCCGCCACGCCGGGTGAAGGCGCGGGACCGGGCGTGTGCGGACCGGGTGGAAAGGGTCCCGGGGGACCGGGTGCCGGAGGACCGGGTGCCGGAGGACCGGGCGGGGCCACGCCTCCCGCCGATGGTCAGGCACCGACCCCACCTGCGGATGGCACCCTGCCGACCCCGCCGGCGGATGGCACCGCGCCGGGGCCCCCCCCCCCCCCCCCCCGCCGGGCGGCGGCCCCCCCCCCCCCCCCCCCCCCCCCCCCGGGACCCCCCCCCCCCGGGCCCCCCCCCC
>Ga0308161_1002474_pt1 | contig 19506 bp, 20 predicted proteins | sample PhyFR2_FD_201034 | JGI IMG/M metagenome (GOLD analysis project Ga0308161, IMG submission 201034) | Phyllosphere microbial communities from UC Gill Tract Community Farm, Albany, California, United States - DLSLF.R2 | ecosystem: Host-associated > Plants > Phyllosphere > Unclassified | place: USA...
ACAACCAGATCAGCATGCTGACCATTTGAAATAAAGGTTTTCGAACCATTTAATACATAGTGGTCATCTTGCAAAATTGCACTGGTCCGCATTGCCTGTAAGTCTGAGCCTGCACCTGGTTCAGTCATACCAATCGCACCGACGACTTCACCCGACACCATTTTCGGTAACCAGTACTGTTTTTGTTCTTCTGTTGCAATGTGCTGAATATATGGCGCAGCGATTTCAGAATGACATGAAATTGCAGTCGATAATGCACAGTAACCTGCACGGGCAGATTCTTCCACCAACATCAATGAATAATGGGTTGGCACGCCATAACCACCGTATTCTTCTGGTACATCCACACACAAGAATCCATTTTCACCCAATGCAGACCACACTGAACGCGGCATAATACCTTCACGTTCCCATTGATCATAGTGCGGTGCAATCTGCTCGCTCATAAAACGTTTAAAATTATCACGGAAGAGTTCCAAATCTGCATCATAAGCTAACATCATTATTTCCTTTCGCTTTCTTTGTTCTTAAAAATTCGTTCGCAGTCATGCTAATAACTTTTAGACCAGATGTCATGTCCCGTTTACATCAAATCACTAGACTGATTGGGTCAATAATTTTGTTTGCATGGTGGGTTCCCAGACCACAACTGTTTATTGATTAAACAGCCTATTGGTTTTTTTATGCTACAAGTCTCTATTTTATGTCATATTGATTTCATTCTTAGTGACAACCTTAAATACGACCATGAACACAAAACGAAATATCTATAAAACTGCAGAACATCCATTTGCTCAATATGTTCGTATTTTAGGGAAAGGCAAAACAGGTTCACGTTCACTCAGTTACGAAGAGGCTTATCAGGCCTTTGGCATGATCTTGAAAGATGAAGTACTGGACGTGCAGCTTGGCGCATTTTTAATGCTCCTCCGCGTTAAAGAAGAATCTGTCGATGAACTGGCAGGTTTTGTCCAAGCTACGCGTGACCAGCTTAACTTTCAGCCGCTGGAGGTGGATCTAGACTGGTCTTCTTATGCTGGTAAACGTAAACACTATCCATGGTTTTTATTGGCTGCACTGACTTTAGCGCATCATGGTTACAAGATTGTGATGCACGGTGCGTCTGGTCACACGATTAACCGTGTTTATACTGAACAGGTTTTGCAATACTTAGGCTATTCTATTTGCCAGAATGAACAGGATGTCCGTGAGCAACTTCAACAGCACAACTTTGCCTACCTTCCACTAGAAGCCATCTCACCGATTTTAAGCGAACTTATTTCACTGCGAAATGTGATGGGATTACGCTCTCCGATTCACACACTGGCACGACTGATTAATCCATTTAATGCCAAAGCCACTTTACAGGCCATTTTCCACCCTGCTTATCGAACTTCACATCAGCAAACTGCTTTCCGTTTGGGTTATCAAAATAGTGCGGTGATTAAGGGTGAAGGTGGAGAGTTTGAACGTAATCCTGATGCAAAAACTTTAATCTGTGGGATTAAAAATAGTGAGTTATACGAACATGAATTGCCAAAACTTACTCCTGACCGTAGCCCGATTGAAGAAGAGCTTGATCTTGCAGTATTTAAAGCAGTTTGGTTGGGTGAACAAACGCATGATTATGGAGAAATGGCAGTGATCGAAACGATGGGGATTGCGTTGTATACCATGGGTGTGGTCAGTCGCTATGATGATGCAATGACAAAAGCGAAAGAGCTTTGGGAAAGTCGTTTCTGATCTAGAATTAATGACCAAGGTTATATTGCATAATCTTGGTCTTATCTTCAACATAATAAAAATCTGGCCAAAATGGATATTCCTGACCTGAAGAGTGAATATTTCTCAAGATGAGTTGATCGCCAATTCTAAATGTGATTTTGTTTGAATCGTAGGCACCAGATAGATAAGCATCTCGCTGCTGACCAATCAGCTTATTACAATATGAGTAATGGGCTTTGCTCTTTTGAGAGCTTCGCATTGTTTGGGCATCCAGAACTTTAATCCCAATCAGCAACATGGGATAACCATCATTCTTTAAGGATGTATACTCTGTTTAAGGATGTATACTCTGTTTGAGGCGAAGCATATTTTTGGCTGGCGACAACTTTCACTTTGAGTAAACATTCGATCGGCTGTTTTGCAAATGTAATTCCACTGAACATGGTCAAACACAATAGCGTGCAAACAGATTTCTGAAGTTTCATAAAATTCATGATGACATTTTTAATGAAAATAAAAAAAAGCCCAGTAAACACCGAGCTTTTTAAATTTAAACAAAACGAATTGGCTTAAATTCAGGTTCATTTTTGTGATGATCATCATCACATTCCTCACCTTCTTCTTTAGTACCACGGTCGATATAACCACTGCGCTGTTCTTTTGGTAAATTTTCCATTTCCCATGCGTAAACTGCTTGCATACAGATTTCACGCTGCTCTTTGGTCAATACAACACCATTTGGCCATTTGCCAATTTCAACAGCTGTACGAAGACGCTCAACAATTTCAGGATTTAAAATAGCGAGCATTTGTTCAATATTCATGAGTCATCCTGTTGAAAAGATTCAAAATCTTGATTCCACCCTAACTTGGTACGACATGCCATATAGAAGTCATAACCTGGTGGATGTAATAAGCTTAGTTTAAACGGATGTTTGCGGATATGCACCGTGTCGCCAACATTTAATGCAACACTATGTTGTCCGTCAGCACTAACCATAGGCAAAACACGATTTTCACGAATGGTAATCTTGATTTCGCTTTGCCCACCGACCACGATAGGACGTGATGACAAGGTATGCGGATGCATCGGAACCAGTGCAATCGCATCCATACTTGGATGCAAGATCGGCCCGCCACCTGACAGTGCATACGCCGTTGAACCCGTTGGTGTAGAAACAATCAAACCGTCACTATGCTGACGATAGACATATTGCCCATCAATATTCAGTTCAAAATCGATCATATGCACCGATTTTCCTGAGTGCAACACCACATCGTTCAATGCAATCGCATCATAAATGGTTTCGCCATTGGTCCGCACTTCCATTTCTAATAAGAAACGGCGATCCAGTTGAAACTGACCTTGTAACACCTGATCCAGCTTGAAAATAGCTTCCGCTGGCTTGATGTCGGTTAGAAAGCCAAGTCGACCACGGTTAATACCGAGCACTGGCGTATTATGTCTAACCAAAGCTCGCGCTGCATGTAACAGTGAACCATCACCGCCCACCACAATCACTAAATCTACGACTTCACCCAGCAAGTTACGGCTTACAGTCTGCCCATGACTATAGGGGACAAGTTTCGCTGTTTCCTGATCAAAAACGGGGTTTAAACCTAAATTGATCAAATGATCATGAATTAAACATAACGTTTCTACTACAGAATACTTGTCTGGTCGTCCAATGAGACCAATATTTCGAAAGGATTTATGTGAAATTTGCACGAATAATTCAGCTCCGTCGCGATTACTGACTATCATATCATTAACAACCAATGTTGCGTTGATGATTGATTAAAAAGTATAAAAATGTCTATCCGTTGTTTTTTTATACCGTTAATGTCAACACATTCTTAATCTTTTTATTGCATGTTGCTATTTATTCACAGTTTTATGATTGCAAAATGACAATAAGCTATCGCATCATTACCGTCATTGTTTTGGTTTTAACGCAAATCTATGAAGTTTGAACGTGGTATTGGTTTTCTAGCACTCATTTTCTCAATGTTAGTGATAGGTGTCTTTGTTGCCTTTAGTATCTATCTGATCCGACTGGATAATATTATTCGTGACAAGTTTGAAGGTCAGCGTTGGGACATCCCTGCCAAGGTGTTTGCACGCCCATTGGAAATCTATGCCAATGCACCGATTACTCAAGATAATTTTACCCAAGAGTTAAAATTACTTGGGTATAAGAATACGGCTAACTACGATAAGTCTGGTAGCTATGTGGTTCAAGGCAATCAGATGTATGTACACACCCGTGGTTTTGACTATGGTGATAGTACTGAACCTGAACAAGTGCTGGAACTGGCATTTGCCAATGGCGAAGTGAGTGAGGTTCGCTCAACCAAACCCTCAAATACAGGGATTGCACGTTTAGAACCTTTATTGATTGGTGGTATTTATCCGCAACATAATGAAGACCGCGTTCTCATTAAATTGAATAAAGTACCAAAAACCCTGATCGAAGCTCTGATCTCGACGGAAGATCGTAACTTCTATCACCATCATGGTCTTTCGATTCGTGGTACTGCCCGTGCTGTCGTCAGTAATGTAACGGGTGGCCGTCGTCAAGGTGGTTCAACCTTAACGCAGCAGTTGGTGAAGAACTTCTATCTTTCACCTGAAAAAACGCTGAAACGTAAAGTCAATGAAGCACTCATGGCGCTCTTGATTGAATTACATTACAGCAAAGATGAGATTCTGGAAGCTTACTTAAATGAAGTGAATTTAGGCCAAAATGGTAGCTATTCTATTAATGGTTACGGCTTGGCTTCACAGTTTTACTTCGGTCTGCCATTGCGTGAACTGAATATTTCACAACAAGCATTTCTGGTTGGCCTAGTTCAAGGCCCTTCTCTCTACAATCCGTGGCGTAATCCAGAATCGGCGAAAAAACGTCGTGATGTTGTATTAAACAACATGAAAGTGATGGGTTATTTGACCGATGCAGAATATGAAGATGAAATTGCCCGTCCTTTAAATGTGGTTAGCAAGCCAACTTTAGGCCCTGCAAAATTCCCTGATTTCTTGGATATTGTGCGTCGTCAATTACGCACGGAATATCAGGAAAGTGATATTACCAATCAAGGTTTAAGAATTTTCACAACTCTTGATCCAATTGCACAAACTCAGGTACAGAATGCATTTAAGAGTACCGTCAGCCGTTTAGCCAATGCTAACCCGGGCCGTTTAAGAAACCTGCAAGGTGCTGTACTGGTTGCCCATCCTGAAAATGGTGAACTGGTTGCAGCCGTAGGTTCAACCCAAGACTTTACTGGTTTTAACCGTGCGCTTGATGCAAAACGTCAAGTGGGTTCTTTGCTTAAACCGATCATTTATTTGAATGCAATCGAGTCAGGCCGATACACATGGGCAAGCCCGATTGAAGACAGCGCAGTCAATATTCCAATTGATGGTGATAAGAGCTGGACACCGAAAAACTATAGCGGTGGCGAGCATGGTGTTGTACCAATGCAACAAGCTTTGGCAAACTCATACAATTTATCCACTGTCCGTTTAGGAAATGAATTTGGTTTATCTGCATTTAGCAATAAATTAAGACAGTTTGGTGTGACTTCAGATATTCCTGCCTATCCTTCGATCTATCTGGGCGCAGTGAATATGTCACCAATGGAAGTATTAAGCATCTATAGCAACTTTGCGACAGGTGGCTTTAAATATCCGCCTCGCTCTATCCGTACTGTGGTGGATGCCAAAGGACATTTACTGGAGCGTTATGGTTTAAATGTACAACAGACCATTGACCCTGCTGCTGCCTATATCCTGAACTTTGGCTTACAACAAGTGATGCGTTCTGGTACAGGTCGCTCTGCCTATAACAGCTTACCTGAATCATTAAATCTGGCGGGTAAATCTGGTACCACCAACGACACCCGAGATTCATGGTTCGCAGGTTATTCAGGCAATCATGTTGCAGTGGTGTGGTTAGGTCTAGATGACAATAAAGTCACAGGTTTAACCGGTTCTTCTGGTGCACTTCCTGTCTGGACCAATGTGATGAAGCAGCTTCGTCAAGAGCCTGTTAATCTGCGCCAGACCGATAATGTGCAATGGCAATGGATTGATAGCGCGAGTGGTGATTTATCTGCACAAGGCTGTGATGGCGCGATGTATATTCCATTACTCCGTCAAACCGTGCCACGTCGTGCAACCTTATGTGGTCAATCTCATTATGAAGTGGAACCGACTTATATTCCACAAACAGATGACACACAGAATGATGAACATGAAGATAGCATTGGTAACTATATTCGTGAGAGTGAAAACCAGATGGATACAGATTTATCCAATCGTAGCCCTGCACGGGTTATTTCCAGCGGCAGCTATAACGGTAACGGTGAGAACTAAGCCTCTAAAGGATGATTGGACATGATGAAGAAAACAGTAGCGATTATCGGAATGCTGATACTGGCGGGTTGTACAACGGCACCTGAAAAGGCGCCAACCAAGACTTCGCCAACTCACCCACCAAAAAAAGTGACTCAACCTTCTTCTGGGGTGAAAATCACGCCTTATGATCAAAAAGAGATTAAGCGTCAAAGCGTTCCTGTGGTTGTGCCTCAACAAAAGGTTCAACAGAAGTTTAATGATGGTAGTCAACTACCTGCATTTAAAACCTTGATGCAAAAAACGCAGGTCGCTTATAAGCAGCAACAACTTGCGGAAGCTGAACGTTATGCACTTCAGGCGCAACGTATCGCGCCACAAGCCACCGAAACTTATTTGTATTTGGCAATGATAGCAGATCAACGTAAAGAGTATGCCAATGCAGAAGCATTGGCACGCCGTGGCCTCAGTTACGCGCAAAGCAATGCCATGAAAAAGCAGTTGTGGTTAATTATTCTTAAAGCCAGTGAAGCCCGCAATCATTCGGTGAAGGCCCAAGAAGCTCGCAGAGCCCTTCAGGCACTCTAATCCTAGTCAATTGCACTAAACTGACGAATCCCGGCAAGCCCATAAGCATGATGTTTTTGGGCTTGTTTTAATTCAGTAGGTGCAATCCCACCTAAAGCAAACACGGGAATATCGCTTGTTCGAGCGAGTTCTTCAAAAGCTTCCCAACCCAACTCTTTCGCATCAGGATGCGTTTCTGTTGCCTGTACTGGACTTAACAACACTGCATCACAACCAATATGATGAGCATGTTGCAAAGAGACAGCATCATGACAAGCTGCGACAAAGCGCTTCCCAACGATCAAGCCAGCTTTACTTACATTCATCAACTGTGATTGCTTCAAGTGGATGGTTGAGATCTTATCGCGTAATTCAGCATCCAGTTGCTGCCAGAGTTCCATATTGATCATCAATTTCTGTAATTGCGCATCGCTCAACCTTAAAAGCTGCTGCTGGATCTGTCCAATATCAGCACAATCAGTACGCCAATATAAGAGCGCCTCTTGTTGCGGCAAGGCATCAATTTGATCACTAATCTTGATCAGATGAGGCCAGATCAAACGTTGTAGAATGGCATCATTAGCCTTTGGAAAATTTAACTCAGCCAGTTGTTCACGTTTATACCATCCCCACGGTTGATGAATCAGATCGAGCAATTCATCGGGCACATAGGCATGAAACAAATGCAGATTCACAATAATGTCATCATATTCATGACGGATCACATCAAAAACATGCCAGTCTTTTATACCAATCCCTACTTCTTCATAAATCTCACGGCGACAAGCCTGCTCTGGTGTTTCACCTGCTTCAACTTTTCCACCTGGAAACTCATGTTTATTGCCCTGATGCTGGTTGGCCTGTCGCCAGCCGACCAATACTTTGGTTTTGTGTAATAAAATTGCGATTGCAACATCAACTGTAGCTTTGGTCATAACAGACTAAAATCTCTCATCTTTTATCCCGATTCTAGGGAATTTAAACACGAATTCACATGACCAAAAACAAAATTAATCACTGATTTTGTAAATTCTTAAAATTTCCGTTGACAGGTCTATTCGATAATGATTATCATTTAAAGCATTAAAGAACACACCACGGAGCATAACAAATGAACGCACCATTCAACCTATTTACTCGTAGTACAGATGCAGCTCAATCATTGCCAATGTTGCATTCAAACAACCTTTTTGCCTTGGGGCGCGAGATCCGCATTATGCATGCGGGCGAAGAATATCGTTTACGTCTAACGCGTAATAATCGTCTGATTTTAACGAAGTAATATAATAACAACCGCATAATAATAAACGTGGGAATAAGCAGTATGTCAGCGCATGCTGCTTTTTTTTATTTTGCGCATTAGAAAATTTATACAGGTAGCTGGATACTCACCTTGAGTCCGCCATAGCTGGATTGAGAAAACTTGATTTTGCCCTGATGCAATTCAACAATTTTTTTACAAATCGACAAGCCTAATCCCGAACCTTGGGTTTTAGTTCCTAAGGCACGATAAAAACGCTCTCCCAATCGCGCTAGTATCTCGTTGTCCACGCCTTGTCCTTCATTTTCAATCACCAGCTCTATAGCATTTTGTTGCTGCTCCAAACTGATATAAATCTGTCCTTGCTCAATGCTATATCGGATCGCATTATCAATTATATTTCGGATGCAGGTAAATATGAGTTGTTGATTGGCATGCAGCATATTTGATTGCTCTGTGCTGTCTACATGAATTTGAATACGCTTTTCCTTAGCAAATAATGCCAATGCTTGTGTTGCTTCCTGCACCACCTCTTGTAGATCAAAATAAGTTTTGGGTAGATTTTCTGCATGCTCAGGATCTAGACGCGCCAAAAGCAATAAATTTTCCAGTGTTTGAATACCACGGTTCACATCTTGCTGCATCTGAACAAAATCACCAGCCCGTTCAGGATATTTACGCTGTAGTAACTGCAATCGCAATTGAATCGCAGATAAAGGTGAACGCAATTCATGCGATGCATCAGCAGTAAAACGCTGCTCTGCTAGTAAGGATTGTTCAAGACGCTGTAACAGTCGATTGAGCTGCCCCAACATTGGCTGCAATTCTTTGAGTTCGACGTCTCCAGCTTGTATCGGGCTCAAATCATCTGCATTTTTTTCTGATATTTCTGAAGATAATTGATGAATCACTTTAAATTGACGTTTAATCAAGAAATGTAGCATGATCCATTGCATCAGCCACACCAGCATCAAAATCAGTGCATAGCCTGCGAAACTATTCAGCAAGTCTTTAAAGCGTTCTCCGAGCGGCTGTAAAATCAGTACTTGCATATGTGCATGTTCATCTTCGCCCGCATAACTCCGCCATAGCTGGCCTTGCTGCCAAATGATGCCATAGTCGCCATGAGTTGCTGCAATCAAGGTGTGATGCTGTGGATCAAGCTGAAAATCTGTGGAATGAGTTAAAACTTGCTGCGAATTGCTCAACTGATATTGGATATCAAATTCATCACTCAGTTCATCAATTTGTTGCCCAGAGGTTTGGGTTAAATCCGTAATCAGCAACATATCTGAAATCTCGTCCATGATTTCATCTTGTACCTGCATGGTTTGATATACCGAAATCACGGCGAACAAAAGTAATGCCACACATCCAGCAATCATTGAACTTACTAAAGAAGTTTTAACCAGCTTGGTTTGTAATGACACCACTTTCATTCTATTCCCCTTGATGCATGCGATAGCCTAGACCACGAATGGTCTTGATATATTGCCCACCAATCTTTTTACGAATCTGATAAATAAACACCTCGATGGCATTACTTTCAATTTCATCGCCCCATGCATACAGAGATTCTTCCAGTTGTTCCCGTGTCACAATATGCTCAGGTTTCTGCATCAGTTTATATAAAATCTGGAACTCTTTAGCGGTGAGATTGATGGCTTTACCGTCCTGAATCAGAGTCTTGGCTTGGGGATCAAGTTGTAAATTGGCAAAATGAAGATATTGACCCGCTTGAGTCTGATGTTGACGTAATTGAGAACGAACCCGAGCTGATAATTCCTCCAGATTAAATGGCTTGACCAGATAGTCATTGGCCCCCAGATCCAGTCCTTCTACCCGATCATGGATGTGATCTTTGGCTGTAATAAAAATAACAGGAGTTTTGGTGTTTTGTCGGCGAATAGTTTTAAGGATTTCATCCCCTGAAGCTTGCGGTAAGCCCCGATCCAGCAGGATACAGTCATATTGATGCTGTTCGGCTGCCAGAATCGCATGATCCCCCCGTTCCACCCAGTCAACGCTATAACCGTCCATTTCCAGCCAGGCTTTGATACTTTCCGCCTGCGAGGCATCATCTTCAGCCAATAAAATTCGCATAAAACAGCCCACTCTGTTGATCTTTCACATAATCTTAAAATAAATCATAAACAAAAAACCACATGATGATCATGTGGTTTTTTTATTCGTCCATCAATCTTTAGAATTGAACCTGATCAACATCAACTTCAACACGTTTCGCTGGCTTATAGTCGATGTCGATTTCACCAATTAAGGTCACTGGTGTTTTTGCTGATACTGGCTTACCTTGCCATAAATCATCATCAATATCGACCGTCATTGAACCTGTCTGGTCACTAAACTGATATTTCTCATCACCTGTTGCTTTTACAACATAACCTTTCAATTTAACTGGCGTATCATCTTTCATAGTCAAGGCTTGTTTGACTGTGGTGATTTGAGTCGGCGCCAATGCTTGCTGATTTACGGCAGTAGTATTCGCTACAGCAAAAGTAGTTGCTCCAACCAAGCCAGCAACAACTGCAAATTTAGATAATATGTTCATATGGTTTCCCCTCATCGTGGTTTCATCATTTAGATGGAGTCATTAAAACAAACCAAGATGAGGTGAATCTGAAGATGACGCTGTAGCTTAATTTAATGGCACCACACGCAATACTTCTTCTAACGTGGTCACACCTTCAATCACTTTACGTGCACCCGCAATCCGCAATGGCTCAATTCCCTCTTTTTTCGCTTGCCCTTTCAGATCATTGAGTGTGCCATGCGCACTGATGATTGACTTGAGCTCCAGACTGACAGGCATAAATTCGTAAATACCGACACGGCCCTTATATCCAGTATGACGACATGCTTCACACCCCACCGCTTTATACATGCTGATTGGCATATCCATCATATAATCAAAGGTTAGATGTTCCCATTCTTGCTCGTTGATTGGCGTTTCCTGTTTACAATGTGGACAAAGACGACGAACCAGACGTTGAGCTAATACTCCCAGAATGGTTGCAGCAGTCAGGAATGGCTGCACGCCTAGATCATGTAAACGTGTCAGGCTCGATGGTGCATCATTAGTATGTAAGGTAGATAACACCAGATGCCCTGTTAATGCAGCCTGTATCGCCATATTTGCGGTGTCATGGTCGCGAATCTCACCCACCATGATAATGTCAGGATCTTGACGCATTAAAGCCCGCACGCCATCTGCAAAGCCTAACTCAATGTTTGGATTGACTTGCATCTGGTTAAAACTAGGTTCCAGCATTTCAATCGGATCTTCAATGGTACAGACATTGACCTGTTCGGTTGCCAATTGCTTTAAAGATGAATAAAGCGTAGTGGTCTTACCTGAACCTGTTGGCCCTGTAACCAGAATGATGCCATGACTGTGCTGTGTCAGCTGCTGCCAGCTCTGTAATAAATGACCTTCAAAACCCAGTTGCTGAAAACTACGCACCAATACTTCTGGGTCGAAAATACGCATCACCAGCTTTTCACCGAAAGCGGTCGGCAGAGTCGACAGACGTAATTCTGTCTCCTGTCCTTTCGGTGTACGGGTTTTTAAACGTCCATCCTGCGGTTTGCGCTTCTCGGCTACATTCATGCGACCTAAAATTTTAATACGTGAAATCACTGCCGTTAGTGTATTGGCAGGCATGTTATAGATAGTATGCAACACACCGTCGATACGGAAACGCACCTTACCTTTGTCTTTTCGTGGTTCCAGATGAATATCGCTGGCACCCTGCTCAAACGCAAATTGCAGCACCCAGTCCACCAGTTTGACAATATGCTGGTCATTGGCATCAGGATTTTGTGTATCGCCTAACTGTAATAAAGCTTCAACACCTTTATTTTCACGGTCATAGATACTGGCATTTTGTGAGGAACTGACCGCACGACTGACTTGATAATACTCAACAATATAACGTTGTAACTGTTCAGGATTTAACAGCACCTTTTCAATCTTTCTAGGTGCAAGACTACGTTCCAGATTGTTTAACCATTCGGTGGTGAAAGGCTGATCGGTTCCGATCAAAATTCGGTCTGCTTGCACCTCTACCGCCAGAATATGATTTCTGACTGCAAATTCCTGTGACATGACACTGGTCAAGGCAGCTACATCGGCTTTAAGCGGATCAATGATAAATAAGGGAAGATCAGCTTTTTCAGCCAGCCATTGACACAAACGATTTAACGATAAGGTCATACCCGCATTCAGTTGGTCTTTTAAACTAAAATTGGCAATCCACTGCAAAGGATGCCATTTCAACTGATCTTTTTGGCGATGTGTAGTCTGAACCAGCAATTTGTCGCGTTCAGTAATCCGACCATCTTTCAGTAGTTGCTCTAAGCACCACGTCACATCAATCGTAAAAGAAAAGTTTGCGAATTTTGCCTGAGCTTGCATAACCGTTCATTCCCCAAATTTTTTAACGAAATTTATATTTTTAAAGTTTTAACTTTGTTCAACTGCAATAACGATGACATCCTGTTCACCGACCGTAAAACGCACATTCAACACTGCAAAGCACATTCCATACACGCGTTCAGCATCATTTTGATACGCAGGTCGAGGATCTAAAGATAACACTTGTTCAAGTTCATCGAATATCTTTTTATCCAAAATCCCCTGCTTTAATAACTGCTGCTGTTGCTGTTGTGCATTTTCCGACCAAACAACCGTTTTACGCTGTGGCTCTTCTTGTGCGTATCCACTGACGGAATCAGCAATTGCATCCGAATATTGAATATACGGTTTGATATCTAAAATTGGCGTCCCATCCAGTAAATCACTTCCCGTGACATAGACACGTACCGCTTTACCATGCTTTTCAACGCGTAAAAATTGCACGACTGATAAACCAATCGGAGATGGACGATACATGCTTCGCGTCGCAAAAACCCCTATTTTCTGGTTACCTCCAAGTCTCGGCGGACGTACTTGTGCACGAAATTTAGGCATTTGATTCAAGGTGTTATCTGAATTTTTATTCTCATGGAACTGCCACAGCAGCCATAAGTGGCTAAAATCTTCGATACCTTCAAATGCCAGAATATCGCTATAAGCCTCCGTCATCTCTATATAAGACTCGACCTGCACCAGATTTGGCTGGCGTGGGATGCCGAATTTCTCACGGTAAGGCGAACGCATATGGCCAATGATTGGCATCACTACAGAATTGTTCATCACTTTTTCTTATAAACACAATTAAATATATTCAGTTTATCGAGAATGATTTTAGATTAGAATAGCGATCTGTTTCTTTTAACTGTGATCGAGACCTTTAATGGCTGCTTTTAACGTTGAACGCATTACTCATGTTCACCACTGGAATGACACACTTTTCAGTTTTAAAACTACACGCGACGTCAGCTTACGTTTTAAAAATGGTCAGTTTGTAATGATCGGCCTTGAAGTGAATGGTAAGCCTTTGATGCGTGCTTATTCGATCGCCAGTGCGAATTATGAAGAAGAGCTAGAATTCTTCTCTATTAAAGTACAAGACGGTCCATTAACTTCTATTTTACAAAAAGTACAAGTGGGCGACGAAATCCTTATTTCTAAAAAGCCTACAGGCACTTTAGTACACGACGATTTATTACCAGGTAAAAATTTATATCTTTTATCTTCTGGTACAGGCCTTGCACCATTCCTTTCTTTACTTCGTGATCCAGAAACTTACGAAAAATTTGAAAAAGTGATTATGGTTCACGGTACACGTTATGTGTCTGAACTTGCATACCAAGATTTAATCTTGAATGAACTTCCTAACCATGAGTTCTTTGAAGAATTAGGAATCAAAGAGAAGTTGATCTACTACCCAACCGTGACACGTGAACCGTTCCACACTCAAGGTCGTGTAACTACGGCAATTGAGACAGGCGAACTATTTGAAAAAATTGGTTTACCACGTTTTAACCGTGAAACTGACCGTGCCATGCTTTGTGGCAGCCCTGCGTTCTTGAAAGACGTTGCTGCACTGCTTGACCAACATGGTTTAGTGGAATCACCACGTATGGGCGTTATGGGTGATTATGTAATTGAACGCGCATTTGTTGAAAAATAATTTGAATAAATGCAAAAAGAACCGAGGCTAAAACCTCGGTTTTTTATTTTTAAGTTTTATAAAAATGTAATTTTATTTATATAAACGTAATGATTGAAAAACTAAAATAATGAGTGATTATGCAGCATCTAAATGTATCAATCGCTCAATATAATACCAACACTCTTCAATCTCAGCATGATCTTTATTAACCTTTGCATAGGAAGTCATTCCATCCAGAATATTAATATACATGGCAGTTAATACATGGGGCTGATAGACCTGAGCTTTTACAAACAACCCCTCAACTAATGCCATTAACCATTCACGATACTCCATGATTGGTCGAATAATTGAAGGATATTGTTGTAATATTTCTAATGAAGCTTTTTGAAACATACAACCATGAAAATCATCTGAATTAAACCAGCCCAAATGCCAAAAATAGACTGCTTTAATTTTACCCAAATAGTCATCTTCCTGTTTGAGGTTAATTTCTGTTTCAATAGCTTCCTGAATACTTTTGTTCCTTCGAGACAGACACTCTTCAATCAGGTTCTCTTTAGAAGGAAAGTATTTGTAGAAAGTCATTTTGGCAACACCTGACTCACTAATAATTCGATCCACACCTACAGAACTGTAGTTATGACGGTTAAAAAGGTCTAGAGCCGTTACAATAATATCTTCTTTTTTTGACATTTTATTATCCTTTTAGAATTCTATCAAAAAACTTAACGTATTATTAAGACATAGTTTACATGCTGGAAATTTCTGGCCACTATGTATGTTTATCTTATTTTAAGAGCATTATAGAAAAGTCGAATTTTCTTTATTGTTCCTCTTATAGGGTATGAAAAAAAAGGCTTATACACAAGATCATTTGTAAAAAAATCTTTCTATTTTTTAAATAAAAGAATATACCGTGAATCATTTCACCTTTTATTTACAGTTAAGTTAAATAATAAACTTTATTGCCATTTTTTAGCCGTCTTAATAAATTGATTTCACAAAAAAATCATTTTATATTTAAATCATCCAATAAAAAGATGTTTGGTTGTACCAATAGTTATATCCATAATCAACCAAAGAAAATCTAACTAAATAATTGGAAAAGCAATAATATTATTAATTCATCGAGTACAAGACTATGCCAAAAAAATTTGAAAACTTTGATAACCCAAGACAGAAAGCTATTGAAGGAATGAAGAATAGTATTTCTACAGACGTATGGAACAAGAATCTGAACTTTCTGAACAAATTAAGAGCAGAAATTTCAAATCATCCTGTTTCGAGACATCCTGCCATTCAACTTTTAAATGACGGTGTAATTGACAAAGAGGCATTAAAACATATTCATCTCGAATATCGACATGCCATTGTTCAGGTATTTACCGATGCTTTGCTGATGGCACAATTCCAAACTAAACAATTAGAACCGCGCCTATTATCGGGTTCGAAAATGTTTCCACGGTTTCTATTAAACCTGAATATTCTGGATGAATTTGGTTTCCGACCTGGTCTGGATCAGGAAGGCTATTATTCTGGTAATCCTGAATATGCGCATTATCCATTGTTTGAAGAGGTCCTCAATGATTTTGAATTGAGCCAGTCTGAGCGCAATGACTATCAACCTTCGCTAATCGCTCAACGTGTGCGTAATTATCTGGAGAACTCGTTTAACAGCTATCAAGCCGTTTCTGCTTTACTTGCTGTGGCAGAAGAAGAAGTGATTTTATTCAGTCCTGCTCTACGCCAGGCGACCAAAGCGGTTGGTTTTGACGTGGATAGCGGCTATTACTATGTTCATGGTGTTTCACATGATGCGACCGCTGAGGCGGCTGATGATGACCATGAAGATGATTTGTGGTTTGTTCTGGCACAAGCCTGCGTTGAGTCTGAGTATGATTCAATCCGCCAAATCTGTCTTGAATACTGTGATTTATGGGAACAGTTCTGGGATGAACAAATTGCATACTACGGAAGCTTCAAAAAACTGGCCTAACTTTCTCAGGAAAAGCCATTTCTAATTTTGGAAATGGCTTCCTTTATTTTTATTAAATTTCAACTATTTATATTATTAAAGTTCAATCATAAAATAAGAAAAAAGCCGTTTTTAAAATAAACCTCGATAAATTACGATATAATTCAACTTTATTTCCCTCTCCATGCCCTGCGATGTTCTCACAATTCGATATCAATTTAGTGGTTCTGCTTGTCTTATTAGGTTGCGGTATCTTTAGCCAAAACACGGCCGTCACGGTGGCAGCCGCTTGCCTGATCTTGGTCAAACTGACACCTTTAAACCAGTTTTTTCCTTATATTCAGAATCATGGTTTAAATATCGGTATCATTATCCTCACTATTGGTGTACTCGCTCCGATTGCAAGTGGCAAGATCAGTGGTGAAAGCATCCTTAAATCATTTATTAGTATTAAGTCTTTAGCAGCAATTGCCGTTGGCTTATTGGTTGCATGGCTAGGAGGCCGCGGAGTAAAGTTGATGAGTAATCAGCCCGATGTCGTCGCAGGGCTTCTGATCGGTACCGTTGCAGGTGTTGCCTTATTGAGAGGTGTTCCTGTCGGCCCATTGATTGCCGCGGGTATTTTGTCTCTGCTAATTGGGAAGTCTTAGAACATTTATGATCTGCTTAATCGCCTCATAAAAATAAAGGTAGCGGGTTGCTACCTTTATTTTGCAAACTAACTTTAATTAATTTTCGTAATACACAGCACGCATCTTGGAAAACTTTTCAAGCTGCTTGATGAAACCTTCAAAATAGTTCTTCTCTTTATCCTCTACCCGATAGCCCGCATACAAAGTACGTCTTAGGCCTTCTGGTGCTACACAGTCTAGACGGCGGCTTACCACCCAGCCTTTTTGCTCATATTCATTCACAACCCAATCTGGTAAAGCTGCAATACCACGCCCACTTGCCACCAGTTGAATCAGCATTTGAGTCAGATCCGTGGTACGAATATGCTTCGGATATACATTGGCAGGAATAAACAGATGCGCCATAATGTCTAGGCGATGCTTATCGACAGGATATGTGATCAAGGTTTCTTCAGCCAAATCCTGAACTGAAACCTGCTCAGCACGAACTAAAGGATGAGTGCTGGAAAGTACTAAACGAGATTCATATTTAAAGATCGGGAAATATTCAATTCCCTTCAAGGCAATTGGATCTGCTGTGATCAACAAATCAAACTCGGAATTTTGCAACAGCTCATGTGGATTAGACTCAAAACCTGCGGCAAAATCCAAATCTACATCTGGATATTGATGACGATATTGATTCAACAACGGCATCAACCAGTCAAAACAGCTATGGCATTCCGAAGAAAAAATAATTCGTCCCGTCTGCCCATGCACGATACGGGTAATATCGGTCTGTGCAATCTGAACTTGCGGCAATACATCATCTGCCAGTTTAAGCAGACGCTCTCCAACATTGGAAAAGCTGACCGGGCGACTACGGCGATTCACCACTTCTACCCCATACCAATGATCAAGTTCTTTTAATTGATGAGAAATTGCAGACGGTGTCAGGCATAAATCAGTCGCCGCAGCGACCAATGAACCGTGTTCTCTTAACGCAAGTAATGTTTTTAAATGACGGAGTTCTAGCACAGCAACACCCAGAATTGAATTTATTTCATCTTAACATAAAATTAATTAGCAAGTCTCAACATGAATTTAATTTCAATCTTTTCCTATTCAATGAAATTTTCTAATTTAAACAATGTATATTTTTTAACAAAATTAACAATCCTAATCTCAAGGAGAAAATTTATATGAAATCCCCTCTTCCTAACCTTCTCCCTAAGGGAGAAGGAACTTTGAACAGTAATTTCTTGCCAATTATTGATTATTTTTCGAATTTTGAAAAAACTCTATTCAACCTTAAATAATGAAACAAGGAAATATACTTTTAGGCTTTAAAAATTTTCAGTTTGAACTGAGAATTTTTCAGTTAATTCAAACGATTTGCCCATTTAAAACTTTTACAATATAAAATTATTTTTATAGACCATGTCGCCTATGACCCGTCAAAGTCAAAAGACGCTTGAACGCCAAAAACTCAGCTTACCCGAAGGGCATTACAAGTTACTGCTGCACTCATGCTGTGCGCCATGTTCGGGTGAAGTCATGGAAACCCTGATTGAATCGGGTATCGACTTTTCGATCTTTTTTTATAATCCCAATATTCATCCAGTAAAGGAATATCTGATTCGTAAGGAGGAAAATATCCGTTTTGCCGAGAAGCATAATATTCCGTTTATCGACTGTGACTACGATACCGACAACTGGTTTGCACGCGCCAAAGGCATGGAAAATGAACCTGAAAAAGGTATTCGTTGCACCATGTGTTTTGATATGCGTTTTGAACGGACTGCCCTCTACGCCTATGAACATGGTTTTAGTCTGATCAGTAGCTCTCTTGGGATTTCCCGTTGGAAAAATATGCAGCAGATTAATGATTGTGGGCTACGTGCTGCTGCACATTATCCAGATATTCAATATTGGGATTATAACTGGCGCAAACACGGTGGCGCAGTGCGTATGCTGGAAATCAGTAAACGTGAAGAGTTTTATCAACAGGAATATTGCGGTTGTGTCTATTCACTCAGAGATACCAATCGCTGGCGTATGAGCAATGGTCGTGACCGAATTCAACTGGGTGTGAAATTTTATAGTAATGCGATGGATGACGAGTCTAATCAATAAAAATGAAATCGAAATAAAAAGGCTAATTCTAGTGAATTAGCCTTTTCACATCTTAATTTACAGCAACACTGATAATGCTATAGAACTGATTGCTCGGCTTTTGTTTCACATCTACCGTTTCACTCACTTCAATCAAATACTCAGCAGCTTTTGGAAATAGCAATTCAGCACTGCCATCCGCCGCCGTTTTCAAGCTGATTCCTTGCTTATCGGTTGCACCTTTGGCACGAATCACCACCTCGGCATTTGCTAAGGCTTTATTGGTTTTCGAGACTTTAATTTTTACTGCCTGATTGGCCTTCAACTCGTTTGGATGCGTTAAAAACTCAACCTGAATCGGTGCTGTACTTGCTTGAACGGGAGTATGTTTTTCTTTACTCACATAAGTCAATAACGTCCATTCACGCGTGATTTCTACTGGGCTAATTTTTTTAGCTTTTAGATCCGCAGGAATCACAAAATCACGCTCAGCTTTTGCAGGTGCTTTATCCGCTGGCATATCAAAGAACATTTTCCATTCTTTTTGATCTTGTACGTATTTCAATGGATAAGATGCTTTGGTCTGGATCAGATAAGTGCCCGCTTCTGGCAATTTCAAATCAAACACTGTCGCTGAACCAAGTTTGGAATCAGCTTGAATGCTGGTTTTGGTCTTATTCGGCGCAGTAATCTCAAATTTTGCATCTTTCAACGCATATTCACTGTTTAAGGCTTCTTCTGCATAACCAGAAATAATCGCCACTTGTGTTTGTTCAGTTGTATAGGCAATTGGTGCAACATACGGTTCATGTGCAG
>Ga0308161_1002476_pt1 | contig 19498 bp, 16 predicted proteins | sample PhyFR2_FD_201034 | JGI IMG/M metagenome (GOLD analysis project Ga0308161, IMG submission 201034) | Phyllosphere microbial communities from UC Gill Tract Community Farm, Albany, California, United States - DLSLF.R2 | ecosystem: Host-associated > Plants > Phyllosphere > Unclassified | place: USA...
CGATGACCAGGAGCGGGAGCAGCAGGATGTGCAGCGTGTAGAGGCGGCCCACGATGTCGGTGCCGGGGAACTCGCCGCCGAACAGCAGGAACGAGATCCAGGTGCCGACGAGCGGGAAGCCCTTGATCATGCCGTCGATGATGCGCAGGCCGTTGCCCGACAGCAGGTCGTCAGGCAGCGAGTAGCCGGTGAAGCCCTCGGCCATCGCGAGGATGAAGAGGACGAATCCGATCACCCAGTTGAGTTCACGCGGCTTGCGGAACGCTCCGGTGAAGAAGACGCGCAGCATGTGCACGCCGATTCCTGCGACGAAGACGAGAGCTGCCCAGTGGTGGATCTGGCGGACCAGGAGACCACCGCGGAGGTCGAACGAGATGTGCAGCGACGACTCGAGGGCCGCAGACATCTCGATACCGCGCATCGGGGCGTACGCACCGGTGTAGTGGGTCTCGACCATGGAGGCCTGGAAGAAGAACGTCAGGAAGGTTCCGGACAGGAACACGACCACGAAGCTCCACAACGCGATCTCGCCGAGCATGAACGACCAGTGGTCGGGGAAGATCTTGCGTCCGAGCTCCTTGACGAGTCCGGAGATGCTGGTGCGCTCATCGATGTAGTTCGACGCGGCGCCGACGAATCGGCCGCCGAGGGGCGCCTTGTTGTCCTTGTCCTGTTTGGACAGCGTTGCGGTGCTCAATGGCGCTCCCAGAAGCTCGGGCCGACGGGCTCGGTGAAGTCACTGCGTGCGACGAGGTAGCCCTCGTCGTCGACGGTGATGGGCAGCTGCGGCAGCGGGCGTGCGGCCGGGCCGAAGATGACCTTGGCGTGATCGGTCACGTCGAACTGCGACTGGTGGCAGGGGCACAGCAGGTGGTGCGTCTGCTGCTCGTACAGAGCGACAGGGCAGCCGACGTGGGTGCAGACCTTGGAGTACGCGACGATGCCGTCGTACGACCAGTCCTTGCGGTCCTCGGCCTCGGTGAGCTGCTCGGGACGGAGGCGCATCATCAGCACGATCGCCTTCGCCTTCTCCTCGAGGTAGCCGTCGTGGTGGCTGAGGTCTGCGAGGTCTTCAGGGATCACGTGGAACGCGGAGCCGATGGTGACGTCGGCAGCACGGATCGGCGTGCCGTCGGGGTCGCGCACCAACCGCTGACCCTTCTCCCACATCGTCTGCTTCAGCAGCACGACCGGGTCGCCCGCGGTGGGGTCGTCGGGGGTGCTGTGCGGAGCGAGACCGCGGAAGAGCGTCACGCCCGGGATGATCGAGGCGACGATCGCGGCGAACAGCGAGTTGCGGATCATCGTGCGGCGTCCGAACCCGGACTCCTCGTTCGCCGTGGCGAACGCCTCGACGACGGCCTCGCGCGTCGAGTCCTTGCCCCGGGTGGGGTGGCGGTGCTCGATGTGCTCCTTGTCGCTCATCAGCGCCTTGGACCAGTGGATCGCGCCGATTCCGATGGACAGCAGTGCGAGCGCGATGCCGAGACCGATGAAGAGGTTGTTCTGTCGGATGTCGATGAGCGCGCCGCTCTCGATGGGGAAGAGCATGTAGGCGGCGACCGCCCAGATGCTTCCGGCCAGCGAGAGGTAGAACAGCGTGTAGACCGTGCGCTCCGCAGTCTTCTCAGTGCGCGGGTCCTTGTCGGTCATCCGCTCGCGGTGCGGCGGAAGACCGGGGTTCTGCACGGGATCGCTGACTGCGACACCCAGCCCCGGAGAGGGCTGGTAGGCCCTATCGAGAGCCTGCGAGTCGTCGTCGTGTGCCATGGTGCTCCTCGTACGTTCCTCTTCGATGATTAAGCGTCAGTTGGACTTCGCCGTGATCCACACGGTGATCGCGACGAGTGCGCCGATCCCGAAGATCCAGACGAACAGGCCCTCGGAGACGGGGCCGAGCGAACCGAGCGAGAACCCGCCGATCTGCACCGACTGCTGCTGGTAGAGCAGCGCCGAGATGATGTCGCGCTTGTCCTCGTCCGACAGGTTCATGTCGCCGAAGACAGGCATGTTCTGGGGGCCGGTGACCATGGCCGCGTACATGTGCAGTGCGCTGGTCTCGGTCAGGGCGGGGGCGTACTTGCCCTCGGTGAGCGCTCCACCGGCCGCGGCGACGTTGTGGCACATGGCGCAGTTGACACGGAAGAGCTCGGCACCGTTGGCGACGTCGCCGCCGCCGTCGAGGAGGTGATCCTCCGGGAAGGTGGGGCCGGGGGCGGACTCCTGCACGAACGACGAGATCGCGAGGATCTGGTCCTCGGTGAACTGCGGCTCCTTCTGCGGCGCCTGCGGTCCCTGCATCTGCAGCGGCATGCGTCCGGTGGACATCTGGAACTCGACCGCCAGCTCGCCCACTCCGTACAGGCTGGGCCCGTTGGGCGTTCCCTGCAGGTCGAGACCGTGGCAGGTGGCGCAGTTCGCCGTGAACAGCTTCTCGCCGTCGTCGACGGTGAGCGTGCTGGACGCTGCGGTCTGCGTGTCGGTCGCGGCGAAGGCCGCCGACGTTCCGGCGTACACCGCACCGGTGATCATCAGGCCTGCGCCGATGAGTGCTGCGGCAGCCAGGGGACTGCGACGGCCGTTCGAACGGCGCTTCTTCTCTCGTGCCATCTCGGGGATCAGCTCCGCTCTTATTTCAGGAAGTAGATAACGACGAACAGCACGATCCAGACGACGTCGACGAAGTGCCAGTAGTAGGAGACGACGATCGAGGACGTCGCCTCCTTGTGCCGGAAGTTCTTGACGGCGTACGCGCGTCCGATGACGAGCAGGAAGGCGATGAGTCCGCCGGTGACGTGAAGGGCGTGGAAGCCCGTCGTCAGGTAGAACGCGGAGGCGTAGGAGTCCGCGCTGATGGGCATGCCCTCGGCGACGAGGGTGGCGTACTCCCACACCTGGCCGGAGACGAAGATCGCGCCGAGCGCGAAGGTGAGGAAGAACCACTCGACCATGCCCCAGCCGAACAGGCGGCGTCGGCCGGCACCGTTCTTCTGGCCCTTGCCGAGCTTGTACGGCTGCAGGTCTTCAGCAGCGAACACGCCCATCTGGCAGGTGAAGGACGAGAGCACCAGGATGGCCGTGTTCACGAAGGCGAACGGCACGTTCAGCAGCTCGGTGCGGTCGGCCCACAGCTCGGGGGAGGTGCTGCGGAGCGTGAAGTAGATCGCGAAGAGTCCCGCGAAGAACATCACCTCGCTGCCGAGCCACACAATGGTGCCGACAGCTACCGGGTTGGGGCGCTTGATCGTTCTTGCCGCCGGGGCATACGTCGCTGAGGTCGTCACCCTTCCATTATGGCCGATCCCGGGGCATGATTCTCGCATCGGGACCCTCGGATTCGCTGCCATCAGACTTAGGCGACCCTAAGAAGTCGCTGCGAATAGTCGGTGAATCCGCGGAAAAGGGCGTCCGCGGACGGCATCCGGTCATCCGTCTGGCGGTCTGCACGTTTTCCCGCGCCGATAGGATCGCACACATGGCTGATTCCCTGACCTGGTCCGACGTGCTCACCACCCTTCTGGAGCGCCGGGACCTCAGCGTCTGGGAGTCCACCTGGGCCATGCGCCAGATCATGCGGGGAGACGTGACCGAGGCGCAGCTCGCCGGGTTCCTCGTCGCGCTGCGGGCGAAGGGCGAGACGATCGACGAGATCGTCGGGTTCCGCGACGCCATCCTCGAAGCCGCCGTGCCGCTGCCGGTGTCGCCGGATGTGCTCGACATCGTGGGAACCGGCGGCGACCGCGTCGGCACGGTGAACGTGTCGACGACCGCCGCCGTGATCATCGGAGCGACGGGGGTGCCCGTCGTCAAGCACGGCAACCGTGCCGCGAGCTCGTCGTCCGGCTCATCCGACGTGCTGAGCGCACTCGGACTCGAACTCACGCTCGATCCGGCCGCCGTGTCGTCGATCCTCGATCGCACGGGCATCACCTTCGCCTGGGCCGGCGCCTTCCACCCGGGGTTCAAGCACGCGGCGAAGGTCCGCAGCGAGCTCGGCGTGCCCACCGTGTTCAACATGCTCGGGCCGCTCTGCAACCCCGCCCGTGCCGAGGCCAACGCCGTCGGCGTCGCGCAGCTCGAGCGCGTCCCGCTGATCACGGGCGTCTTCCGCACCCGAGGGGCGACGGCCCTGGTGTTCCGTGGCGACGACGGCCTCGATGAGCTGACGACGACCGGTCACAGCCGCATCTGGGAGGTCACCCGCGGTGACATCCACGAGCACGACCTCGACCCGCGCGACCTCGGCATCCCGATCGCCGACCTCTCGGATCTCCTCGGAGGGACCCCTGATCACAACGCCGCGATCCTCCGTCGCACTCTCGAGGGGGAGACCGGACCCGTGCGCGACATCGTGCTGCTCAATGCGGCGGCCGGCATCGTCGCCTTCGAGCTCTCGCAGGATGCTGCCCAGGTGCAGCGGCCCATCCTGGAGCGCCTGCGTGAGGGATACGAGAGCGCTGCACAGGCGATCGACGACGGCCGCGCCCTCGCGAAGCTCGACCAGTGGATCGGCGTGAGTCGCGAGCTGGCATCGGCATAGGTCCGAGATGGATCCCGTCGCAGCGCTGCTCGAGATCGCGTCTCTGCTCGAGCGCGAGCGCGCGTCGAGGTATCGGGCGAAGGCGTTCAGGGTGGCGGCCGCGGCTCTGCAGCAGCTTCCGGAAGACGTCAGGGCCGACCCCACCCGGCTCCGTGCCGCGAAGGGGATCGGCGACTCGACCTTCGGTGTGATCCGACAGGCGCAGGGCGGCGAGGTGCCGGACTACCTCGTCGAGCTCCGGGGCGAGGTCGAGCCCGAGCGCACGTCGGCACTGAGAGCACGGCTGCGGGGAGATCTGCACGCCCACACGGACTGGTCGGACGGCACGACGCCGATCCCGGTGATGGCCGCGGCCGCGCGAGCGCTGGGTCACGAGTATCAGGCCATCACCGATCATTCGCCGCGCCTGCGCGTCGCCCGCGGACTCTCGGCCGAGCGGCTGCGGGAGCAGATGCCGCTCGTGCGGGCCGAGTCCGGTGACGGCTTCACCCTGCTGACGGGCATCGAGGTCGACATCCTCGACGACGGCGCCCTCGATCAGGAGGAGCAGCTGCTGGGCGAACTGGACATCGTGGTCGCATCCGTCCACTCGAAGCTGCGGATGGACAGGCGGCCGATGACGGCGCGCATGCTCGCCGCGGTGGCGCATCCGCGCGTCAACGTGCTCGGACACTGCACCGGACGCCTCGTCCAGGGCGAGCGCGGCACCCGCGCGGAGTCGCAGTTCGACGCCGAGGCGGTGTTCGCCGCCTGCGCCGAGAACGGGGTGGCCGTGGAGATCAATTCGCGTCCGGAGCGCCAGGATCCGCCGGACGAGCTGATCGCGATCGCGCTGGAGGCGGGCTGTCTCTTCTCCATCGACTCCGATGCGCATGCGCCGGGTCAGCTCTCGCTGCTCGATCACGGCGCGGAGCGTGCCGAACGGGCGGGCGTGCCCGCCGCGCGCATCATCACGACGTGGGGACTGGAACGGCTTCTCGCCTGGGCGCGGTGACCCGCCGTCAGCCCTGGCGGTCGATGCCGGCGATCGCCGTGATCGCCCTCGTCATCGACGACCCCAGGTTCCATCTCTCCGCGACGGCCGTCGCGGCGTCGACCTCGGCCGGGTCGAGGGGGCGCAGCGCATCGCCGGGTGCCTCGATGTCGAGATCGGGCGCGACGGCGACCACGGTCGGCGCGACGTCGAGGTAGTCCGTCGCGGCCAGGATCTTCGCGCGGACGCCCGCGCTCATCCCTTCTCCGGCAGCGGCGGCCGCACGGATGCCGTCGAGGTCGGCGTGGGCCTGCAGCAGCGTCGCCGCCGTCTTCTCGCCGACTCCGGTCACACCCGGAAGACCGTCGGAGGCGTCGCCGCGCATCGTCGCGAAGTCCGCGTACTGAGAGGGGAGCACGCCGTACTTCGCCACCACCACGGCATCCGTCACGATCTCGAGGTTGCTCATGCCCCGAGCGGTGTAGATGACGCGCACATCTCTGTCGTCGTCGACCAGCTGGAACAGATCCCTGTCTCCGGTCACGATGTCCACGGGCATCGTCGCGTGCGTGGCGAGCGTGCCGATCACGTCGTCGGCCTCGTGCTCGGCGACGCCGATGATCGGGATGCCGAGCAGCCGGAGGGTCTCGCGGATCAGAGGGATCTGCGCTTCGAGCGGATCGGGCACCTCTTCGACGTCCGGGCCGGCGGGGACGACCTCCACGACCCGGTGCGACTTGTAGCTCGGGATCAGATCGACCCGCCACTGCGGACGCCAGTCGTCGTCCCAGCAGGCGACCACGTGCGTGGGCTCGTACAGGGTCACCAGCTTCGCGATGATGTCGAGCAGCCCGCGCACGGCGTTGATGGGGGAGCCGTCGGGCGCCGTCACCTTGTCGGGGACACCGTAGAAAGCGCGGAAGTAGAGGCTGGCGGTGTCGAGCAGGAGCAGCTTGTCGGCGCGTGGCATGCACACAGTCTGTCAGCGCACTCTCTGCGGCGATATCTCGTCCGTCATATCCTCCCGGGATCTGATAGCCTTGACTGTCACTCGTGGCGTGCCTGTGCATGCCCGGGTGGCAGAAACCCACACCATCGCTGCAGAGCTCGAAGTCGGCCGTGCGCGGCCGGAGCCTTCAGCCCGAGTCTCCATTCACAAGGACAACCCACTACATGACTACCGCAACGACCGCCCCGGCCACCAAGCAGGTCGCCATCAACGACATCGGATCTGCTGAGGACTTCCTGGCCGCGGTCGAGAAGACCCTGAAGTTCTTCAACGACGGCGACATCATCGAAGGCACGATCGTCAAGATCGACCGCGATGAGGTTCTGCTCGACGTCGGATACAAGACCGAGGGTGTCATCCCCTCGCGCGAGCTCTCGATCAAGCACGACGTCGACCCGAACGAGGTCGTCAAGGTCGGCGACGAGGTCGAGGCCCTGGTTCTCCAGAAGGAGGACAAGGAAGGCCGTCTGATCCTCTCCAAGAAGCGTGCTCAGTACGAGCGTGCGTGGGGAGACGTCGAGAAGATCAAGGAGAACGACGGCGTCGTCACCGGTACGGTCATCGAGGTCGTCAAGGGTGGACTCATCGTCGACATCGGCCTCCGTGGCTTCCTGCCGGCCTCGCTCATCGAGCTGCGCCGCGTCCGCGACCTGACGCCGTACCTCGGCCAGGAGATCGAGGCCAAGATCCTCGAGCTCGACAAGAACCGCAACAACGTCGTCCTCAGCCGCCGCGCGCTGCTGGAGCAGACGCAGTCGGAGTCGCGCACCACGTTCCTGAACAACCTCCACAAGGGCCAGGTCCGCAAGGGTGTCGTGTCGTCGATCGTCAACTTCGGTGCGTTCGTCGACCTGGGTGGCGTGGACGGCCTCGTGCACGTCTCCGAGCTGTCCTGGAAGCACATCGAGCACGCCTCCGAGGTCGTCGAGGTGGGCCAGGAGGTCACCGTCGAGATCCTCGAGGTCGACCTCGACCGCGAGCGCGTCTCCCTGTCGCTGAAGGCGACGCAGGAGGACCCGTGGCAGGTCTTCGCCCGTACCCACGCGATCGGTCAGGTCACGCCGGGTAAGGTCACCAAGCTCGTTCCGTTCGGTGCGTTCGTTCGCGTCGCAGACGGCATCGAGGGCCTCGTCCACATCTCCGAGCTCTCCAGCAAGCACGTCGAGCTGGCCGAGCAGGTCGTGTCGGTCGGCGAAGAGGTCTTCGTCAAGGTCATCGACATCGACCTCGAGCGCCGCCGCATCTCGCTGTCGCTGAAGCAGGCGAACGAGGCCGTCGACGTCAACGGCACCGAGTTCGACCCGGCTCTGTACGGCATGCTCGCCGAGTACGACGAGGCCGGCGAGTACAAGTACCCGGAGGGCTTCGACCCCGAGACCGGTGCGTGGAAGGAAGGCTTCGACACGCAGCGCGAGGCATGGGAGCAGGAGTACGCTGCAGCCCAGTCCCGCTGGGAGGCCCACAAGGCTCAGGTTGCCAAGGCAGCCGAGGCCGAGGCAGCAGCCGGCGACGACTTCGGTGGCCAGGTCTTCTCGAGCGAGGCCGCAGGCGCGGGCACGCTGGCAGACGACGAGGCCCTCGCGGCACTTCGCGAGAAGCTGTCGGGCGGCAACGCCTAAGCATCACGCTCTGGAACGGGCCGTCATCCTTCGGGATGGCGGCCCGTTCCGCGTCTACGGCCGCTTCTGCTGTTCCGTGACGGCACATTACGTCGGCATTCGTCACAGTTCCGCGAGTTGGACAGCATGGGGCTATGACCTTCCTGCTCTCCGCGCCATCCACGGCACGCGTCCCGGCGATCGCCGGCACCGCCCAGCCCGTGCGCCTGCACGGCGTGGAGCGGAGCTTCCCGGTCGTTCGTGGTCGACGAGACGTTCTGCGCGGGGTCGACCTCGACGTCGCCGCCGGCGAGATCGTCGCGATCGTCGGTCCCTCGGGATGCGGAAAGTCCACGCTCCTGCGTCTGGTCGGCGGGCTGGACGCACCCACGAGCGGCAGCATCCTTCTCGATGAGACCGGTGTCGCCGATGTCGACGAGCGCACCGCGATCGCCTTCCAGGAGCCCCGGCTCCTGCCGTGGCGTACGATCGCGCAGAACGTCGAGCTCGGTCTTCCCCGCGGCATCGCCCGGCGCGAAGGCCGTGCACGCGTGCGCGAGCTGCTCGACCTGGTCGGTCTCGAGCAGGCGGCCGACCAGCGGCCGCGCGAGGTGTCCGGAGGCATGGCGCAGCGCGCCTCGCTCGCCCGTGCGCTCGCGCGCAACCCGGGAGTGCTGCTCCTCGACGAGCCGTTCGGCGCGCTGGACGCGCTCACGCGACTGCGGATGCACGATCTGCTGCTGAAGATCCATGCCGCCGAGCCCACCACGATCCTCCTCGTCACGCATGATGTCGAGGAAGCCCTCTATCTCGCCGATCGAGTGCTGCTGCTGCGCACGCTGAGCGGCGATGCGGAGACCGACGCGCCCTCCGTCGCGCGCACCCTCAGCGTGCCGGGGATCCGTCCCCGCGACCGGGCCGATCAGGGCCTCGCGAACCTCCGCGCCGACCTCCTCGAAGGACTCGGCGTCGACACCCATCACCGCACCGCACCCGAGGAGAACCGATGAGCACCGTCACCCGCAGAATCATCCCCGCGATCGCCGTCGCCGGAACGATGATGCTCGTCGCCACCGGCTGTGTGGCCGGGGAGAACGCCACCGCGTCCGACACCTCGAAGGGTGACGCCGTCGCCTCCGGGGAGTGGTCGTCCGACACGCTGTCGATCGACTTCGCCACGTACAACCCGCTGAGCCTCGTGATCCGCGACCAGGGCATCCTCGAAGACATCCTGGGAGACGACGTCGACGTCGAGTGGGTGCAGTCCGCCGGCTCGAACAAGGCGAACGAGCTGCTGCGCTCCGGATCGATCGACGTGGGATCGACCGCCGGCTCCGCCGCGCTCCTCGCCCGTGCGAACGGCTCGCCGATCCGGGTCATCGACATCTTCTCGCAGCCCGAGTGGTCGGCGATCGTCGTCGGCCCCGACAGCGGCATCACCTCGGTCGAGGACCTCGCGGGCAAGTCGGTGGCGGCGACCAAGGGAACGGACCCCTACTTCTTCCTGCTGCAGTCGCTCGAAGAGGCCGGCCTCTCGGTCGATGACGTCGAGGTCCAGAACCTTCAGCATGCCGACGGACGTGCTGCCCTCGACGGCGGCTCCGTCGACGCCTGGGCAGGGCTCGACCCCATCATGGCCGCGGCCGAGGTCGAGTCGGGTGACCGGCTCATCTACCGCAACGTCGACTTCAACACCTACGGATTCCTCAACGCCACCGAAGACTTCATCGAGAACCACGCCGATCTCGCTCAGGCCGTGGTCGACGCGTACGAGCAGGCGCGCGAGTGGGCTCTCGACAATCCCGACGAGACGGCTGCGCTGCTCGCCGAGGTCGCCGGCATCGACCCCGAGGTCGCGAAGACCGTCATCACCGAGCGCTCCAACCTCGATGTGAGCGGCATCCCGGGAGACGACCAGATCGCGGTGCTCGAGAAGATCGCCCCGGTGCTCGTCGACTCCGGTGACGTGCAGGGCGGCAAGGATTCCGTCGACAAGGCGCTCGGCTCGATCGTCGACGCCACGTTCGCGGAGAAGGCGGTCGGGGGCGAGTGATCCTTCCCGACCAGCGCGTGGTGGTGCCCGCGGACGCGCAGGATGCTCTCGACGCCGCTCGCGGAGTTCGGCGACGCCCTGAGGTGGGCGCACGGCAGGCCTGGGACCGTCCCGCAGTGCGCGTCATCGGCGGGTTCCTGCTGCCCTCACTGATCGTCGTCGCCTGGCAGGTGGTGACGACGACCGGTCGCCCCCTACCTGCTCCCGTCTCCCGGCTCCGTGTTCTCGGCGGGCGTCGAGCTCGCGGAGCGCGGGGTGCTGGGCACCCACATCGCGATCTCCGTGCAGCGCGTGCTGCTCGGCTTCGCGATCGGATCCGTGATCGGACTCGCGGTCGCGGGGATCGTCGGGCTCTCGAAGATCGGCGACGTGCTGTTCAGCCCCACGCTCTCGGCCGTCCGCGCGGTCCCGTCGCTGGCCTGGGTGCCCCTCCTGATCCTCTGGATGCAGATCGGCGAGGAGTCCAAGGTGACCCTGATCGCCATCGGCGCGTTCTTCCCGGTCTACACGACCGTCGCCTCCGCTCTCCGCCACGTGGACCCTCAGCTCGTCGAGGCGGGACGCTCGTTCAGCCTCCGCGGATGGTCGCTGTTCCGCACCGTGCAGCTGCCTGCCGTCGTTCCCTCGGTCGTCGCCGGCCTTCGACTCGCACTCGCTCAGGCCTGGCTGTTCCTCGTCGCCGCCGAGCTGATCGCCTCGTCGATGGGCCTCGGATTCCTGCTCACGGACTCGCAGAACAGCGGACGCGTCGACAGGATCATCCTGTCGATCGTGCTGCTCGCGCTGCTCGGCACGATCACCAACGCTCTTCTCGTGCTCGTCGAGAAGTACCTGCTCCGACGGTGGGTGTGACGTGACCGAAGCACGTCTGCAGGAGACCCGCACGTATCCGGCGCCCGCCGGCTTCGCCGCGACCGCGAACGTCACCGCCGAGGCGTACGCGCGGGCGGCGTCGGATCCGACCCTCTTCTGGGAGCAGGCGGCCGAGCGCCTCGACTGGGCCGAGACCTGGCACACCGCCCACGAATGGGATCCGCCTGCCGGTGACGCCGTACCCGCCGCGCGGTGGTTCGTCGGCGGACGCCTGAACGTCGCGTACAACTGCGTCGATCGACATGTCGACGCCGGGCGCGGTGACAGGGTCGCCCTGTATTTCGAGGGCGAGCCGGGCGACCGCGTCGCCGTGACGTACTCCGACTTGCAGGACAGGGTCTCGCGCGCGGCCAACGCGCTCATCGCACTCGGCATCCGGCCGGGCGACCGTGTGGTGATCTACCTCCCGGTGCTGATCGAGACGGTCGTGATCACCCTCGCGTGCGCGCGCATCGGAGCCGTGCACTCACTGGTGTTCGGTGGGTTCTCCGCCGAGGCGGTGCGATTCCGGCTCGCCGACACCGGAGCCACGCTGCTGGTGACGAGCGACGGCCAGTTCCGCCGCGGCGCCGCCACCGAGGTCAAGTCGACGGCCGACATCGCGGCCGCGGATCTTCCCGACCTCGAGCACGTCCTGGTGCTCCGGCGTACAGGGCAGGATGTTCCCTGGACCGAGGGACGCGACGTCTGGTGGCACGACGTCGTCGACACCGCCTCGTCCCGGCATGAGCCCCAGGCGTTCGATGCCGAGCATCCGCTCTTCATCATCTACACGTCCGGAACCACCGGGAAGCCGAAGGGGCTCGTCCACACATCCGGTGGGTACCTCACGCAGGCGAGCTGGGCGCACTGGGCGCATTTCGACGCGAAACCCGACGACGTGCACTGGTGCACGGCGGATCTCGCCTGGGTGACCGCCCACACGTACGAGATCTACGGCCCGCTCTCGAACGGACTGACACAGGTCATCTACGAGGGGACGCCGGACACGCCCGACCGCGAGCGCCACCTCGAGATCATCGAGCGCTACGGCGTCACCGTCTACTACACCGCGCCCACGCTCATCCGCACCTTCATGACCTGGTTCGGCGCAGAGCTGCCGACGGGGCACGACCTGTCGACCCTGCGTCTGCTCGGAACGGTCGGTGAGGCGATCAACCCCGAAGCCTGGATCTGGTTCCGTCGTAATTTCGGGCGTGACGAGCTCCCGGTGATCGACACCTGGTGGCAGTCCGAGACCGGAGCCGCGATGATCGCGCCGCTTCCGGGAGTGACGACGCTCAAGCCCGGGTCCGCATCGATGCCGCTGCCCGGTATCGACGCGACCGTGGTCGACGCGAACGGCGATGAGGTCGCGCCCGGAAGATCCGGAACGCTCGTGGTGCGGCGTCCGTGGCCGGGAATGGCGCGCACCGTGTGGGGCGACCCGCAGCGCTACCGCGATGCGTACTGGTCGGCGTACGCCGGACACGGTGAGCACGGCGGATACTATGTCGCCGGCGATGGGGCGACGCGCGATGCCGACGGCTACATCTGGATCCTCGGCCGCCTCGACGACGTCGTGAATGTGTCCGGCCACAGGCTCTCGACGATCGAGATCGAATCGGCGCTCGTGGCGCACGACACGGTGGGGGAGGCCGGCACCGCGGGCGTCGCAGACCCGGTCACCGGGCAGGCCGTCGTCGCATTCGTCACCGCGTCAGGACGTGCAGAGGTCTCGACCTCGCAGCTGCGACGTCAGGTCGCCACCGCGATCGGCCCGGTCGCGAAGCCGAGGCACATCGTCGTGGTGCCCGACCTGCCCAAGACCCGCTCCGGCAAGATCATGCGACGCCTGCTCGCACAGCTGTGGGAGGCCGAGCAGGATCGTCGCGCCGGTCGCACGCCCGCACCGCTGGGCGACACGACGTCGCTGCAGAACCCCTGGGCCGTCGACGACATCGCCGCCGTGCTCGAGACCGCCGAACTGAGGACATCATGACGCAAGAACACCGCTTCGGGTTCCGAACGAGAGCTCTCCATGCCGGCGGTACACCGGACGCCGCGACGGGCGCCCGCGCGGTGCCGATCTACCAGACGACGTCCTTCGTGTTCGAGGATGCGACGGATGCCGGCAACCTCTTCGCGCTGCAGAAGTACGGCAACATCTACTCGCGGATCGGCAACCCCACCGTCGCCGCGCTCGAGGAACGGCTGGCATCGCTCGAGGGCGGGATCGGCGCGGTCGCGACCGCGTCGGGCATGAGCGCCGAGTTCATCACGTTCGCCGCGCTCGTCGGAGCGGGTGACCACGTCGTCGCCTCGGCGCAGCTCTACGGCGGTACCGTGACCCAGCTCGACGTGACGCTGCGTCGGTTCGGCGTCGAGACCACGTTCGTCGCGTCCACGGATCCGGACGATTACGCGGCGGCGATCCGCCCTGAGACGAAGGTCGTCTACGTCGAGATGATCGGCAATCCGTCCGGTGAGATCGCCGACATCGAGGGCCTCGCGGAGGTCGCGCATGCCGCCGGTGTGCCGCTCGTCGTCGACGCGACACTGGCCACGCCGTATCTCGCGCGTCCGCTCGAGCACGGCGCCGACATCGTCATCCACTCGGTGACGAAGTTCCTCGGCGGTCACGGGACGACGCTCGGCGGCGTCGTGATCGAGAAGGGCACGTTCGACTGGGGCAACGGGCGCTTCCCGCAGATGACGGAGCCCGTCGAGTCGTACGGCGGGATCACGTGGTGGGGCAACTTCGGCGAGTACGGGTTCCTCACCAAGCTCCGCACCGAGCAGCTGCGTGATATCGGGCCGGCGCTGAGTCCGCAGTCCGCCTTCAACCTGCTGCAGGGTGTCGAGACTCTTCCGCAGCGCATCGACGCCCATCTCGCCAACGCGCGCGTCGTCGCGGACTGGCTGGCGTCTGACCCCCGCGTGGCCTACGTGACCTGGGCGGGGCTCGAGGGCCACCCGCATCACGCGCGCGCCGCGAAGTACCTGCCGCTCGGGCCGGGGTCGGTCTTCGCCTTCGGAGTCAAGGCCGAAGACGGCCGCGCGGCGGGGGAGACGCTGATCGAGAACCTGCAGCTCGCCTCGCACCTCGCGAACATCGGTGACGCGCGCACGCTCGTCATCCACCCGGCATCCACCACGCATCGTCAGCTCTCCGAGTCGCAGCTCGTGGCGGCGGGAGTGCGCCCCGACCTCATCCGGATCTCGGTGGGCCTCGAAGACGCGGACGACATCATCTGGGACCTGGACCAGGCACTCAGCACGGCGACGGGAGCGAACCGATGAGCGACACGAACATCGCCGGGGCAGACGCCTGCGCTCTCCCCGCGCCTCAGGAGGCTGCAGCATGCGCGCTTCCCGGAGCCGCCCCGCTGCCCCCTGAGCGTACGGGTGAAGGGCCGAGCCAGCAGCAGCGATTCGGCATCCTCCGACGCGCGAAGTCCGTCGCGATCGTCGGCGCATCGAACAACCCGGCCCGCGCGTCGTACTTCGTCGCGACCTATCTGCTCTCGAGCACCGCATACGACGTCTACCTCGTCAATCCGCGGGAGTCGTCCATCCTCGGGCAGCCCGTCTATGCGTCGCTCGCCGACCTTCCCGTCGTCCCCGACATCGTCGACGTGTTCCGTCGGCACGAGGATCTTCCCGGCGTCGCGCAGGAGGCGATCGATCTCGGAGCGCAGACGCTGTGGCTGCAGCTGGGGTCATGGAACGAGGAGGCCGCGGCTCTCGCCGAGGCGGCAGGGCTCTCGGTGGTGATGGATCGCTGCATCAAGATCGAGCACGCGCGGTTCCACGGCGGACTGCACCTCGCCGGCTTCGACACGGGCGTGATCAGCTCCCGGCGTCAGCTTCTCGGACGCTGAGCACGGTCGGGGCGAAGCCTAGACTGGCCGCATGGCTCTCATCGCGCTCACGGGCGGCATCGCCTCCGGGAAGTCGACCATCGCACGACGACTGGCGGAGAGCGGAGCAGTCGTCGTCGACGCCGATCGGATCGTCCGCGACGTGCAGGCACCGGGGACTCCGGTGCTCGCAGCCATCGCCGAGACGTTCGGTGCAGAGGTCATCGCCGCTGACGGCTCGCTCGATCGCGCCGCTCTCGGTGCGAAGGTCTTCGGGGACGCCGATCACCTCGCGCAGCTGAACGCGATCGTGCATCCTGCGGTCCGCGCCGAGTCCCAGCGTCGGTTCGACGAGGCGATGTCCGCCGACCCCGAGGCGGTCGTCGTGTACGACGTCCCGCTCCTGGTCGAAGCGCGGGTCGACGATCCGTGGGACCTGATCGTCGTCGCGCACGCGCCCGTGGAGGAGCGCAGGCGTCGGCTCGTGGAGATCCGCGGGATGGCGGAGCGGGCCGCGCAGGAGCGGATCGACGCCCAGGTCTCCGATGAGCGCCGCCTGGCGATCGCCGACGTGGTTATCGACACGTCCGGATCGCTGGAGCAGACGCTCGCGCAGACGGATGATCTCTGGGAGCGGATCAGCACGTCGTGACCTTCACCGGTCACGCACCCGGATCACCCGTATACCGACGCCTGATCATCGGTCTGTTCTTCGCGGGCATCGCGACGTTCGCGCAGCTCTATTCACCGCAGGCCGTGCTGCCGCAGCTGGCGAGCGATCTCGGGATCTCGCCGGCCAGCGCCGCGCTCAGCGTGTCGGCGGCGACGCTCGGGCTGGCGGCCGCCGTGATCCCCTGGTCGATGGTGGCCGATCGCATCGGCCGGGTGCAGGCGATGGCGATCGGCGTGCTCACGGCGACGGTGCTGGGGCTCCTGGCCCCGCTCAGTGCAGGGATGGAGATGCTCCTGACGCTGCGCCTGCTCGAAGGAGTCGCGCTCGGGGCTGTCCCTGCGGTCGCGCTCGCGTACCTGAGTGAAGAGGTCAGCCCGCGGAACGCCGCCGCCGCAGCGGGCAGCTACATCGCGGGAACGACGGTGGGCGGGCTCGCGGGTCGGGTCGTGTCGGGCATCGTGGGGGAGCAGGTGCAGTGGCGCGCGGGCATGTGGACGGTCGCGGGGCTGTGCGCGGTGGCGGCCGTGCTGTTCCTATGGCTGACCCCGAAGGCGCGGGGATTCGTACCCGGACGGTTCCGTGACGACGCCGGACCGGGGATGCTCACGCGCCTGCTGGCGCCGCTCCGCTCGGGAGGTCAGCTCGCACTGTACGCCCAGGGCTTCCTGCTCATGGGAGCGTTCGTGGCCGTGTACAACTATCTCGGATTCCACCTCGCCGAGCCGCCCTTCGAGCTGCCGGCCTGGGTGGTCACTCTGCTCTTCCTCGCCTACCTCGCCGGCACCGTCTCGTCACCCTGGGCCGGTTCTCTGGCCTCGCGATTCGGGCGATACCCCGTACTGCTGGGCGCGATCGCCGTGATGGCCGCGGGAGCGGCCGCGATGCTCGCTCAGGCCACTCCGATCGTGCTGATCGGGCTGCTTCTCTTCACCGGGGGCTTCTTCGGGGCGCACGCGGTGGCATCGGGGTGGGCGCCGGTGGCGGCAGGCCCCGACAGCAGAGCGCAGGCCTCGTCGCTCTACTACTTCGGCTACTACGCGGGATCGAGCCTGTTCGGCTGGGCGCTCGGCATCGTGTTCGGCGAGGCGGACTGGGTGTGGTTCATCGTCGCTGTCCTCGTGATGTGTGTGCTCGCGGCGGCTGTGGCCGTCGTGAGGCTGCGTGCATCGGCGGGCACCCGTTCCACCTGAGCGGCGCTCCTCACGCCCGGAATTCTTCGGCGGACGACGGAGCCGTCCGATCGCGGCGCCGCCGCGCGCGTCGCCGAAGGATCACGACCATCGCGACGGCGAGTCCGATGAGCAGCAGCGCGGCGACGACCGGCACGACGATCGCCGCGGCGGCGAGGGCGAAGGAGGCGCCGTCCTCGGCGCTGCTCAGCACCGGAGCCGCCAGCCCGCCGGTCGTCGCGTTCGCGGCCACGCGCGCCGTCGCCTTGATGACATGCACCACCAGTGCGATCACGACGCCGGTCACCACGGGAACCCAGGTGTTGTCGGTGAAGAACGCCGCGGGATCGTCGACGGCGATCGTCTGGGCGCCCGAGCCCGCCCCGAACGCGATGCCGCCCGACGCGGGACGCAGGATGCTCTGGATGACGTCGTTCACGGAGTCGACCGCGGGGATCTTGTCGGCGACGATCTCGAGGGCGAGCAGGCCGCCGAGGATCCACAGGGCGATGTCGCCCGACAACCAGGACCAGGAGGCGGGCAGCGTCACCGCGGGGAGTATGCGGTCGGCGAGGCCGAGGAGGAACAGCGGCATCCACGCATTCAGGCCCGCCGAGGCCGCGAGGCTGGTGCCGATGATGAACTCGATCACGCCCCCACTCTAGGGGCACGTTCGACGCGCGACCCCGGTGTCGGTGGCCCGGCATACGCTGGAGGTATGCAACCCACGCGCAGCGTCCGCCCCTTCGAGGTCATCAGCGAGTACGCGCCGGCCGGCGACCAGCCGAAGGCGATCGCCGAGCTCGCCTCGCGCATCAACGCCGGTGAGACCGACGTGGTGCTTCTGGGTGCCACCGGTACCGGAAAGTCGGCCACGACCGCCTGGCTGGTCGAGCAGGTGCAGCGCCCGACACTCGTGCTCGCCCACAACAAGACGCTCGCCGCGCAGCTCGCCAACGAGTTCCGCGAGCTGATGCCGAACAACGCGGTCGAGTACTTCGTCTCGTACTACGATTACTACCAGCCCGAGGCCTACGTCCCGCAGACCGACACCTTCATCGAGAAGGACTCGTCGATCAACTCCGAGGTCGAGCGACTGCGGCACTCGACCACGAACTCGCTGCTCAGCCGGCGAGATGTGATCGTGGTCTCGACCGTGTCGTGCATCTACGGACTCGGGGCGCCGGAGGAGTACCTGCGCGCGATGGTCGCGCTGCAGGTGGGCGAGCGCTACGACCGGGATGCGCTGATCCGTCAGTTCATCGCCATGCAGTACAACCGCAACGACGTCGACTTCTCCCGCGGCAACTTCCGCGTCCGCGGCGACACCATCGAGATCATCCCGGTGTACGAAGAGAACGCGATCCGCATCGAACTGTTCGGCGACGAGATCGAGGGGCTGTACTACCTGCATCCGCTGACCGGCGAGATCATCGAGAAGCTCGACTCCGTGCCCATCTTCCCGGCCTCGCACTATGTGGCGGGCACCGACGTCATCCAGCGCTCCATCGGCACGATCGAACACGAGCTCGAAGAGCGGCTGAAGGAGTTCGAGCGACAGGGCAAGCTGCTCGAGGCGCAGCGTCTGCGGATGCGCACCACCTTCGACCTCGAGATGATGCAGCAGCTCGGGTTCTGCTCGGGCATCGAGAACTACTCGCGTCATATGGACGGACGCATGCCGGGCGAGCCGCCGCACACCCTTCTCGACTTCTTCCCCGACGACTTCCTGCTCGTGATCGACGAATCGCACGTCACGGTGCCGCAGATCGGTGCGATGTACGAGGGCGACGCGTCGCGCAAGCGCACTCTCGTCGATCACGGCTTCCGTCTGCCGAGCGCGATGGACAACCGACCGCTGCGCTGGGACGAGTTCAAGAACCGCGTCGGGCAGACCGTCTACCTGTCGGCGACGCCCGGCAAGTACGAGATGGGGATCGCCGACGGGGTGGTCGAGCAGATCATCCGCCCGACCGGCCTCGTCGACCCGCAGATCATCGTCAAGCCGTCCAAGGGGCAGATCGACGACCTCCTCGAGGAGATCCGCGTGCGCGTCGAACGCGATGAGCGCGTGCTCGTGACCACGCTGACGAAGAAGATGTCCGAGGAGCTCACCGACTTCCTCGGCGAGCACGGCGTTCGTGTGCGGTATCTGCACTCCGACGTCGACACGCTTCGTCGCGTCGAACTGCTCAGCGAACTGCGCTCGGGCGTGTACGACGTGCTGGTCGGCATCAACCTGCTCCGCGAAGGCCTCGATCTTCCCGAGGTGTCGCTTGTCGCCATCCTCGATGCCGACAAAGAGGGCTTCCTGCGCTCGGGCACCTCGCTCATCCAGACGATCGGACGTGCAGCGCGAAACGTGTCGGGTGAGGTCCACATGTACGCCGACAAGATGACCGATTCGATGGCCAAGGCGATCGACGAGACCGACAGACGCCGTGAGAAGCAGGTCGCGTACAACCTCGAGAACGGCATCGACCCGCAGCCGCTGCGCAAGCGGATCGCCGACATCACCGAGGTGCTGGCACGTGAGGGTGCCGACACTGCCGAGATGATGTCAGGTCGTGGGCGCGCCACAGGCAAGGGCAAAGGCAAGTCCCCGACCCCGAACCTCCGCCGCACGGGCATCGCCGCGGACGGCGCGCAGCAGCTGGAGGCGATCATCCAGGATCTCTCCGACCAGATGCTGGCGGCCGCATCCGAGCTCAAGTTCGAGCTGGCCGGTCGTCTGCGCGACGAGGTCCAGGACATGAAGAAGGAGCTGC
>Ga0308161_1002477_pt1 | contig 19491 bp, 17 predicted proteins | sample PhyFR2_FD_201034 | JGI IMG/M metagenome (GOLD analysis project Ga0308161, IMG submission 201034) | Phyllosphere microbial communities from UC Gill Tract Community Farm, Albany, California, United States - DLSLF.R2 | ecosystem: Host-associated > Plants > Phyllosphere > Unclassified | place: USA...
CTTTTTTTTACCGGGGTATAGCGCAGTCCGGTAGCGCGCCTGCTTTGGGAGCAGGATGTCAGGAGTTCGAATCCCCTTACCCCGACCATATTGAAAATCCTCGTATCGAAAGATACGGGGATTTTTTTTGCCTGCCGAAAGCTGAATCCCTTCAAGTCGTCATACAACCTGCCGATAGCCCGCTAACACGAGGGGACTGCCAACGCTTCGCCCCTTGATCTGGCCATTACAAGAATAAGGGCGTTCGTCATGTTGCTTCGTCAGTTGAATATTGCTCCCCGGGCTGCCCTGGGATTTGCCCTGATCGCGGTGTTGGTGGCCTTGCTCGGCGTGTTTGCGCTGGGACAGATGTCGAGCATTCGCGACAGTGAGGTAGCGGTGGAGAACCGTTGGTTGCCGAGCATCCGTGGCGGCGACGAGATCCGCGAACTGATGCTGCGCATCCGCACCATCTCCCTGCGCATGGCGCTCGATCAGGATCCGGCCAATATCGCCACCTATCGCGGCCAGATGGACACCCGCGACAAGGAACTGAGCGAGAAGATCGCCGCCTACGACAAACTGGTCGACACTGCCGAAGGCCGGCAGCTGTATGACCAGTTCAAGAAAACCTTCGCCGCCTATCGCACTGGCATTGCCCAGTCATTCACCCTTGCCGAGCAAGGCAAGCGTGACGAGCTGACCAAATTGCTCCTGGTTGACATGAAGACCGTGGTCGACGGCTCCGGCAAACAGCTCAATGATCTCGCCGATCTGTTCGCCCGCCAGGTCGCTGCCGAAAGCGAGAAGTCCGCCGCGCATTATGAAACCTCGCGCACCATCGTTACTCTTTTCATTGCCTTGGCAGCGCTGGCCACGGTGGCGCTGGCGATGTTGCTCACGCGCAGTATCGTGCGCCCGCTGAGCAGCGCCGTGGATGCCGCAGAAAGTGTCGCCAAGGGCGATCTCACGCGGCCGATCGAAACCCATGGCAACGACGAAGTCAGCCGCTTGCTCAAAGCCTTGGCGACGATGCAACAAAACCTGCGCGAGACGCTGCAAGGTATCAGCGGCTCAGCCACACAACTGGCCACCGCCGCTGACGAACTGAGTGCCGTCACCGTCGACAGCACCCAAGGCCTGCAAGAGCAGAACAACGAAATCGAACAAGCTGCCACTGCGGTCAATGAGATGACCGCTGCGGTGGAGGAAGTCGCGCGCAACGCGGTGTCGACGTCCGATGCCACGCGCCAGTCCAGTCAATCGGCGCAATTGGGCCAGGAGCGCGTCAGCGAAACCGCCAGCGCGATCAATGCGCTGGCCAGTGATGTGCAGAACACCGGTGAACTGGTGCAGTCGCTGGCCAATCAGTCGCAGGACATCGGCAAGGTTCTGGACGTGATTCGCGCCATCGCCGAGCAGACCAATCTGCTGGCGCTCAACGCTGCCATCGAAGCAGCACGCGCCGGTGAAAGCGGTCGCGGCTTTGCGGTGGTAGCCGACGAAGTGCGCGCGCTGGCGTATCGCACCCAGCAATCGACGCAGGAAATCGAACAGATGGTGCAAGGCATGCGCAGCGGTTCGAGCCAGGCGCTGGAATCAATGCAGGCCAGCGCATCTCGTGCGGCGAGCACGCTGGTTCTTGCAGAGCGGGCAGGTGAGGCGTTGGTGACGATCACGGCGTCGGTGCACGAGATTCACGAGCGCAACCTGGTGATCGCCAGCGCCGCCGAGGAGCAGGCGCAAGTGGCGCGGGAAGTGGATCGCAATCTGGTGAATATTCGCGACCTGTCGGTGCGTTCGGCTGCGGGGGCTGATCAGACCAGCGCATCGAGCCACGAACTGTCGCAACTGGCCAATGCGCTACAGGGCATGGTGCGGCGCTTCCAGCTGTGATGAACAGCGATTCATTGCAGGCCTTCGCCCACTGATTTGAGAACAGCACGAAACAATGTGGGAGCGAGCCTGCTCGCGAAGGGGCCGGATCATTCAACGACAGTGTTGACAGACCCACCGCTTTCGCGAGCAGGCTCGCTCCCACAGGTTGGCGTTTTAGTGCAGTTTCAGACGCGGCTCGGTGCCACGACCAATCTTGCTGCCCAGCATCAGCATCGCCGTGCGGAACGGCCCGTACAGCGCCATCTGGTGCATACGGTACAGCGACACATAGAACATCCGCGCCAGCCAGCCTTCGAGCATGACGCTGCCGGTCAGGTTACCCATCAAGTTACCCACAGCAGAAAAACGCGACAGCGAGATCAGCGAGCCGTAGTCGGTGTATTTGTACTCCGGCAGGGTCTTGCCTTCGATGCGCAATTTCAGCGACTTGGCCAGCAGCGACGCCTGTTGATGCGCCGCTTGTGCCCGTGGCGGCACGTTGCGATCGGTACCCGGTTGCGGGCAGGCCGCGCAGTCACCGAAGGCAAAGATGTTTTCGTCGCGCGTGGTTTGCAGAGTCGGCAGCACTTGCAGCTGATTGATGCGGTTGGTTTCCAGACCGTCGATGTCCTTGAGGAAACCCGGTGCGCGAATGCCGGCAGCCCAGACTTTCAGGCTGGCCTTGATCTCGTTGCCATCGGCGGTGATCAGGCTGTCGGCAGTCACTTCGCTGACTGCTGCGTTGGTCATCACATTGACCCCGAGCTTTTCCAGGGTCTTGTGCACCGGCCCGCTGATGCGCTCCGGCAGGGCAGGCAGCACCCGTGGGCCGGCTTCGATCAGCGTGATGTGCATGTTTTCCGGTTTGATCCGGTCCAGACCATACGCGGCCAATTCATGGGCGGCGTTGTGCAGCTCTGCCGCCAGTTCGACGCCAGTGGCGCCAGCGCCGACGATGGCCACGCTGATTTGCTCGACCACATCGGTCTGCCCGGCGTGGGCGCGCAGATAGTGATTGAGCAATTGCTGGTGGAAGCGCTCAGCCTGTTTGCGCGTATCGAGGAACAGGCAATGCTGCGCCGCGCCCTGGGTGCCGAAATCGTTGGTGGTGCTGCCCACGCTGATCACCAGCGAGTCATAAGCCACTTCACGCGCCGGCACCAGCTCGACGCCGTTTTCGTCATAGGTCGCGGCCAACTGGATTTTCTTCTGCGCGCGATCGAGCCCGCTCATGCGCCCGAGCTGGAACTCGAAGTGGTTCCATTTCGCCTGGGCGACATAGTTGAGTTCGTCTTCGGAGGAGTTCAGGGAACCGGCGGCCACTTCGTGCAGCAGCGGCTTCCAGATGTGGGTCAGGTTCGCGTCGACCAGCATCACGCTGGCCGTGCCGCGCTTGCCCAGAGTCTTACCCAGGCGGGTAGCCAACTCCAGACCGCCGGCGCCGCCGCCGACAATGACAATACGATGGGACATAGGGATAACTCGCAAGGTTTTTAAAGGAAATCGGTGCGGTTACCCGAGGGAGCGCAAGGCAGCTCATAACGTCAGGTAACTGATAAATCGGCTCAACAGGCCCAGACCAATGGTCACTGCCAGCACCAGCACCAGGAGCATCCACGGCCGGAAAGGCCGGCGCTCGACACGGTGTTGGGACAGTTGCAGGTACTCTTCGACATGCTTTTGGTCTTCGGGGTTCAGGCGGCTGGTCATATTTGCCTCGTCAGGTAGACGTTACTGAATGAGCACAGGCTACAGCGGTTTCAGCCCGGATTGAACGCAGCGTAGCCGCTGTCCGGGACCGGTTCGACGCACACGCTATCGTCGAGGCGAATGATGCCGCTTTGTAACACCCGTGCGGTGATCCCGCCATGCCCGCGCACGGCTTGAAAAGTGCCCGGGCCGAGATTGTTCTGCAAACGTGCGCAGGGCTGACACCAGCCAGTGGTTTCGAGTATCGCTTGCCCGATGCGAAAGCGCCGCCCCTTCAGGCTAAACAAATTGATTCCGCTTATAACGAGATTGCGCCGCAGATCTTCAGGCCGGACCGGCTCGTCATCGGGACGGCCCATCAATGCATTGATCACCGCCAAGTGCTCCCACTGAATCAGCGTCACCTGTCGCGCATTGCGAACGCCCGGGCGGGCGTGGTCGCCGGTGAGCCCGGCCTCCAGCCGCGCCTCGACCGCGTCCAGCTCAAGCATCGGCCCACGGGATTCTGGACGCACACCGATCCAGCGCACGCGACCGGTTTGCGGAACCTCGGCGATCAACTGCTGCAGCGGCGTCACAGGCTTATGCCCACGTCGAACACAATGCTGCGGCCGAGGTTGCTGCGCAGAAAGTCTGGTGCGTCGGGGTGGGCGAACAACACGCGGGCGAATGTCGGGCCGACCAGCGACAGCGAGCGCCAGCCCTGACGCAGGTATTCGGTCGGTGGCGGGAAATGACTGTTGAGGTCCAGCACTTCGCGCTTGAGGCTGGCGAAGGCGATGATGTCCAGTTCACCCAGATCCATGCCGCGTTCCTTGTAGTTGTGCGCCTTCTTGCGCAGGGTCGGCGCCAGACGCAGGAGAAATTCATTGGCCGGGATGCGTTTGGGCTTGGCTTCGCGGCGCACCAGTTGGCTCAGGGAAAACGCGCTGCGCCGACGCTGCAATTCGTCGCGCCACTCGTCATTGAGACGGCGGCCTTCGTCGAGGACGAAAAAAACTTCGAAATTGGCATCGCGGAACAGCACGTCCGGCGGCTCACCGGCCGGGGCGAATTCGTCGGCGCGGTAGGGGATGTTCAGACCTTGCAGCAGGCGCTGGCAGACCCAACGCTCACGCTCCCATTTGCGGGCATTGGACAGGAACGCATTGGCCTGCTCGGCCGCGATGGTCAGCAGGCGTAAATAATCTGAATCATCCATAAGCCCAAGCTTAGCGTCCAAATGCGACAAGCAGATAGCTTTGCATCGGCTGGTGCACATACATCGGCGGTGTAGACTGCGACAAAGCGGTAAGCCCATGGAGAAGGTAAGGGAATCATGATCGGTGCCGAACTGCTGTCCTCGGCAAGCCTGACGCTCGGCTGGCTGATTTATCTGCCGGTGCTGCTCTGGGCGATCATGCGTGCGCCATGGGTCGAGCTGTTCAGCGACAGTCGCCGGCAGCACTTGCTGTTCGGCACCGTGTTCGCGCTGTTTCTGCTGTGGCTGGTGCGCAGGGATTTCGACACCGGCGTGTCTTATCACTTCATCGGCATGACGGCGGTGACGCTGCTGCTCGATTGGCCGCTGGCGATCGTCGGCGGGCTGGTTGCGCAGATTGGCCTGGTGCTTTTGGGCCGTCAGGACCTGGCTGCGGTGGGCGTCAATGGCGCGTTGCTGATTCTGCTGCCAGTGCTGATCACCGAATGCGTGGCAATCCTCGTGGAGCGTGCGCAGCCACGAAATCCGTTCGTTTACATCTTCTGTTCCGGTTTCTTCGCCGCTGCGTTGTCAGGCCTGTTGTGCCTGATCCTCAGCCTGACACTGCTGTGGTACGACGGCCTCTTCGCCATGCCGGAATGGCTGGAAGATTTCGTCGGCTACCTGTGGTTGCTGCTGTTTCCCGAGGCCTTTATCAACGGCATGGTTGTCAGTGCGTTGGTGGTGTTTTGCCCGGAATGGCTGGAGACCTTCAACCGCACCCGTTACCTTTCAGCGCCGTGGAAGGACGACGATCCGAAGTCTTGATCCACATCAAACCGGCCATGCCGCAGAGATTTCATGCTCGCGCAAATCCCTTCAGGAGCAGTGGCATGGGCGTATACGAATGGGCGCGGCAGGAAACCCGGCAGAGTCTGGAGCTGGCGCAGGAAGTGGGCTTTGACCCGGGCCTGAGTTTGCGCGCCCTGCTCAGTGCCGTGGTGCAGCAGAGCAAGGCAGTGCGCAATGTCGAAGACCTGGCCGACGAGTTGCGCTTTCTCGCGGAGAACCTCGACGACAGTCAGGACTACGGCTTTATGCGGCCCTGATCAGCGATCAGTGACGCGGATCGAAATCGCCGGAAAACAGCTCGTCTTCGGCATCCGGGGCGACCGGAATCTTGTGCTCTTCCGAGGCCCAGGCGCCGAGGTCGATCAGTTTGCAGCGATCGGAGCAGAACGGACGGAATTTGTTCGCCGGGGTGAATTCGACGGGGGCGCCGCAGGTTGGGCATTCAACGGTTGGAATCTGGCTCATGCTTGGCCTCCGGATAAAGTCAGATAAAAGTGATGCAGACGCTCGACCTCGCTGTGCAGCCAGGCGAGGTCGCGGTCGTTGACGATCACATCGTCGGCACGGCTCACGCGGTCTTCACGGCTCGATTGCGCCTTGAGGATCGCCTGCACTTGTTGTTCGCTGGTCTGGTCACGCTGCAAGGTGCGTTCGATCTGCAGTTGTTGCGGCGCATCGATGACCAGAATGCGCTGGGTCATCGCGTATTGCCCGGACTCGATCAGCAGCGGTGAAACCAGAATCGCGTACGGCGATTTTGCCTGCGCCAGATGATGAGCGATTTCTTCGCCGATCAACGGATGCAGCAGCGCTTCAAGCCAACGCCGCTGTTCAGGGTCTTCAAAAATCAGTTTGCGCAGGGCGGCACGGTCCAGTGTGCCGTCGGCCTGCAACACGCCGGAACCGAAATGCTCGGCGATTTTCGCCAGCGCCGGACGCCCCGGTTCGACTACCCAGCGCGCCGCATGATCGGCATCCACCACGTGCACGCCGAGGTCGATGAAGTGCTGCGCCGCCGCGCTTTTGCCGCTGCCGATGCCGCCGGTCAGGCCGAGGATCCAGGGTTTTTCCACAGGGGTATTCATTTCAAACCGACAGACTGCCAATAGAAGTCGGTTATTTGACCACCCCAGAGCAAGGCAATCCAGCCGGCAATTGCCAGAAAGGGTCCGAAGGGGATCGGCGTCGAGGTTGCCTGGGCGCGCAGACGCAGCATGACGACGCCCAAAATCGCTCCCACCAAGGATGACAACAGAATCGTCAGCGGCAGAATCTGCCAGCCACCCCAAGCGCCAAGCAAGGCCAGCAGCTTGAAATCGCCATGACCGATGCCGTCCTTGCCGGTGAGCAGTTTGAACAGCCAGAACACCGACCACAGCGCCAGATAACCCGCGACCGCACCCCACAACGCATCGGGCAACGCCACGAACACGCCGAAGCTGTTGACGATCAGCCCCAGCCACAGCAGCGGCAGCACCAGCACATCGGGCAGCAGCTGATGTTCGCAGTCGATCAGACTCATCGCCAGCAAGCCCCACGTCAGCAAGATCAGCAAGCCCGCCGGCCAGCCGAAGCCCAGATGCCAGGCGATGAATGCCGACAGCAGGCCGCAGGCCAGTTCGGTCAGCGGGTAGCGTTTACTGATCGGCGCCGAACAGGCCGAGCAGCGCCCGCGCAGCAGCAGATAACTGAGCAGCGGAATGTTTTCCCACGGGCGGATCCGGTGTCCGCAATGCGGGCACGCGGAGTGCGGCAGCATCAGGTTGTAGGTCGGCACGGGCGTTTCGCTGGGCAGGCCGAGCACATCATGGGCTTGCTGGCGCCAGTCGCGCTCGAGCATTTTCGGCAGGCGCCAGACCACAACATTGAGGAAGCTGCCGACCACCAGCCCGAGCAGCAGCGCGCTGACCGCAAAGGCCAGCGGATACACGGCAAACAGTTCGTCGATAGGCATGTCAGATTGCTGAGCCGAGTTGGAAGATCGGCAGGTACATGGCCACCACCAGTCCACCGACGATGACCCCCAGCACCACCATGATGAACGGCTCCATCAGGCTGGTGAGGTTGTCGACCATGTTATCGACTTCCGCTTCATAAAAACCGGCGACCTTGTCGAGCATGTCATCCAGTGCGCCCGATTCCTCGCCGATGGCGGTCATCTGCACCGCCATGTTCGGAAACACACCGGTGCTGCGCATCGAAAAATTCAGCTGCATGCCCGTCGAGACGTCCTGCCGCACCCGTAGCACCGCGCGCTTGAACACCACGTTGCCGGTGGCGCCGGCGACCGAATCCAGCGCTTCCACCAATGGCACCCCGGCGGCGAAAGTGGTCGACAGGGTGCGGGCAAAGCGGGCGACGGCGGACTTGTACATCAAGGTGCCTACCAGCGGCAGCTTCAGCAGCCAGGCATCGCGGCGGTCGCGCAGGGCCTGCGAGGTCTTCAGCGCGTGACGAGTGCCGAAAAACGCTGCCACCAGTGCAAACAGAATCGCCCACCACCACTGCTGCATGAATTCCGACAGGCTGATGATCATCAGGGTGAAGCCCGGCAGTTCGGCGCCGAACCCGGAGAATACCGACTGGAACTGCGGCACCACCTTGACCAGCAGAATGCCGGTCACCACCGCCGCCACCAGCACCACGGCGGTGGGGTAGGTCATGGCCTTCTTGATCTTGGCCTTGAGCGCTTCGCTTTTTTCCTTATAGGTCGCGACCCGTTCGAGCAAAGTGTCGAGGGCACCGGACTGTTCGCCGGCGTCGACCAGGTTGCAGTACAACTCGTCGAAGTATTGCGGTTTCTTGCGCAGGGCCGTGGCGAAGCTGTTACCGGCCGCGACCTCCTGTTTGACCTCGTCGACCAGTTTGCGCATGGCCGGGTTTTCGAAGCCTTCGCCGATGATGTCGAAGGACTGCAACAGCGGCACGCCGGCCTTCATCATGGTCGCCATCTGCCGGGTGAAGAGAGCGATGTCCTGCGGTTTGATGCGTTTGCCCAAGGTCAGCAGGGAGGCGGATTTCTTGCGCACCTTGCCCGGGTTGATCCCCTGTTTGCGCAGCTGCGCCTTGATCAGTGCGGGGTTCTGCCCGCTCAACTCGCCGCTGACTTTACTGCCTTTGCGGTCGGTGCCTTCCCAGGCGTAAACGCTGATTTTCGCTGCCTTGACCGCCATGTTCAATCCTTGGTGACCCGGTTGATTTCCTCAAGGCTGGTGATGCCTTGCATGGCCTTGTGCAGCCCGGAAGTGCGCAGATCGGCGAAACCGTCGCGGCGCATCTGGATGTCGATTTCCAGCGAATTGCCTTCGGCCATGATCAACCGTTGCAGGTCCGGTGTGTTCTTCACCACTTCATAAATCCCCACGCGTCCTTTGTAACCGCCGTTGCAGTGATCGCAACCGACCGGCTCGTAGATCGTGAAATGGCCGATGCGTTCCTCGGGGAAGCCTTCCTTGAGCAAGGTTTCGTGCGGGATTTCCAGCGGTCGCTTGCAGTGCGCGCACAATTTGCGCGCCAGCCGCTGGGCGATGATCAGGCTGACCGAGGTGGCAATGTTGAAACCGGGAATGCCCATGTTGTGCAGGCGCGTGAGGGTTTCCGCCGCGCTGTTGGTGTGCAGGGTCGACAGCACCAGGTGGCCGGTCTGCGCAGCCTTGATTGCGATCTCGGCGGTTTCCAGATCGCGGATCTCGCCGACCATGATCACGTCCGGGTCCTGACGCAGAAATGAGCGCAGCGCCTGGGCGAAGTCCAGCCCTTGGCGGGGATTGACGTTGACCTGATTGATGCCTTCCATGTTGATTTCCACCGGGTCTTCGGCGGTGGAAATGTTGATGTCGACGGTGTTGAGGATATTCAGCCCGGTGTACAGCGACACGGTTTTACCGGAGCCGGTGGGGCCGGTGACCAGAATCATCCCTTGCGGCTGTTTCAGCGCGGCCAGGTACAAGGCCTTTTGTTCGGCCTCGTAACCCAATGCGTCGATGCCCATTTGCGCACTGGACGGGTCGAGAATCCGGATCACCACTTTTTCGCCCCACAGGGTCGGCAGGGTGTTGACGCGAAAATCGATGGATTTGCTTTTCGACAGGCGCATCTTGATCCGTCCGTCCTGGGGTTTGCGTCGTTCCGAAATATCCAGACTGGCCATCACCTTCAGGCGAGCGGCAATACGCCCGGCCAGCTGGATCGGCGGCTTGGCCACCTCGCGCAGCATGCCGTCGGTGCGCATGCGCACCCGGTAGTTTTTTTCGTACGGCTCGAAATGCAGGTCGGAAGAGCCACTCTTGATCGCATCGAGCAGCATCTTGTGCACGAAGCGCACGACCGGGGCGTCGTCGGCATCGAGGCCGCCGATCACGTCCTGTTTGTTGTCATCGATGGACTCGACGTCGAGGCCGTCGAGATCGACATCGGCCATTTCTTCCAGACCCGAGGCGTGGCTGTCGAAGAACTTGTCGATGGCGTCGCTGAGTTTGTCGTCCTCGACCAGAATCGCTTCGGTGCTCAGGCCGGTGCTGAACTGGATGTCGCTGATCGCCTGCTGATTGCTCGGGTCGGAAAGGCCCACGAACAGTTTGTTGCCGCGCCGCCACAAGGGCAGGGCGCAATGCTGACGAACCAGTTTTTCACTGACCAGCCCCTTGGGCTGAGTCTCCTTGTCGAGGCAATGCAGATCGAGCAGGGCCATGCCGAAATGTTCCGAGGCGATCTCGGCAATTTGCCGGCTGTTGACCAGTTTGTTGTGCACCAGGTAATTGACCAGCGACACGCGATTGCGCTGGGCCTGCGCCCAGGATTGCCGGGCACTTGTTTCCGTGAGCAGTTCGGCCTGGACCAATTGCTTGGCCAGACCGCTCAGAGCGATGTCATTCATGGGGATTCCGCACGCTTGCCGTTCATGACTTATAGCCTAGTCAAGTGACAGCGCCAAACACGGCCGGTGCAGGTGACAAAAAGTGTCAGATAGTGCGGTTGCGGGTTGTAGGAAACGGCGCAGAAAATTGCGCGCGCCCAGCAGGCGGGGCCTGAAAGGCGTTGGCATGGGCTGTGCTGAGCCCTGTTCAGATCATGAGATTTCGACTCATGCATGGAGCGTGTCTATGAAAAAACAACAAGGTTTCACATTGATCGAGCTGCTGATCGTCGTGGCGATCATCGGCATTCTGGCGACTATCGCCCTGCCTCAGTATTCGAAGTATCAGGCGCGGTCGAAGGTGACGGCGGGGTTGGCGGAGATTACTGCGCTGAAGGTTCCCTTTGAAGATACGATCAATCAGGGAACGGCCCCGGATATCACTAATGTGGCCAACGGTACGACGACAACTTCCAACTGCACGTTGGCGGTTACAGGCACGGCGGCGACAGGCGCAGGTACGATCACCTGCACCTTGTTGAACGCTCCGGGGCCGGTGCTGGGCAAAACCATTACGCTTACCCGTTCCGGCGCCGCCACCGGTAACACATCGGGTGCCTGGACATGCGGAACGACGGTCAACGCTGACTATTCTCCGCGCGGCTGCACTGCGAGCGGTACGTAACTCGGTTCGCGCCTGAAGCCAAAATGCCCCGCACTGCGGGGCATTTTCGTATCGCCACCTCTTCACAAAAGCTCCAATAATTTCAGCAGCTTATGAACTTTCCGAAAAACCGCAACTTGCATGCGAAGATTCAGCGAGTCATGCATTTTGCATGAAAACGAAAATCAGTGTTTTTCATAACTTGTTGTTTTAAAAGGATTTTATGCGACTGAAAAAGTTGGCACAGCGTTCGCAATATCTCCGGTAACCCTGCTGACAAGCGTTACAGCAGACTTCCAGTAAAAACAGGAGTTACTCGTATGAAGAAGTTCGCTATCACTGCCGCTGCTACCGCTCTGACCCTGACCATGGCTGGTGGCGCTTTCGCCCAGTCCGCTCAGGCTACCCAAGCGCCAATGGTTCTGGCTGCCGGTGAAGTTACCGAAATGAAACAAGATACCAGCGACACCTGGATCACCACCAAGGTCAAAGCTGACCTGGTTACCGAAAAAGGCATTCCAGGCACCGACATCAAAGTCGAAACCAACAAGGGTGTAGTTTCCCTGTCGTCGACCACTGCGGTAACCGAGTCGCAGAAAGAAGTCGCCGTAGGCATTGCCAAGAAAATCAAAGGCGTTAAAGCGGTCTCCGCTGATGGCCTGAAAGCCGAGTAAGGCAAGACTTCTCGCCTGAACCGGGAGAAGACGCGACAGACGGGCCGAGCAATACGTCTGCCGCAACTTTAGAGTTCATGCGAACGGTCACACGGATGTGACCATTACAGGCCCCGGCACTTGTGTCGGGGCCTGTTCTATTTGGAGAATCAAAAGATCGCAGCCTTCGGCAGCTCCTACAGGGAAATGCATTCCAAATGTAGGAGCTGCCGAAGGCTGCGATCTTTTGCTCTTCTCAGTTACCGCGTTTGCTGTTGATCTGCCGCAGGCGATTGCCTTCGAAGCGCAGGTATTGATACATGCCGTTGTTCGGGCCGTAGGTCCATTCCTCGACCTGAAACTCTTCGCGGCGATTGGCGCTGCGCTTGTAGCCGAGCACGTCGCGACTGACCGGCTCGCCGCATTTTTGCAGCACCTCGCTTGTGCGGTCGCCGAGGCTGATCAACTGGCTGCCGCAGCGCAATGTATCCGAAGCCGACACGTGGCCGGCGGCGCAGGTCAGAACGAGCACAGCCAGCCAGTTACGCACGGTCATTCTGCATCCAGGTGCATTTGCGTGACCACGCGGCCGTCGCTTTCGGCCTCGCCGAGGTTGGCGTCGATGAAGTACACGCGGTCATCTTCGAGCTTGCCCTTGTCGACCAGGTAATCCTTGATGGTGCTGGCGCGATCCTGGCCCAACTGTCGCAACAGCACCTCGCTGCCGCTCCAGAACGCGATCACGCCCTGGCGCATTTTCGCCGTGCGTTCTTCCTTGCCGAGGTCTTTCCATTCTGCCGGTGGCTGGGTTTTCAGGCGGGTGCGGTAAATCCCTTCGAGCAATGCGCCTTTCTCGCCTTCGGGCACTTGCAGCAGCGAGGCCTGGGCCGGGACCTTGTCGCCACGGCGCTGGAGCATCTTGTAGTAGTTGTATTGGTATTCGCGTTCCAGACGTTGCTCGGCCAGCAGTGGCCCATCACTGCTCTTCGCGGCAGTGCCTTCGATTTCCAGGCGCAGCGCCGGACGTTCCTTGAGCGCTTGCGACAGTTTCACCAGCGCCGCTTCGGCGTCTTTGCTCAGATCGCTGGAGCCCGGCGCGAAGGACACCGTGCCGAGGTCTTCGGAGCCGCCGCCACTGACCAGCCCGCCGATCATCTTGAACGGCGCGGCGGCCGCTTTGACGATCAAATTGCGCAGGGTCTGCCAGACGATCGGCATGACGCTGAACTGTGGATTATTCAGGTCGCCGGTCACTGGCAATTCGATGGAAATCTTGCCGTCGACGTCCTTGAGCAGGGCGATCGCCAGTTTCAGCGGCAGACTCACTGCATCAGGGCTGTCGACCTTCTCGCCCAGTTGCAGTTGCTCGACGACGACTTTGTTCTCGGCTTTCAGTTGGCCTTTGGTGATCAGGTAGTGCAGATCAAGGTTGAGCCGGCCCTTGCGGATGCGGTAGCCGGCGAATTTGCCGGAGTAGGGCGTCAGGGTCGTCAGTTCGACGCGCTTGAAACTGGTGGCGATGTCGAGGCTGGCCATCGGGTCGAACGGATTGACCGCACCCTTGATGGTCACCGGCGCATAGCGGTCGACCTTGCCTTTGATGTCGACGCTTGCCGGCTTCGCCTGACGACTGTCGATGGTGCCGATCTGACCGTTGAGCTGTTGCACGGCGGTGGCGAAATTCGGCGTCAGGCTGAAGTCGGCGAAGTTGGCCGAGCCGTCGTTGATCGCAATCGCACCGATGTGAATGCCCAACGGTTTGTCCTTGCCGGCCGGTTTGGCTCCGGCAGGTTTGGTGCCGCTGTCGGCCGGTTGCGGGATCAGCAGGTCGTCGACGTTGGTGGTGCGATCGTCGTTGATCATGAAGCGCACATACGGCTGCAACAGGTTGACCTTGTCAATCGACAGACTATCGCCGTGCTGATAGTTGATGCCGTCGACCACGACTTGCTGCCATTTGAGGAAGTCGCGGGTCTTCAGCGTATCGAGGGTGTGCAGTTGATCGATCTGCGCGCGGCCGGTGACGCTGAGGGCCAGTGGCTCGGTGCTCTTCAGGTTGACCTTGAGGTCACTGCCGAGCATGCCGCTGCGCAGTTCCAGGCGAATGAACGGGTTGATATAGGACTGCGCGACACGCAGGTCGACGTCCTCGGTTTTCACGTTGAGCTGTGCGTTGACCGGGGCCAGATTGACCGTGCCGTCTGCGCTGATCTTGCCTTGCTTGCCCAAACCGCTGTCGAGCTTGAGCTTGAAAGGCGAGCCGTTGAGGCTGTCGAAATCCTGCAAGTCGACGTTCAGCGGGGTGATGTCCAGCGCCACCGCCGGTTGCGCCGAGCGGTCAGCGAGATGAACCGTGTAGTTGCGCAGTTGCACATCCTTGACCAGCACCTGCCATGGCTTGCTCGGGGCGCTTGGCTCAGGTTTCGGCGAGTCGGCGGCGGCCGGTGTATCCGTAGGTTCGGCAGCGGCTTTGGCCGCCGGTTTCGACGGTTGGCTGGCGAACAGCTTCTGCCAATCCAACTGGCCGTCGGCTTCCAGCGCCGCCCAGGTTTCCAGTTTGTTGCTGCGGATCTTGCCGACCACCACTTGCTGCTTGGCCAGGTCGAGCGAGGTTTCGCTGACGTCGAGGCGTTCAAGCCTGGCCAGCGGACGTCCGTCCGGAGCCTTGATGGCGAATGGCGCAATGCTCACCGCGACGTTGTTCAGCAGCAGTTCGGTCTGTTTCGACAGGTTGAGTTTGTACTCGGTGCTGAGGCTGACCACGCCGTTTTCCAGCACCAGCGGCACGGCGTCGCGCACGTAGGGCCAGAAGGATTTCATCTGGCCATCGGTGACTTTCAGCGTGCCTTCGGAGGTGAACGGGATCAGGCTGAAATTGCCGGTCCAGTCGATCCGCCCGCCAGCGGGGCCGATGGCGACGAGGGTCATGTCGGCGCTGTCCTCGGGCAGGGTGCTGAGGTTTTTCAGCTCGAAACTGAGGTCGTCGTAAAGAAATTCGATCGGCTCACTGGGCCGCATATCCTCGAAATGCACCACGCCGCCGGCCAGTTTGATGTTGTCGATACGCAGCGGGAACGGCTTGGCGTCGGGATCGGCGGGTGTCGGCTCGCTCGGCGGCAGGTTGAACAGGCCGAGCAGGTTGAGCTTGCCGTCCTTGGCGAAGAGGATTTCGCTTTTGGGTTTGTCCAGTTCGATGTCGGACAGGTGCAGGGCCTTGGTCCACAGGCTGTCGATTTGCAGGTTGGCATAGAGGCGATCGAAGCCGACCTGCTCCTTGCCCGGCTCGCCGATGACTAGGCCCCACAGGGTGACCTCAAGGCTGAAGGGGTTGAGTTCGATGCGCTGCAGATGCGCCGGCACCGTGGCGTAGTTGGCCAGTTGCTGGTTGGCCACGCGCAAGGTAATGCCCGGCAGGATCAGAAACCCCAGCAGGCTGTAGAGGGCCAGGGCTGTCAGCAGTGCGCCAATCGCGCGAATCAATCCTTTGGGCATGTGCGGCTTCATCTGTCTGAATCGGAGTGCCTTGGAGTATGGCACGCGATTCTGGTTCCGAAGTGCTTGATGTGGGACAGGATTGTTCAGAAATTTCTGTAGGAACAGATCTCCCTTGTGGGAGCGAGCCTGCTCGCGAATGCGCTGGTTCAGTGAAAAACAAGTCGACTGACACTGCGCTTTCGCGAGCAGGCTCGCTCCCACAAGGGAATGTAATCGCTCATGCCGGAGGGATCACAGCTGCAAAATCAGCGTCTTCAACGGTGGCTGCTGGTCCCGCGAGGGGAAGTCGGCACCCGGGGTCATCACGCTCCATTCGCGCACCGGGCGGCCGGCCTTTTCGGCGCAGCGCAACACTTGTTCGCGCCAGTCGTCCATGCTGACTTTCGCCAGGTTGTTGCAGCAGATCAGCACGCCGTTGTCAGCGGTGGTCAGCAGCGCCGGTTTGAGCAGGCTCTGATAATCGCGCAGCAAATCGACGGTGCCGAACGCACTTTTGGCCCACGCCGGCGGATCGAGCAGGACCAGATCGTATTGGCGCTGTTCGAGGCGCTGATAGCTCGGCAACTTCTGCCCGCGCCGCACGCTGATCGGCAGGCCAGCAAGCTGACGGATCGCCGGGAAGTAATCGGACTGAATGAATTGCATCGGCGGCAGTTGCGGGTTGAGCAAACCATTCTCGCGACCGACCGCCAGATTGCCCTCGGCAAAATCGAGGTTGCACACCTCACGTGCACCGCCGGCCGCAGCACTGAGGCCAACGCCACAGGTGTAGGCGAACAGGTTGAGCACACTTTTGCCTTGCGCGTGATCCTTGACCCAGCCACGGGTGTTGCGCAGGTCGAGGAACAGCAGCGGATCCTGCCCGGCATGACGCCCGCGCACGCGGTAGTTCAGGCCCCATTCATGCCCGACCAGATCCGCCAGTGCGGCGTCATCGGCTTTATAGACGCTGTCCTCGCGATCGATCCGCGAGTTGCCACGGGAGCGGTCGTTGTAGACCAGCAGGCTGTCGAAGCCCAGGGTCTGGTTGACCATGGCGTGCAGTTGCAGCAGATCGTCACGTTCGAGCGTCTGGTGAAAACTCTGCACCAGCAGTTGCGGGCCGTAGCGGTCGATGGTCAGGCCGCCGGCACCTTCCTGGCTGCCATGGAACAGCCGATAGCAATCGGTGCCCTGGCTGTGCAGCACAGCGAGCAGGTCCTGGCGTTGATCGAGGGCGGCGCGCAGCGCCTGATTCAAGGAAGACATGCGGGCGCCTTGCTGAAAAAACGCGAAGCTTAGCAGTCGGGGCGCTACAAGCGGCAAGTTTCTAGCTGCAAGCTAAAAGCGAAAAGCTGCGCGGACCGCTTTAGCTTGCAGCTTGTAGCTAGAAACTTGCAGCTCTCAAGTATTGAGCCGCTTGTCGACGAGGTCCTGCACCACACTCGGATCAGCCAGGGTCGAAGTATCGCCGAGGCTGTCGAGCTCATTGCAGGCAATCTTGCGCAAAATCCGCCGCATGATCTTGCCCGAGCGGGTCTTTGGCAGCGCCGGCGCCCACTGGATCAGGTCCGGTTTGGCGAAGCTGCCGATCTCCTTGCTGACATGCGCCAGCAGGTCTTTCTTCAGCTCTTCGTTGGCCTCGGTGCCGTTCATTGGCGTCACGAATGCGTAGATGCCCTGGCCTTTGACGTCGTGGGGATAACCGACCACGGCGGCTTCGGCGATGCTGTCGTGCAGCACCAGGGCGCTCTCCACTTCGGCGGTGCCGATGCGGTGGCCGGAGACGTTGATCACATCGTCGATGCGTCCGGTAATCCAGTAATCGCCGTCCTCGTCACGGCGGGCGCCGTCGCCGGTGAAGTAATAGCCGGGGTAGGGCTTGAAGTAGGTGTCGATCATCCGCTGCGGATCACCGTAGACGCTGCGAATCTGCGCCGGCCAGCTCGACTTGATCGCCAGCACGCCACTGCCGGCGCCTTTGATTTCCTTGCCGACTTCGTCAAGCAACACCGGTTGCACGCCAAACATCGGTTGCGTCGCGCAGCCCGGTTTGATCCGTTGCGCGCTGACCAGCGGGCTGAGCATGATGCCGCCGGTTTCGGTCTGCCACCAGGTGTCGACGATCGGGCAGCGCTGTTCACCGACAGCATTGAAATACCATTCCCACGCTTCCGGGTTGATCGGCTCACCGACGCTGCCGAGCAATCTGAGGCTGGCGCGCGACGTTTCCTTCAATGGTCCGGTGCCTTCGCGCATCAGCGCGCGCAGGGCGGTGGGTGCTGTGTAGAAAATGTTGACCTTGTGCTTGTCGATGACCTGCCAGAAGCGCGAACTGCTCGGGTAGCTCGGCACGCCTTCGAACATCAGTGTGGTCGCACCGTTGGCCAGCGGCCCGTAGACGATGTAACTGTGGCCGGTGACCCAGCCGACGTCGGCGGTGCACCAGAACACTTCGCCGTCGCGGTAGTCGAGCACATATTTGAAGGTCATCGCCGCTTGCAGCAGATAGCCGCCGGTAGTGTGCAGCACGCCTTTGGGTTTGCCGGTGCTGCCGGAGGTGTAGAGGATGAACAGCGGATCTTCGGCGTCCATCGGTTCCGGCGGGCAGTCGTCGCTGACCTCGCGCACCGCGTGGTGATACCACAGGTCGCGGCCCTCGACCCAATCGACTTGGCCCTGAGTGCGCTCGACCACCACCACGGTGCTGACGTTCGGGCAACTTTGCAGGGCTTTGTCGACGTTGTTTTTCAGCGGCACGAAGCGGCCGCCGCGCACGCCTTCATCGGCCGTGATCACGGTACGGCAGTCGGCGTCGAGGATTCGATCACGCAAGGAATCCGGGGAAAATCCGCCAAACACCACCGAATGAATCGCGCCGATTCGCGCGCAGGCGAGCATGGCGTAGGCGGCTTCGGGGATCATCGGCATGTAGATGCACACCCGATCGCCTTTCTTCACGCCACGGCTTTTCAGTACGTTGGCCAGACGGCAGACGTGGTGATGGAGTTTGTTGTAAGTGATCTGCGCCGATTCGGCAGGATCGTCGCCTTCCCAGAGCAGGGCGGTCTGCTCGCCACGGAGCTTGAGGTGACGGTCGATGCAGTTGTAACTGACGTTGAGCTTGCCGCCGGCAAACCAGGCCGCTTCACCGGTTTTCAGGTCGTAGCGCTGAACGGTCTGCCACGGCGTGCTCCAATCGAGGAAACGCGTGGCCTGCTCGGCCCAGAAGGCACTGGGGTGTTCAATCGATTCGCGGTACAGGCGCCGATACTCGTCCTGGCTCAACTGAGCGGCCTGGCGCACGGCATCGGCTTTGGGGAACGTGCTGATATCGAACATGACGGTTCCTTATTCTTGTGGTGCGACACGAATAAAGATGCGCCGAGCGCTGCACAGGTTCAAGTCATGCGCCAAAACAACTGTGGGAGCGAGCTTGCTCGCGAAGGCGGCGGATCAGTCAACACAGTGTTGAATGACGCACCGATTTCGCGAGCAGGCTCGCTCCCACAGGGGAACAGCGTTGTGCCCGAAGGCTTTTATCAGCCGCGATGGCGCCCGCGGAAGTAGTTGATCAGGCCTTGAGTCGAGGCATCGTCAGCCACGGTCTCGTCGCTGCCGACCAGGCGGTTGTAGACGCCTTTGCCCAATTCCTTGCCCAGTTCCACACCCCACTGGTCGAAGGCGTTGATGCCCCAGACCACGCTTTGCACGAACACTTTGTGCTCATACATCGCAACCAGCGCGCCGAGGCGACGCGGGCTGATGCGTTCGACCACCAGGGTGTTGCTCGGACGATTGCCCGGGATCACCTTGTGCGGCGCAAGTTTGCGCACGTCGTCTTCGCCCATGCCTTTGTCGCGCAGTTCGGCTTCAGCTTCCGGCAGGGTCTTGCCGAGCATCAGCGCCTGGCTCTGCGACAGGCAGTTGGCGTACAGCCACTGGTGATGGTCGGAAACCGGGTTGAAGCTGACGATCGGCACGATGAAGTCGGCCGGGATCAATTGGGTGCCCTGGTGCAGCAACTGGTGATAAGCGTGCTGACCGTTGCAGCCGACGCCGCCCCAGATCACCGGGCCGGTATCGGTCGACACCGAGGTGCCGTCCTGACGCACGCTCTTGCCATTGGACTCCATGTCGAGCTGTTGCAAGTGCTTGGTGATGTTGCGCAGGTAGTGGTCGTACGGCAGGATCGCGTGGCTTTGCGCACCCCAGAAGTTGCCATACCAGACGCCGAGCAGGGCCA
>Ga0308161_1002482_pt1 | contig 19475 bp, 15 predicted proteins | sample PhyFR2_FD_201034 | JGI IMG/M metagenome (GOLD analysis project Ga0308161, IMG submission 201034) | Phyllosphere microbial communities from UC Gill Tract Community Farm, Albany, California, United States - DLSLF.R2 | ecosystem: Host-associated > Plants > Phyllosphere > Unclassified | place: USA...
ACACCACGGGGACCAGCACGTGCCGCCACTGGCTGAGGAACGCGGCCTTGCGGTTCAGCACGGTGGCCATCCAGAGCGCCAGCGCCAGCTTCGCGGCCTCGGAGGGCTGGAAGGTGAACGGGCCGACGTCGATCCAGTTCTGGTTGCCCAGCGTGCTGCGGCCGATCAGGAGCACGAGGCCCAGCAGGAGGATGGCCAGGAAGATGGCCGGCCAGGCGAAGCGCTTGAGCCAGACGACGTTAACCCGGGAGAGGACGAACATGACGAAGACGCCGATCGCGGCGAAGAGTCCTTGCTTCAGCGCCGCCGAATAGGGTGACTCCCCCGCGGCGATGGATTCGACGCTGGAGGCCGAAAGCACCATCATGATGCCGATCGCCGTGAGCGCCAGGGTGGATCCCAGGATCAGGTAGTAGGTGGAGCCGTTCCGGGAGCGGCCGTTGCCCTCGAGGGCGGACCAAAACATCCGGTACCAGCCGCGGAGGCGGCTTGCGGCGGCCGTGCCGCCGGAGGGTGCCGCGGCGGGACGGGTGGGCGTGCTGACCATTGCTACTCCTCGGTGGTCTGAGCCTGCCCTTCCACGAGCTCGCGGACAGCTTCGATGAAGGCGTCGCCACGGTGAGCATAGGAAGAGAACTGATCCATGGACGCAGCTGCCGGGGCCAGGAGCACAGTGTCCCCCGGGGCGGCCAGCTGTGCGGCGGACGCTACGGCCTGGGCCATCACAGTCTCGCCAAAGATCGGCGAGGGGGCTGCGTCGGCGTCGGCCGGTCCGGCAGTCTGCTCCTTTTCAGTCTCACCCTTGGCGTGGCCGATCACCGGGACATCCGGCGCGTGTCGCTCGAGCGAGGCCACCAGGTCCGAGGAGTCGGCCCCGATCAGCACCACGGCCTTGAGCCTGGCGGCGTTGTCGCGCACCAGTGAGTCGTAATTCACACCCTTGGACAGGCCGCCGGCGATCCAGATGACGTGCTCGAACGCGGCCAGCGAGGCGGCCGCAGCGTGCGGGTTGGTGGCCTTGGAGTCGTTGATCCAGAGCACCCCGCCCTGCTTCGCGACCGGCTGGATGCGGTGGTCCCCCGGGAGGTAGTTCTGCAGACCCTGCCGGACGGCGGCGGGTTCCACCCCGTAGGCGCGGACCAGGGCGGCCGCGGCGAGGGCGTTGGCCACCATGTGCCGCGGGGCCACCGGTCCGAGGTCGCTCATGGCGGCGAGCTCGGCGGCGCTGTCCTTGCGTTCGGCGATGAAGGCGCGGTCGACGAGGAGGCCCTCGACGACGCCGACCATGCTGATCGCCGGGGTCAGGGTGGTGAAGGCGACGGCACGGCAGCCCTCGACGACGTCGGCGTCCTCGACCATCCGCTCGGTCTCGATCTGCTCGGCGTTGTAGACGCAGGCCTTCCGGGTCCGTTCGTAGACCTTGGCCTTGTCCGCGAGGTAGGAGTCGTAGGAGCCGTGCCAGTCCACGTGGTCCTCGGCGACGTTGAGGCACACGCTGGCCACCGGGGAGATGGAGTGGCTCCAGTGCAGCTGGAAGCTGGAGAGTTCGACGGCGAAGACGTCGTAGTCCACCGGGTCGCGCAGCGCGTCCAGGATGGGGGTGCCCACGTTGCCGACGGCAATCGCCTTGAGACCGGCGGCCTGCAGCATCGACTCGGTCAGGCCCACCGTGGTGGTCTTGCCGTTGGTGCCGGTGATGGTGATCCAGTCGGCGGTCTTGCGGCCCTCACGGACGCGGACCCGCCAGGCGAGTTCGACGTCGCCCCAGATGGGGATGTGCGCCCGCGCGGCGGCGGCGAGCAGGGCCTGGTCCGGGCGCCAGCCCGGGGACGTGACAACCAGGTCGGGAACCTCGCCGTCGACCCGCGGCACGGAGGCGACGGCGTCCTCGCCGAGCAGCACGTCGGCCGCACCGACGATCTTCAGCGTGTCCGCCTGGGCCAGGGCCCTGGGGGTCTCGGCGGCGTCCACCACCACCACCCGGGCGCCCAGTTCGATCAGGGTGTCCGCGGCGGCGAAGCCGGAGATGCCGATGCCGGTCACCACCACGCGCAGGCCGGCCCAGTCGGCGTCCCAGCTGGTGAGTCCATCCAGCCGGGGCGAGCTGGCGAGGGGTTCGGGAATCGTGCCGATCACAGCAGTACCACCCATTCCGCGTAGAAGATGCCGAGGCCGGCGGCGACGAACAGCCCGCAGAGAATCCAGAACCGGACCACGACCGTGACCTCGGCCCAGCCCTTGAGTTCGAAGTGGTGCTGCAGCGGCGCCATCTTGAAGAACCGCTTGCCCTTGGTGATCTTGAAGTAGCCCACCTGGATGATGACCGAGAGGGTGATCAGGACGAACAGGCCGCCGATGAAGGCCAGCAGCAGTTCGGTGCGGGAGAGGATGGCGAAGCCGGCCACGGCGCCGCCGATCGCGAGCGAGCCGGTGTCGCCCATGAAGATCTTGGCCGGGGAGGTGTTCCACCAGAGGAAGCCCACCAGGGCCGCGCTGAGGATGGCCGCCAGCAGGGCCAGGTCCAGCGGATCGCGGACGGTGTAGCAGCCGCCGCCGGCCTGCCGGGGCGAGCCGCAGGACTGGTTGCTCTGCCAGATCCCGATCAGCGTGTACGCGCCGAAGACCATCACGGAGGCGCCGGCGGCGAGGCCGTCCAGGCCGTCGGTGAGGTTCACGCCGTTGGTCGCGGCGGTGACGATCAGGTTGGACCAGAGGACGAAGAGGATCGCACCCACCACGGTGCCACCGAAGGCCAGGTTGAGCCAGGGAATGTCGCGGACCAGGGAGATCTGGTACGACGCCGGGGTGACCCCGTGCTCGTCCGGGAAGGTCAGGGCGAGGACCGCGAAAATGATGCCCACCGCGGCCTGGAGGATGAGTTTGGCCTTGGCGTTCAGGCCCAGGCTGCGCTGGGCGGAGATCTTGATGAAGTCGTCCAGGAAGCCGACCAGGCCCATGCCCACCATGAGGAAGAGCAGGAGCATGGCCGAGGCGGTGGGTCCGGGCGAGGCCGGGTTCATCCACCACATCACCAGGTGCGTGGCGAAGTAGGCGATCAGGACGCCCACCACCACGACGGCGCCGCCCATGGTGGGGGTGCCGCGCTTGGTGTGGTGCGAGGTGGGTCCGTCGTCGCGGATGAACTGCCCGTAGCCCTTGCGGACCAGGAAGCGGATGAAGAGCGGGGTACCGAGGAAGGACAGCAGCAGTGCCAGTCCGGAGCCCATCAGCAGTGCGATCACGGCAGGGTGCTCCCGTCGGTGGCAGGGGTGGCGTCCGGGGCGGCGTCCGGCGCCGGTGCAGCTAATGCTATCCGGTCCCCCAGGTGGCGCAGGCCGATGCTGTTGGAGGACTTGAAGAGGACCAGGTCACCGGGTTCGAGCTCAGACTGGAGGATCCCGTAGGCCTCCTCGACGTCCTCGGCGAAAATGCATTCGTCGCCCCAGGAACCCTCGTTGACGGCGGAGACGTAGAGGGCGCGGGCTTCCCGGCCGATCACCAGGAGCCGGGAGATGTTGAGCCGGACCACCTGGGTGCCGACGGCGGTGTGCTCGCGGATGGAGTCCTCGCCCAGTTCCAGCATGGCGCCGAGCACGGCCCAGGTGCGCCGCCCACGGCCGAGGTCCGCCAGGGTGCGGAGCGCGGCCCGCATCGACTCGGGGTTGGCGTTGTAGGCGTCGTTGATGATGGTGACGCCGTCGGCCCGTTCGGTGCGTTCCATCCGCCAGCGGCTCGCGGCGCTCTGGCTGCTGAGAGACGCGGCGATCTGCGCGCCGGGGATGCCGGCGGCGAACGCGGCGGACGCGGCGGCCAGCAGGTTGGTCAGGTGGTGGGCGCCGATCAGGCGCGCGGAGACGTGGTGCGTGCCGCCGTCGGGCAGTACCAGGTCGAATTCGGGGCTGCCGCCGGCATTGAGCTCGACGTTGGTGGCGAGGACTCCCCCGCCGGTCTGCCCGGATTCGCCGGAGAAGCCCAGCACGGTGGCCTGGGTCCTGGCGGCCATGGCCGCAACGCGCGGGTCGTCGAGGTTGAGCACGGCGGTGCCGTCGGCCGGGAGGCCCTCGACCATTTCGCCCTTGGCGCGGGCGATGTTCTCGACGCCGCCGAATTCGCCTGCGTGGGCGGTGCCGACGCAGAGCACGACGCCGATCTCCGGGCGGACCATCTCGGAAAGGTAGGTGATGTGGCCGATGCCGGTGGCACCCATTTCGATGACCAGGTAGCGGGTGCCGAAACCGGCGTTGAAGACGGTCAGCGGGACGCCGACCTCGCCGTTGTAGGAGCCCTGCGGCGCGACGGTCTCGCCGGAGCCGGAAAAGATGCCGGCCAGCAGGTCCTTGGTGGTGGTCTTGCCGGCGGAGCCGGTGATGCCCACCACGGTGAAGTCCTCGCCTGCTGCGGCGCGGTGCTGCCGGATCCGGCGGACGGCCTCGGCGGCAAGGGCGCCCATGGCCAGGACCGCGTCCTCGACGATGACGGCCGGGAAGGTCTTGCCGGCGTCGTCGAAGACGTCGCGCTCGGCCAGCGCCAGGACCGCGCCGCGGTCGAAGGCGGCGGCCACGAAGTCGTGCCCGTCGGCGGCCTCACCGGGCTTGGCCACGTAGAGGGAGCCCGGCGTCGCTTCGCGGGAGTCGGTGACCACGGACCCGGGCGTGAGCTCCGGATCGGCGGCCAGCCGGCCGTTGGTTATGTCGGCGATTTCCGCCGCGGTAAATGCAATCATCTCGGTTTAGGACTCTATCCGCTGGTCGTCGAGAACGGTGAATCCCCGGGCTGTCAAGGCAGTGCGCAGTTCCACGCGGTCATCGAGGGCCAGGTTGACGCCCTTGACCTCCTGCCAGACCTCATGGCCGCGGCCGGCCACCAGGATGGTGTCGTGCGGCGCGGCCAGCTCCACGGCCTTGCGGATGGCCTCGTCCCGCGGGAAGACCTCCAGCACGGTGCTGGCGAGGGCCTCGTCGCGGACGGCAGCGTGGGCGCCGGCCAGAACGTCGGCCCGGATGCCGGCGGCGTCCTCGTCGTGCGGGTCGTCGTCGCTGACGATCACGACGTCGGCCAGCCGGGCAGCGATCGCGCCCATCGCGGGGCGCTTGCCCTGGTCGCGCTGGCCGGTGGCGCCGAAGACGATGATCACCTTGGAGCCGGGCTCCGGGGAGCGGACGGCGGCCAGGGCGCGTTCGAGTGCGTCGGGGTTGTGGGCGAAGTCGACGACGGCGGCAGGCTCGGTGGCGACCAGCTGCATGCGGCCGGGAACGGCGACGGTGAACGGGTCTGCGGCGTCGAGGGCGGCCTGCACCGCCTCGACGGTGGCGCCACCGGCCAGGACCATGACGGTGGCGAGGGCCGCGTTGGCGACGTTGAAGCCGCCCGGGAGGCCGGTGTGGACGGTGAGGACCGCGCCGTCCCGGTGCCGGAGCACGAAGTCGGTGCCGAGCCCGCGCGGGGTGGTCCCGGTGACGGTCCAGTCGGCGTCATTTCCGGCGTCGTTGGTTTCCGTGCCGGCGGCGGTGGCCAGCGTGGTGACCGGCAGGCCGGTCCCGGCGGCGAGGCCCGCGAGCCTGCGGCCCCACTCGTCGTCGACCGTGACCACGGCGGCGCGGGCCAGCTCGGGCGTGAAGAGGCGGGCCTTGGTCTGGAAGTACTCCTCCATGGTCCCGTGCAGGTCCAGATGGTCCTGGGTCAGGTTGGTGAAGCCGGCGACGTCGAAGTCCACCCCGTCGACGCGGTGGAAGGCGATCGCGTGCGAGGAGACCTCCATGGAGGCGGCGTCGAGGCCGCGTTCGCGCATGAGCGCCAGCAGGGCGTGCACGTCCGTGGACTCCGGCGTGGTCAGCAAGCTGGGGATCGGCTCGCCGCCTGCCAGGATCTCGATGGTGCCGATCAGCCCGGTGCGCCGCCCCAGGGCGCGCAGCAGGGCGTTGGTGAAGTAGGTGGTGGTGGTCTTGCCGTTCGTGCCGGTGACGCCGTACAGCGCCGGCGCCGGGTTTGCAGCGCCGTCAGAGGTGCTGTCTGTGCCGTGACTTTCAGTGCCCTGGCTTTCAGTGCCCCGCCCGGTGCCCCGCTCGGGGCGGCTGCGGTAGATCAGCGCGGAGAGCCGTCCCACCAGGGTCCGCGGCTCGGCGGTGACCAGGACGGGGACGGAGATGTCGTTCGAGAGCGCCAAGAGCCGCGCCCCGGCGTCGTCGGTCAGCACGGCCACGGCCCCGGCCTCTACGGCCTGGGCGACGAAGTCGGCCCCGTGCCGGGAGGCTCCGGGCAGTGCGACGTAGAGGTCGCCTGGGAGCACGGTGCGGGAGTTCAGCGAGATGCCGGAGACGTCGAGAGCTGCCGAGGCACCCGGAACCACGACGCCGATCCAGCCGCCAAGGGTTTCCAGGGGCACGGGGGCCACGGCGGCCGGGCGGAACGCCGCGGCGGCGGCCCGGCCCTCGTTCTCGGCGGCCGGATCCTGGGCGGTGGGTTCTGACAAGGGGTTCTCCGTCGGTGGTGCGGGCAGCGCGCTGCGCGCGGAGGATAGCCCCGCACCCAGGCCCGGCTGCGTGAATAACGTGCTGCTGGCTGGTGGTCTCGTGTACTACTTGGCGTACTGCGGCAGCCTGACCGGCGCGCCGGTGGAGGGCTGGACGTTGTAGGTCCGCAGCGTCTGGCCCATCACCGAACGGAAAACGGGCCCGTTGGTGATGCCGTAGATGCTGCCCTTGGGCCGCTGCAAGACCACTTCAACAATAAACCGCGGATCGTCCATCGGCGCCATCCCCACCATTGAAGCGGTGTAGCCGCAGAAGCCGGGCTTTCCGTCGTCGCACGGGGACTCGGAGGTGCCGGTCTTGGCGCCCACCCGGTAGCCGTCGATCGCCGCGTCCTTGATCTCGCCCTCGGTCACGGCGCTCTCCAGGATGTCCCGGACCTGCTTGGCGGTGTCCTTGCTGACCACCTGCCGGCTGTCCTTGGCGGGGACCTTTTCCTCGTGCCCGTCCGGGTCGATGTAGCTGTCGATCAGGCGGGGCTGGAGCATGACGCCGTCGTTGGCGATGCTCTGGTAGGCCCGCACGGTCTGCAGGGTGGACTGCGCCACGCCCTGGCCGAAGAGGACGGTGTACTGCTGCCGGCCGTCCCACTGGTCCGCGGGGGTGAGGATGCCGGGCGTCTCGGCGGGCAGCCCGATGTCCGGGGCCTCGCCGATGCCGAACTTCTGCAGCCAGTCGTGCCGCTTTTCCTTGCTCAGCTTCTGGCCGACCATCACGGTGCCGGTGTTCATCGAGTAGCCCACGATCCCGGCCAGGGTCCGCTGCTCGGTGCCGTGCTCGAACGCGTCGGAGAAGGTCTGCCCGTCCACGGTGTAGGTCGGCGGGATGGTGTAGGTGTCCAGCGGGTGGGAGGTCCCCTCCTCGATGGCCGAGGCGGCGGTGATCATCTTCTCCACCGAGCCGGGCTCGTAGGCGGCGGTGACGGCGCGGACGCCGCGGTCCTTGGCGTCGACCTTGCCCGGGTCGTTGGGGTCCGGGGCGTTGGTGTCCGCCATGGCGATGATGTTGCCGTTCTTCACGTCGGAGATGACGATGATCCCCCACTCGGCGCTGAGCTTGTCCTTCTGGCTCTGGATGGCCTGCTGGGCGAAGTACTGCAGGTCTGAGTTCAGGGTGAGCTTGACGTCCTTGCCGTTGACGGCGGGGGTCAGCTGGTCCACGCCCACCGGGATGCGCAGGCCGTCGGCGCCGATCTCGAAGACGCGCTTGCCGGGGGTGCCCTTCAGCACGTCGTCCTGGGTTTGTTCGAGGCCGGCCTGGCCGGTGGTGCCGTCCTTGAGGAAGCCGACGATGCCGCCGGCCACCGAGCCGTTGGGGTAGACGCGCTTGCTGGTGCCTTCCGAGGCCAGGCCCGGGATCTGCAGCTTGGAGATCCGGTCCTCGACGTCGGGCCGGATGTCCTTGGCGACGATGTAGTAGCGCTGGGTGCCGGTCAAGGCGTTCTTGACGTCGTCCTTTTTCATGCCGAGGACGTTGGCGAGTTCCTCAATGCCCTGATCCCGCGGGATCTTGACGACCGTATCCTTGCCGTCCACCTTGTCGATCCGGGGGAAGGTGGCGGTGGCGGTGTTGACGGTCTGGTCCACCACCACGTTGTAGCGGATGACGCTGCTGGCCAGCACGTTGCCGGAGGCGTCGAGGATCTTGCCGCGCTCGGCCGGAAGCACCGTGGGCGTGAGCCGGTTCTTCAGGGCCGCCTCGGCCATCCCGCCCATGTCCAGGCCCTGGACCAGGAAGAGCTTGGCGCCCACCACCAGCAGCAGCGCGAGCATCAGGCAGAGCCCGATCCGCAGCCGCCGGGTGGCGCTTGAGGTCCGGGATGAGCGTGCCTTGCCGGTGTTCTGCGCCACGGTATTTCCTTGCTGGTCGGCGGTTCGGGGTGGTCCTGTCCGTTACCGGCCGGGGCTACTTGCCGGGGGTCTTCTGGGCCGGCGCCGGGATGGAGCCGCCGTGCAGTTCGACGGCGGGCGCGGCCGCGGCGGCCTTGGCCGCGGCCTGCTCGGCCGCCTGCTTGGCTGCGGCGGCGGCGTCGGCCGCGGTCTTCGCGGCGGCGTCGGTGGCAGAAGTGGCGGAGCTGTCGGCCGGCTTGCGGTTGGCGAGCGGATCCTGGGCGGACGGCGCGGGGACGACGGCGACCTGGCCGGCGATGGCCGGGGCGGCGATCACGGCCGAGGGCGCGTCCGACTTCGCGGCGGGCTTGGCCTTTCCGGTGACCGAGAGCGTGGACAGGTCGATCTGCCCCTTGGCGGTGGAGGCCACCATGCCCAGCTCCGTTGCCTTGGCGGCCAGGTTCTGCGGGGCGTCGTAGTTCTGCACCTGCTGGGTGAGGTCCTGGTTCTGCTTGGTCAGCGTGTTCTGCTTCGCCCGCAGCTCCACCAGCTGGTACTGGGCGGAGGAAACGGAGATGTTCAGCACCAGCACGGCCATCAGGGCCAGGGCCAGCAGGCCGAAGCACATGACGACGAACGGGGCGCGGCGGCGGCGCGGGACGGACCGGACCACCGAGAGCGGGGTGCGGTTCTTCCGGGCCGGCTGACCCGGCTGGAGCTCCGGCAGTGCACGCGCGGTCGCAGCGGTGGACACGGGGTACGTGGTGGCGGCGGCAGCGCTCATGCGTCTCTCCTGGCTTTGATGCGTTCCACGGCGCGGAGCCTGGCAGAGGCTGCGCGTGGGTTTTCGGCGATTTCGGCGGCGGTGGGCACCTCGGTGCCCTTCGTCAGGGTTTTCAGTTCCGGCTTGTGCTCCTCGAGCTCCACCGGGAAGCCCAGGGGCGCGGAGGATTTCGAGCCGGCCTGGAAGACGGCCTTGACGATCTTGTCTTCCAGCGAGTGGTACGACATCACGACGACCCGGCCGCCGAGGGCGATCGAGGCCACGGCGGCGGGGATGGCGCGTTCCAGCACGTCGAGTTCCTCGTTGACCTCGATGCGCAGGGCCTGGAAGGTCCGTTTGGCCGGGTGTCCGCCGGACTTGGCGGCGCCGGCGGGGACGACGGCCCGGATGGTGTCGACCAGCTGGGCCGTGGTCGTGAAGGGACGCTCGGCGCGGACGGCGACGATCCGGTTGGCGATCCGGCCGGCGAACTTTTCCTCGCCCCACTTCCGGATGATCCGGACCAGGTCCTCTTCGCTGTAGGTATTGACGACGTCTGCCGCCGTGATTCCACGGCTGGTGTCCATCCGCATGTCCAGCGGCGCGTCGAAGGAGTAGGCGAAGCCCCGGTCCCGTTCGTCCAGCTGCAGGGAGGAGACTCCGAGGTCCATCAGGACGCCGTGGACTTCGCTGAAACCGAGGTCCTCGATCACCTCGGCGATCTCGTCGTAGACCGCGTGGACCAGGTCGGTGCGGTCGGCAAACGGGGCGAGCCGCTCCCCCGCAAGGGCGAGGGCTTCCTCGTCCCGGTCGATGCCGATCAGGTGCAGGTCAGGGAACCGCTGCAGCATCGCCTCGGAGTGGCCGCCCATCCCGAGCGTCGCGTCAACGACGACGGGCGTCTCGCCCCGGCGCCGGGCCGCGTCGAATCCCGGGGCCAACAAATTGATGCACCGGTCCTTGAGGACCGGTACATGGCGTTCGGACGTAGGCTTCGCCTGGTGGGAGTCGTCACTCATGCCTGCGTCCTTTCCTGGTTGGCGGTTCTGGAGGGGTGCTTCTTGGTCCAGATCCCCATCCGCGCCTATCCTGCGGTCCGCCTGGCTCCGGGGAAGTGAGCCAGGTGGGGTGCGGGATGGGCGGCTGGAGATCTCGATCAAGAAGCGGGTTGTGCGGCGGCGGCGCCGGGGGCTAGAGAATCCCCGGAATGGCGTCGTCGGTTTCCGAGAAGGCGGTTTCCTTCTCAGCCAGGTACTCGTTCCAGGCCTGGGCGTCCCAGATCTCCGCGCGGGTGCCGGCGCCAATGACGGCCAGCTCCCTGCCGAGTCCTGCGTACTCCCGGAGCGCCGGCGGTATCGTCACGCGCCCCTGCTTGTCAGGTACCTCGTCCGAGGCTCCAGAGAGGAAAACGCGGATGTAGTCACGGGCCTGCTTGGAGGAAATTGGAGCCTCCCGCATCTGCTCGTGAACCCGGCCGAATTCCGCCTCACTGAAGACGTAGATGCAACGCTCCTGGCCCCTCGTGAGAACCAGACCCCCGGCCAGTTCCTCGCGGAACTTCGCCGGCAGGATGATGCGGCCTTTCTCGTCCAGGCGTGGTGAATGAGTGCCGAGAAACACGGCCCACCACCCGTCTGTTCTAGGAAGTCCAACGTCCCCTGTGCTGCCACTACCCTCTTACGCGCTCCACATTACTCCACTTCGCTCCCCCGTCAACGACATTCCGGCCTTTTGGCCACAATTTCGACACATTTTTCCTGGCGGTGTCCCGCGCCAATAAAGGGAAGGAGCCAAAGTGGTGCGCGGTGGAGGGCAAAAGGGGCCCGGGGGGGTCAAAAGGTGGGTTAAAAGGCGAAAGGCCCGCCGAAGCGGGCCTTGATCGCGGAAACCGGGTGCCGGTGGTGTGGAGTGGAGGCGGTGCCGGTGGAGCGGTGTGGAGCAGGGTCTGCGGTCAGGCGTCCCCGCCGCGGTGCCGTTCTTCCCAGCGTTCCTCGAGGTTGCTCATGAACGAGCTGCGCGGCTTGCCGGGCTTGCGGGGCGTTCCGCCGGCCTTGGCCTTGACGCCGCCGTTGCGCATGGTGGCGTAGTAGACGCCGGCTCCCATCACCACGAAGCCCAGGACCCCGACGATGATGTTCTGCAGCGAGACGCCCAACAACAGCAGGAGGACGCCCGCGAGGGTGCCGAGGATTCCGATCACCAGGTGCCGGGTGGACCAGGAGCGGACCGGGTCCGATCCCATGGAACTGGCAAACTTGGGATCGTCCTCGTGCAGCTGCTTCTCAAGTTGCTCAAGCAACTTCTGTTCGTGCTCCGAGAGCGGCATCACGACCTCCTTTAATCGGCCAACGTCCGGATCTGACGCGGCCCTGTCCTACCTGCCCAACGTCCGGAACTCCCCGTCGGTTCCCGTCGTCCGCCATCGGACGACTGGCACCCTCGAGGCCGTTCATGGTCGCTTCCCCTGACACAGCCGGCAGTCCGAACGTTCCATCCAGCCGTTCGAAATCTACGTATAAATAAGGATAGTTTGTCGGGGCCCGTTCTGAAAGACGCCGAAAGTCCTCCGGCGGCGCCCCGCCCGGGTCTCAGCCGCGTGGTCAGTCCGTACCCGGCGACGGGTCCAGCAGACGGGCCGGAAGGACCGAACTGGCGCCGAATTTCCGGGTCACTTTATCCAGCGCCTGCTCGGCGGCGCGCCAGTTATCATCCCGCCGGTCAAGGCTCAACTGCAGCGGCGCCTGCGCGGCCTCCTCCAGCTGTTCGGCCCGGATGCCAATCAGGCGGACGGCCATGGGCCGGTCCCCGACCGAGTCGAGCAGCTGCACCGCCACTCCGTAGAGCAGCTGGGCGCTGTCCAGCGGAGTGCTGACGGTCCGGCTGCGGGTGATAGTGGAGAAATCGGCGTAGCGCAGCTTGAGCGCGACGGTCCGCGCGTGCATGCCGGCGCTCCTAAGCCGTCCCGCGGTCCGGTGGGAGAGGCGCAGGAGCTCACGGTGCAGCAGGGCCGCGTCGGTGGTGTCCACGGCGAACGTCTCCTCAGCGCCGATGCTCTTCTCCAGCCGCACCGGAGTGACCGGCCGCGGGTCGATGCCCCAGGAGAGCCGGTGGACGTGTTCGCCGGTGGCCCCGAGGATCTTCCGCAGCGAGGGCAGCGGGGTGGCGGCCACATCCGCCACGGTGCGGATCCCCATCCGGGCCAGCACCTCGACCGTCTTGGCGCCCACGCCCCAGAGCGCGTTCACTGGCAGGGTGTGAAGATAAGGCACGGTCTCCTCCGGGGCAATCAGCAACAGCCCGTCCGGCTTGCAGCGGGTGGAGGCGATCTTCGCCACGAACTTGCTGGCGGCGATGCCCACGGAGGCGGTGATGCCGAGTTCGGCCGAGACCCGGCGGCGGATGAGGGCACCGATCTCCCGCGGCGGGCCGAGCCTGCGGATGGCGCCGCCGACGTCGAGGAACGCCTCGTCGACGCTGAGCGGTTCCACGAGGTCGGTGATCGAGCCGAAGATGGCCATGATTTGCCCGGAGACTTCGTAGTAAAGCTTGTGGCGGGGTTCGATGATGACCGCGGCCGGGCACATCCGTACGGCGAGGGCCATCGGCATGGCCGACTTGACGCCGAACTTGCGTGCCTCGTAGGAGGCGGAAAGGACGACGGACCGTTCCCCGGGGTAGCCGACGATTACCGGCTTGCCCTTGAGCTCGGGCCGGGTCCGGAGCTCCACCGAGACGAAGAAGGCATCCATGTCCACGTGCAGGATGCTGCTGCCGCGCAGCTCACGGAGCGCATCGGCGCTCAACGCCGTTCCGCCGGATGATCCGCTGCCCGTTCCGGCACTGCTGCCGCTCTCCTGCCCCACCGGATCAATCCTAGCCGCAGGGCCTGACTAAACTGGAGGCTGGATCCGGCATCAACACCAGGAGGAATGTCTTCGTGAAGGTAATTGGAGAGCGTACACGGGCCGTGGCCGCAGTCGCCGCGGCAGGGGCCCTGCTGGCCCTGACGGCCTGCACCTCCGGGGCGGGAACGCCGGCCGCATCCTCGGCGGCCGCTCCGGCACCCACCGCTACGGCCTCCGTCACCGCCTCCCCCAGCCCGTCCGCCACGCCGGGCACCTCCGCGACTGTCGGCGCCTTGGTGGCCGGCTTCCCACTGCAGCTCCTGCCGCTGATGCCGAACGCCAAGGTGGAATCCAGCAGCTTCGACAAGACCGGCTCCCCCGCCACCGTCGCCCTGGTGGGCAAGGTGTCCGCGCCTTCGTCCGACGTCGTGGCCTATTACACCCAGCAGCTGGAGGGCCAGGGGTTCAAGGCCGTTCCGGGCGAGAAGGTCGGCGCGGTGGCGTCCAAGGACTTCGTCCGGGGCGACAACGAGACCGTCAACCTCGCCGTCGTCGAGGCATCCGGGGTGTCCACCTTCACCATCGGCGCCAACGTCGCCCCCGGGTCCGCCAAGTGAGCCTGGCCGAGCAACTGCGGGACGAACAGGCCGCCTACGTCGCCGCCGTGGCCGGGAAGCTCACCGAGTTCCTGACCGGGCGCGCCGCGATCATGTCCACCATCTCGCCGGACATCGACCCGCTGATGGGGTCCATCTCCAACCTGGTCACCGGCGGCAAGCGGCTCCGCGCGCTGATGTGCTACTGGGGATGGCGGGGTGCCGGCGGAGACGCCGCGGCCGCCGAAGTGATCACCGCGGGCTCGGCGCTGGAGCTGTTCCAGGCGGCTGCACTGATCCACGACGACATCATTGACCGCTCCGACACCCGGCGCGGCGGCCCCAGCGTGCACCGCCGCTTCAGCGAGCTGCACGGCGAACAGGGCTGGGCCCTCGATCCCGAACGCTTCGGCCACGCCGCGGCCATCCTCACCGGTGACCTGTGCCTGTCCTTCAGCGAGGAATCCTTCACCGAGATCGGCAACCGCGCCGCCGCAGGCAGCCGGGCCCGGCTCATCTTCAACCTCATGCGCGCCGAGGTTATGGCGGGCCAGTACCTGGACATCCTCGAGGAGGTCGCCGGGCCGCGCCGCGACCGTGCCGGGGCCGTCAGCCGGGCGCAGTCCATCATCCGGTTCAAGTCCGCTAAGTACTCCACCGAGCATCCGCTGGCCCTGGGCGGTGCGCTGGCCGGCGCCACCGATGCCCTGCTGCGCGGGTACTCGGCCTTCGCCCTGCCGCTGGGCGAGGCCTTCCAGCTGCGCGACGACGTCCTCGGGGTCTTTGGCGACCCGGTGACCACCGGCAAGCCCGCGGGCGACGACCTCCGCGAGGGCAAGCGCACCGTCCTGGTGGCCTTTGCCCTGGAGATGGCCACCCCGGAGGAGTCCGGGTTCATCGACGCCCGGCTGGGCAGTCCCGGCCTCGGGGACGACGACGTGGAGGAAATCCGCCGGATCATCGTCGAGTGCGGGGCCCTGCAGGCCACCGAGACCCTGATAGAGGAGTTCGGCCAGGCCGCCTTCGACGCGCTGGAGTCGCTGGAACTGGACGAGCTGCCGAAGACGGCCCTGCGCCGGCTCGCCGAGGCCGCCGTCAGCCGCGCGGCCTGACCCGCGATTGCGGCAATAACAGCGACCGACAACAACAGCAGCGTCAACAAAAGCGAAGGCCGTGCCCCGGGCAGAGTGACTGCCCCGGGCACGGCCTTCGCCGTTGACGCTAAAAGTGGATTAAGGAAACCCTCGGTCCGCTACCAGGCCATCGTCTGGGCGCGGCGGCGGATCTCGGTCTTGCGGCCCTCACGGAGGGCGTCGATCGGACGGCCGCGCAGGGATTCGTCCGCGGTGAACAGCCAGGTAATCAATTCCTCATCCGAATAACCGGCGTCGGAAAGCACCACAATGGTGCCCTTCAGGCTTTCCACCGCGTGGCCGTCCTGGATAAACGCCGCGGGCACCGAGCGGATGCGGCGTTCTCCGACCCGGATCGCCGCCAAAGCGCGCTCGTCCAGCAGCGCATGAACCTTGGTGATGGAGACATTCAGCAGCTCGGCAACATCGGGCAGGGGCAGCCATTCGCCTACAAGGCTTTCTACATTACTCACGCGTCAAGAGTGCCATGTCGGGGCGTATTGCGCCTAGTCAGCCGCGTCCCGGACGGTAATTCGCCCCGGTCCGCCGCACCCGTCCACGACACACCCACTAAACGGGTTTACGGAATGTCAAACAGTTCTTGTGCTATTTCCCAATTCATGAGAGATTCACATAGATCACATTTGTAACTGGGGTATCTAGAGTCACACTGGTAACACCAGTAACACCGGCCTGACCTGCAGCGTTCGCCGCTGAGAAGAGGATCTTTCCCATGACGACGTCCCGTGCGCCGAAGCCAACCCCTAGGCCCGGCCTCCCGCTGATCGCGGCCACGACGGCGGCCCTGCCCGCCGTCGTCCTGTCTTCGCTGGCGATCGCCCAGCCGGCCGCCGCGGAATCCCGGCCGCGCGCCATCCCGGCCACCCTGGCCGCCGCCATGAAGGCCCAGGCCGCCGGGCTCACCGCCCAGGCCCTGCCGTCCGCAGTCATCCCGGCCGCCGCCGTCTCCACCACCATCCCGGCGGCATTCCAGCCGGCCCAGGCGCCGGCCCCGGCCGAGTACACCATCGCCCGCGGCGATACCGTCAGCGCGGTCGCCGGCAAGTTCGGCCTGGACACCTACCAGGTCCTGAAGCTGAACAACATGCAGCCGAACACGATCATCTACCCGGGCCAGAAGATCAAGCTCACCGGCAACGCCGTGGCCTCCCCCCAGGCCCCCGCCGCACCGGCGGCCCCGGCGCCCGCTCCGGCCGGCGGCAAGACCTACACCGTGAAGTCCGGCGACACGCTCAGCGCGATCGCCGCCCGCAGCGGCGTCCAGCTCTCCGATGTCCTGAACTGGAACGGGCTGACCATGCGCTCGATCATCTACCCGGGCCAGCAGATCAAGGTGGGCGGCGGTTCCGCCCCCGCCGCCCCTGCACCGGCTGCCCCCGCACCGGTAGCAGCCCCCGCGCCGTCTGCACCCGCACCGGCCCCTGCCTCCGGCTCCTACACCGTGAAGTCCGGCGACACCCTCTCCGGTATCGCGGCTAAGAACGGCGTGAAGCTCGCCGACATCCTCTCGGCGAACCGGCTGACCATGAGCAGCATCATCTACCCGGGCAACAAACTGGTCATCCCGGGTGCGGGTTCCCCCACCACGGTCAACCCGAGCTCCAGCACGCCGCCGGCCACGGTCACGCCGCTGGTCCCGAGCACCTTCCTCGGTTTCAGCTACCCGGAAGCCGTGGTCAGCTCCGCCAATGCGAACAAGGCGATCCTGAACGCCTCGCCGGTGCCCAGCACCTCGCAGATGAAGCAGATCGTCGCGGACACCGCGCGCCGGATGGGCGTCGACCCGTCCCTGGCCATGGCCTTCGCCTTCCAGGAGTCCAGCTTCAACCAGCGCTCGGTCTCCCCCGCCAACGCCATCGGCACCATGCAGGTCATCCCGTCCTCCGGACAGTGGGCCTCGGACCTGGTGGGCCGCAAGCTGAACCTGCTGGACCCGTACGACAACGCCACGGCCGGCGTCGCCATCATCCGCCAGCTGGTCCGCACCAGCAAGGACCTGGACACCGCGATCGCCGGTTACTACCAGGGCCAGTACTCGGTGAGCAAGAACGGCATGTACGACGACACCAAGGCGTACGTCGCGTCCATCAAGCGGCTGCAGCAGCAGTTCAGCTGACCCCGGCTTCGCGCGGGGCTGAGCCCTCCGTCGCGTAACGATACGGGCCCGGATTGCATGTCAATCCGGGCCCGTTTCTGTGCAGAACGTAGGATCGAATGGTGCAGGACTACACTTCGGATGCTCTCGTCGGGACCCTCGTGGACAACCGGTACCTGGTTCGTTCCAAGCTGGCCAGGGGCGGCATGTCCACCGTCTACCTCGCCACGGACCGCCGCCTGGAGCGGGACGTGGCGCTCAAGGTCCTGCACCCGCACATGGCCGGCGACCCGCAGTTTCTGGACCGACTGGGCCGGGAGGCGAAGGCGGCGGCCCGGCTCTCCCACCCGCACGTGGTGGGCATGCTGGACCAGGGCGAGGACGGTCCGCTGGCCTACCTGGTCATGGAGTACATCAAGGGCCACACCCTCCGGGACATGCTCAAGGAACGCGGCGCCCTCACGCCGCGGCTGGCACTGGCCTACATCGACCCCGTAGTTGAGGGCCTCGCCGCCGCGCACGCCGCCGGGCTGATCCACCGGGACGTGAAGCCGGAGAACGTCCTGATCGCCGACGACGGCCGGATCAAGATCGGCGACTTCGGCCTCGCCCGGGCCATCACGACGTCGACCAGCACTGGGGCGCTGATCGGAACGGTGGCCTACCTCTCCCCCGAACTCGTGATGGGCCGGCAGGCCGACGCCCGCAGCGACATTTATTCCCTGGGCATCATGCTCTACGAGATGCTCACCGGCCGGCAGCCCTTCGACGGCGAAGTTCCCATCCAGGTGGCCTACCAGCACGTGAACTCCAGCGTGGGCGCACCCTCGCTCCTGGTGCCGGGACTGGCCGGCGAAATCGATGAGCTGGTGCAGTGGTGCACCGCCAACGACCCCGAGAAGCGCCCGGTGGACGGGCAGGCCCTGCTCTCCGAGCTGCGCCACATCCGGACCAACCTCAGCGACGCAGAACTCGACCTGCAGCCGCCCGCCGCCCGTCCGCTCTCCCCGGCACTGCCCGGCGCTGCTGCTGCTGCGGGTGCCGGCGCCGGCGCGAATGCCGCGGGGGACGGCGGGGCGCACACCGAGTTCCTCGGTGCCCTCCCTCAGCCCACCGAGGTGATCGGCCGCGGCGCCAGCAACCCCACCACCGTGATCCCGGGGACGTCCCGACCGCCGGCCAGGGGAGCCGCCGCGGGCGGCTTCGGGCCGCTGACCGCACCCGGCGACTCCGATGATGGCGGCTCACACTTCGGCGACTCCGATTTCGGGGCGGAGGCCTGGGCCGGGGACGCCGCCGCGCCGCCCGCCAGCAAACGCGCCCAGCGCAAGCTCGACCGGGACGAGGAGAAGGCCCGGCAGCGCGCCGCCGCCACGCCCAGCCGCACCCTGCGGCCCGGCAACCCCCGGCGCCGCGGCCTGGTCTGGATCGTGGTGCTGGTGCTGGTGGCGGTCCTCGCCGCCGCTGCCGGATGGTTCTTCGGGATGGGTCCCGGCTCGCCCGGCACCGTGCCGCAGGTGGGCAACAAGACCGTCGCCGAGGCCCAGGCCCTGCTGCGGACGGCCGGCTTCAGCTCCACAACGCGTGACGTCTACGACGACAGCGTCTCCCCCGGCCTGGTGGTCGGCTCGGAACCCCCGGCCGGCAAGGTCATCCGCAAGTTCGAACCGGTGTCGCTGGCCGTGTCCAAGGGCCCGGAGCTCTTCCCGCTGCCCGAACTGACCGGCAAATCCCTGGACGAGGCGAAGACGGCGCTCAACGGCGCCGGCATGGCCCTCGGCCCCGTTACCCAGACCTTCGACGAGTCCGCCCCGGCCGGTGCAGTGCTGGCTCAGGACCCGGCCAAGGGCACGCCCGCCAAGCACGGCACCCCGGTGGGCCTGACGGTCTCCAAGGGCCCGCAGCCCATCCCGGTCCCGGATGTGCGCGGCAAGGACCAGGACGCCGCCGCCAGGGCCCTGCAGGCCGCCGGGCTGCAGCCCGTCGTCGCCCCCGAACCCGTGTTCGACCGCTCGGTGCCCAAGGGCGCCGTCGTCAGCCAGGATCCCGTCGGCGGCGCCAACCTCACCCGCGGCGGCTCGGTCACGCTGACCATCTCCAAGGGCCCACGCATGGTGGACGTGCCCAGCTTCGTGGGCAAGCAGGCCAAGGAGGCCCGCGACGCGCTGGAGAAACTCGGCTTCAAGGTGCAGGTGGAGAACATCCTGGGCGGGTTCTTCGGCACCGTCCGGGCCCAGGACCCGGTCAACCGGAGCGTCCCGGAGGGATCCACCATCACCCTGACCGTGGTCTAGCCGCCGGACCGGACCCCGTCCCACCGGACGGCCGGACCGGACCCCGTCCGGATCCAGCCCGGACGCCGTACCACACGCTTCAAACACAAGGACCCCCGGTCGCCGAATGGCGGCCGGGGGTCCCTGTACTAAAGCTGGGCGGGTCCTAGCGCTTGGCGAGGGATCCGGCCACGAGGAACGCCATCTCGAGGGACTGCATGTGGTTCAGGCGCGGGTCACAGACGGACTCGTAGCGGTCCAGGAACGCATCCTGGTCGATCGGGTCCGCGCCGCCGAGGCACTCGGCCACGTCGTCGCCGGTCATCTCCACGTGCAGGCCGCCCGGGACGGTGCCGAGGCCGTGGTGGACCTCGAAGAAGCCGCGCACCTCGT
>Ga0308161_1002485_pt1 | contig 19467 bp, 16 predicted proteins | sample PhyFR2_FD_201034 | JGI IMG/M metagenome (GOLD analysis project Ga0308161, IMG submission 201034) | Phyllosphere microbial communities from UC Gill Tract Community Farm, Albany, California, United States - DLSLF.R2 | ecosystem: Host-associated > Plants > Phyllosphere > Unclassified | place: USA...
GGTGGTGGAGAGTGCGACGCCCGCCGCATCGACCAGTGTGTACCCCGCATCCGACCGGATGACGCCCACGGGGGTGCGCTCGACGATCCGCACGGTCAGGTCATGCGGAGGCTTCGCCTCCAGGGCGTAGGTCTCGATGAGGGGGAAGGCCAGCAGCGCGGCCTTCACCTCGCTCGAGTCGACGAGCGCCAAGGGCGTGCCCACCTGCCCCGCCAGTGCAGCCTCCACCGCGGCAGGATCGAGGGACGAGGCACCTACGACCGTGACTTTCTCGACGGCGAAGAGCGGACTGTACGCCGCGATCACCGCGCCGCCCACCACCACGGCGATCGCACCGACGGTGCTCAGCCAGATGATGCGTCGACGACGCGACCGCTGCGTGAAGCGGCGGATCTCGGCGCGCAGCGCCTTTCGGCGCGCTCGTGCCGCACGCCATACGTCGCGCGTGGACGTCGGGCGATCGGCCTCCGGCACGATCCCGTCGGCACCCTCCGCCTGCGCACCCTCCGGTCGATCTGCACCGGTGTATCGCCGGGGGTCGTCACCCGGTGCGCGAGAGGCCGGGCCCGCGCCGCGGCGGCGCGGCGCATCGCGGTCGTCTGCGGGCCCCGCCGGCGGGGTGGGGAGCGCAGGTGGACGCCGCATCGACTAGGCCCCGGTGGTGCGCAGCGACTCGAGAACCTGCGGGATGATCTGGTACACGTTGCCGCAGCCGAGAGTCACGACGAAGTCGCCCTCGCGCGCGACGGAGGCCGTGTAGTCGGCGGCCTGCTGCCAGTCCGCCACGTAGTGCACACGGGCCGGGTCGTGGAACGCGCCGCTCACCAGCTCACCCGTCACGCCGGGGACCGGATCTTCGCGCGCACCGTAGACGTCGAGCATCACGGTGTGATCGGCGTGGGTCTCGAGCACGTCGGCGAACTCCTGGAACATGTGCTGCGTGCGCGAATACGTGTGCGGCTGCTGGATCGCGATGATGCGCCCGCCGCCCGCGAGGGAACGCATGGCCTCCAGCGCCGCGCGCACCTCGGTCGGGTGGTGCGAGTAGTCGTCGTAGACCGTCACCCCGCGTTCGACGCCGTGCTGCTCGAGACGACGCACCGTGCCGGCGAAGCCCTCGACGGCACGCGCGGACTCGGCGAGCCCGAAGCCGACGGCGAGGAGGACCGTGATGGCTCCTGCCGCGTTGATCGCGTTGTGCACTCCCGGCACGGCGAGCTGCAGACGGACGCTCTCGTCGCCGTGGCTGATCGTCGCGGAGACGGGCCCCGCTGCCACGATGTCGGTGACGCGGACGTCGGCATCCTCCGCCTGTCCGAAGGTGAGGACGTGCGGATGCGACAGCCCTGCCCCGACCCGCAATGCCCCCGGGTCGTCGCTGGAGATGACGACGGCCTCGGTCGCGGCATCGGCGAAGCGGACGAACGCATCGTGGAATGCCTCGTCGGAACCGTAGTGGTCGAGGTGGTCGGGGTCGACGTTGGTGATGAGGGCCACGGCCGTGTCGTAGAGCAGGAAGGTGCCGTCGGACTCGTCGGCCTCGATCACGAACAGCTCCCCCGTGCCCGTCGCACTGGAGATGCCCAGCTGCTCGATGACACCGCCGTTGACGAAGTTCGGATCCGCTCCGAGTGCCTGCAAAGCCGTCACGATCATGCCGGTCGACGTGGTCTTGCCATGTGCACCTGCGACCGAGACCAGTCGGCGCGAACCGATGAGCCAGTGCAGTGCCTGCGAACGGTGGATCACGTGCAGGCCGCGCTCCTTCGCCGTGACGAACTCCGGGTTCTCGGGCCAGATCGCGCCGGTGTGCACCACGGTGTCGGCGTCGCCGAGGTGAGCCGCGTCGTGCCCCACATGGACGACCGCCCCGGCGGCCGCGAGGGCGCGCAGATTGTCGCTGTCGGCGCGGTCGCTCCCGGACACCCGGATGCCCGCGTCCAGGAACATCCTGGCGAGGCCGCTCATGCCGGAACCACCGATGCCGATGAAGTGGGCGGAGGAGATCGACTCGGGGATCGGGAGGGAGAGGTCAGGTCTGATCATGTCGGATTCAGTCTACTTTTCGGTAGGGACGTTTCGGCGGCGCGACGCCGCCGGAGGCACGGTCAGGAGACGCCGAGTGCGCGATCCACGAGGGCGATCACGTTCTCGGTGCCGCTGCGCGTCCCGACCTTCTCGGCGGCCGCAGCCATCTCCGCGATCCGCGCCGGATCGTTCAGGACGGGGATCACGATGCGGCGCACGGCATCGCCGTCGAACGACGCGTCGTCGAGCAGGCGTGCCGCTCCGACGGCGACGGCCGACGCGGCGTTGAGCCGCTGCTCGCCGTTGCCCACCGAGTACGGCACGTACAGGGCGGGGATGCCCAGCGCGCTGATCTCGCTGACGGTGGCGGCACCGGAGCGCGAGACGATCAGGTCGGCGAGGGCGAACGCGAGATCCATCCGGTCCACATAGCGCCGCAACGCGTATCCGGGCACCTCGGGGTCGACGAGGTCGCTGCGCTCCCCCGTGACATGGAGCAGCTGCCAGCCGGTGGCGAGGATGTCTCCCCACGAATCCGCGAGCGCGTCGTTGAGGCGCTGGGCACCGAGCGAACCGCCGAAGACGAGCAGTACCGGGCGGGCGGCGTCGAGTCCGAAGTGCACCGCCGCCTCGTCGCGGGCCGCCGCGCGATCGAGCTCGATCACCTCACGGCGCAGAGGCATGCCCACCACTTCACTGCCGCGCAGACGGGTGCCGGTGAAGGCGACTCCGGTGGCCGCGGCTCCTCGCGCGCCGAGGACGTTGGCCAGTCCCGGCTTGGCATTCGCCTCGTGCACGACGAAGGGCACGCCCTCGCGACGGGCCGCGACGTACGCCGGAGCGGAGGCGTACCCGCCGAAGCCCACCACCACATCCACGTCGTGGGCGCGGATGTGGTCGCGGACCTGGGCGATGGCGCGGCGGAACCGCACAGGGAACGACGTCGCCTGTCGGTTCGGACGACGAGGGAAGGGCACCTTGTCGACGATCAGCAGCTCATAGCCGCGAGCGGGGACGAGTCGGGACTCCAGCCCCTCGGCGGTGCCGAGCACGAGCACATCGGCGTCGGCCTCCCTGGCCCGCAGTCCGTCGGCGACGGCGAGCAGGGGGTTGACGTGACCGGCGGTGCCACCGCCGGCGAGAAGGTACGAGGTCACCGTGCGACCCTACCCCGCCCCACTGTCGCGTTCCGCAGAGGAGCCTGAGCCTCGACCGCGGGGATGGTGCGCGCGAAGGAGAGGAGCACTCCGCAGGCGATGAGCACGGCGAGCAGCGCGGTGCCGCCCTGAGACATGAACGGCAGCGGAACTCCCATGACGGGGAAGAGACCGATCACGACGCCGATGTTGAAGACGGCCTGGCCGGTGATCCAGACCGTGATGCCGCCGGCGGCGACGCGGATGAACGGGTCGGCCGTCTTGCGGATGATGTGGAAGGCCCCGACCGTGAACAGCGTGAAGAGCGCGAGCACGACGATGCATCCGATCAGACCGAGCTCCTCGCCGACGATCGCGAAGATGAAGTCGTTCCCCGCGGCGGGCAGCCAGCCGTACTTCTCCTGCGAGTTGCCGAGACCGACGCCGAAGATCCCGCCCGAGGCCATGCCCCAGATGCCGTGGATCGACTGGTAGCAGTCCCCCGTGTAGGCCGACATGTCGGAACAGGTCGCGGTGATGCGCCGCATCCGGTCGGGGCTGGTGATGGCGAGAGCGATCACCGACACGACTCCGAGGAGCACGGGCAGGATGAACAGCCGCAGCTTCACGCCGGAGAAGAACAGGCACCCGAGCAGGACGATCACGAGCACCATCGCCGTCCCGAGGTCCTTGCCCGCGATGACGGTGCCGATCGCGAGCGCCCCGACGGGGACGACGGGGATGAAGACCTGGTGCCAGGTGCCGAGCATGGTGTGCTTGCGCATCAGCACGAAGCCGATCCAGAGGGCGAGGGCGAGCTTGAGGAACTCCGACGGCTGCAGCGTGAAGCCCGCGACCATGATCCAGTTGCGGTTGCCGCCGTCTTCGATGCCGAGGGGGGTGAACACGAGGAGCTGGAGGGCGACCGCACCGAAGAGCGCAGGCCACGCCATCTTCTTCAGGAAGGCGATCGGCAGACGCGAGATCAGGAACATGAGCGGGACGCCGAGCACGGCGAAGATGCCCTGGCGCAGGGCGCCGTCCATCGGATTCTCGCCGCTGGCGACCGCGGTGGCGCTGGTCGCCGAGAGCACCATCACGAGTCCGAAGATGGTCAGCATCAGCGCGGCCGACGCGATCATGAGGAACTCGGTGGAGACCGGGGTGAACCTCCGGCCGAGCGAGACGCGAGCGGCGAGCCCGTTCGATCCCCCGCCTCCGGACTCAGACCGTGGGGGGCGTGCGACCTGAGTCATCGGCGTTCCCCCGGTCTATCCAGTCCCGCACCGCCTCGGCGAAGCGGTGTCCGCGATCCGCGTAGCCGGAGAACTGGTCGAAGGATGCCGCTGCGGGGGCCAGCAGGACTGTGCCCTCACCCTCGACGATCCCCGCGGCGATCTCCACGACGCGATTCATGACGTGATCAGTCTCGCCAGCATCCACCTCGAACACCGGGACCGTCGGCGCGTGTCGCTCGAATGCCGCGACCACCGATCCGCGCTCGACGCCGATCACGACCGCCGCCTTGGCCGTCGCACCGACCGACGCGACGAGCTCGCCGATGTCGACGCCCTTGAGGTCGCCGCCGACCACCCAGATCGCTCCCGGGTACGCGCGCAGCGACGAGGCCGCGGCATGCGGGTTGGTCGCCTTCGAGTCGTCCACCCAGGTGATGCCCGCATGGCGCGCGATGACCTGGATGCGGTGCTCGTCGAGGCGGAAGGACTGCAGCGCGGCGTGGATCGCCTCCGGCTCGATTCCCAGCGACCGGGCGAGCGCGCTCGCGGCCAGGATGTTCTGCACGATGTGCGGAGCCGCGAGGCCGACCCGCTCCAGGTCGGCGACGGTGGTGAGCTCGAGCGCACTGCGCGCCCTGTCGTCGAGGAACGCCCTGTCGACCACAAGCCCCTCCACCACGCCGAGGTCACTGGGACCGGGGATGCCGAGGTCGAAGCCGACGGCACGGGCGCCCTCGACCACCTCGGCCTGTTCGACCATGGTGCGGGTCGCGGCATCGGCCTTGTTGTAGACGCACGCGACGCGGGTGTTCCGATAGACGGTCGCCTTCGCATCGCGGTAGGCATCGGCGCTGCCGTGCCACACGAGATGATCGTCCGCGAGGTTGAGGCACACCGACGCATGCGGGTACAGCTCGCCCTCGGCACTCGAAAGACCGAGATACCAGAGCTGATGGCTGGACAGCTCGACCACCAGGACGTCGAAGCCCTCGGGGTCGCGCACGGCATCCAGGATCGGCACGCCGATGTTGCCGCAGGGGGCGGCGCGCAGCCCGCCCTCGGCGAGCAGCGACGCGGTGAGCTGGGTGGTCGTCGTCTTGCCGTTCGTGCCGGTGATCAGCACCCAGTCGGCAGACGAGCCGTCTGCTCGCCGCACCTTGTCGCGCACGCGCCAGGCGAGTTCGACGTCGCCCCACAGAGCGATGCCGGACTCCTGCGCCCAGCGGATCACGGGATGTGCGGGAGAGAACCCCGGAGAGGCGATGATCACCTCGGGATCGAATCCGCTCAGAGCGGCCGGCACCGTCGCCAGCGGACCGAGCTCGAGGCGCGCTCCGATCACCGGAAGCAGCCGGGCGTACTCCTCTTCGGCGGACTCGCTGAGCACGAGCACATCAGCGCCGAGCTCGGTCAGCGTGTCGGCGACCGAGAAGCCCGTCATCGACAGGCCGAGCACGGCGACGCGCAGGCCGGACCAGTCGGCGTGCCAGCTGGTCAGCGTCGCGAGCCTGACGTCAGTCGACACGGGTCAGCCATTCCACATAGAACAGACCGACCGCCGACACGGCGAGGAGACCTGCGATGATCCACATGCGCACCACGATGGTCACCTCGGACCATCCGCGCATCTCGAGATGATGATGGAAGGGGCTCATCAGGAACAGTCGCTTTCCGCGAGTGATCTTGAAGTAGCCGCGCTGCAGGATGACCGACCCCGAAGCCATGACGAACACGCCGGCGATGATGAAGAGCAGCAGCTCGGTGCGGGTGAGGATCGCCATCGCGGTGATCACGCCGCCGATCGCCATCGATCCGACATCGCCCATGAAGACCTTCGCCTTGGGGGCGTTCCACCACAGGAACCCGATCAGGCTCGAGGCGACCGATGCCGCGATGATCGCGAGGCTGAACGGATCACGGACTTCGTAGCATCCGCTGAACGCCGCCTTCTCGACGCCCTCCCCCACGCAGGACTGCTTGAACTGCCAGAAGGCGATCAGGCTGTAGGCGCCGACGACGATGACGCCGGCACCGGCTGCGAGCCCGTCGAGACCGTCCGTCAGATTCACGCTGTTGGACGTCGCGACACCGATGATCGCGATCCACAGCAGGTAGAGCACCCATCCGAGGATCGCCGCGAAGGCGAACAGGTTCAGCCACGGGATGTCGCGGAACAGCGAGATCGATCCGGATGCGGGGGTCTGATCGAACGAGTTGGGGAAGTTCAGGGCGACGATGCCGAACGGGATGATCACGACGAGCTGGCCGATGATCTTGCGCCATCCCGACAGGCCGAGGCTGCGCTGGCTGTGCACCTTCATGTAGTCGTCGATGAAACCGACGGCGCCGAAGCCGACCATGAGCCACAGCACGAGCAGCGCGGAGAGAGCGGGGGTGCCGCCGCCGACGTACGTCGCGGTGAAGTAGCCGACCATCGTGCCGAGGATGAAGATGACACCGCCCATGGTGGGCGTGCCGCGTTTGGCCTCGTGACTCGGGTTCTCGATCGCTTCGGGGGTGCGGATGACCTGCCCCCAACCCCACTTGCGGAAGAGCCGGAGGAAGACGGGAGTCAGGAACAGGGTGAAGGCGAGCGATATCGCGGCCGCCATGATGAGAGACCTCACGAGAACAATTCTCCCAGACGATCGCCGAGATGCCGCAGGCCCACGGAGTTGGACGACTTCACGAGGACGCGATCGCCGTCACGCAGCTCCGTGCGCAGGTACTCGAACGCCGCGTCCTGGTCGGGGAAGAAGACGGCTTCGCTGTCCCAGGACCCCTCGCTGATCGCGGAGATGAACAGTCGGCGTGCCTCCGGCCCGACGACCACGATGCGCTGGATGTTGAGGCGCACGGCGAGCAGCCCGATCCGGTCGTGCTCCTCGCCCGCGGTCTCGCCGAGCTCGCTCATGGCGCCGAGGACGGCGACGGTGCGCTCGTCCTGGCCGGTGATCTGCGCGAGGGTGCGCAGCGCTGCCGCCATCGAGTCGGGGCTCGCGTTGTACGCGTCGTTGATGATGCGCACCCGGTCGTTGCCGAGGGGCTGCATCCGCCAGCGCTCGGCGATCTCGACGGTCTCGAGGCGCGCGACGGCGTCGGCGGTCGACACTCCGAGCACCCGAGCGGCGGCGATCGCCGCGAGCGCGTTGCCCACGTGGTGCGCGCCGAGCACCTGGAGCCGCAGCGGGATCCGCTCTCCGCCTGCCTCCACCACGCACGTCGTACCCGAGGCGGTCACCTCGACATCGTGCGCGCGGACGTCTGCGGCATCGCTCTGCCCGAAACCGACGACCGACATCCCTCGGGATGTCGCCAGCTCGCTCATGGCGGCGACTCGGAAGTCGTCCACGTTCAGCACGGCGGTGCCCGACGAGGTGGTCGCCGAGACGAGCTCGGACTTGGCCTTCGCCGTCGCCTCGATGCCGCCGAACCCTCCGGCGTGGGCCATGCCCACCATGAGGACGACCGCGACATCGGGATGCACGAGGCCTGCCAGCCGTGCGATGCTGCCGGGAGCATCCGCCCCGAACTCGCTGACGAGGAACCGGGTGCCGTGGGTGACGCGCAGCATCGTCACCGGCGCGCCCACCTCGTTGTTGTACGACTTGATGGGAGCGACGGTCTCACCCTCGTCGGAGAGGATGCGGGCGAGGAAGTTCTTCGTCGTGGTCTTGCCGTTCGAGCCCGTGATGCCCACGATCCTGAGGTCCCCGGCGGCGCGGACGCGAGCGACGACCTCCCGGGCCAGATCCGCGAGGGCGGTCACGGCGTCGGCGACCACGATCTGCGGGATGTCCTCGTCGACCACGTGCTCGACGATCGCGAGAGCCGCGCCCGCCTCGCGCGCTGCGCCGACGAACCGGTGCCCGTCGGTCTCGGCACCGGGCTTCGCGACGAAGATCGAGCCGGGACCCATCTCTCGGGAATCGGTGTCGACGATTCCGTCGACGATGGTCTCGGCGGTCGCGGGACCGGCGAGACGGAGATCACCCCCGAGCACGGTGGCGATCTCAGCAAGCGACAGGGCGATCATGACGTCTCCAGGCGCGGCGGGGCGCCGTCTATTCGAACTTCGGGAGCGGTGCGTCCATCGGAGTGGAGGACGGCATCACGCGGTAGGTCTTCATGGTCTGGGTCATCGCCTTCTGGAAGGCCGATGCGGTGGCGGCAGACGATGTAACTCTAGTCGGCTCGTCGAGGGTCACCACGACGACGTACTGGGGGTCATCGACGGGGGCGAAGCCCACCATGCTCGTGTAGTAGACCCCGGACTTGTAGCCGCCGTTGCCGTCGGGGATCTGCGCCGTACCGGTCTTGCTGGTGACGCGGTACCCGGGGACCTGGATGCGCTCCGCGTTGCCGCCCTGCACGGCGACGTTCTCGAGCATCCGGGTCAGGTCCGCGGCCGTCTGGGTCTTGATGATCTGCTCGTGCTCCGGAGCGTCGGGGGTGACGACGGTGCCGTCCGGCGTGGTGCAGGACTCGATGAGCGAGAGACCGATCTTCTCGCCGCCGTTCGCGATCGCCTGGTAGGCGCCGGCGAGCTGCGGGGCCGTCACCGTGAAGTACTGCCCGAAGGTGGTCGTGTACAGCGACTGGTTGTCCCACTCGCTGGTGGGATGCAGCAGTCCGCTCGTCTCGTCGGGGAAGCCGATCGTCTTGGTGCCGACGCCGAAGCGCTCGAGGTAGTCGTGGCGCACGTCGGGGCTGACCATGGTGCCGAACTTCGACAGCGCCACGTTCGACGAGTCGATGAGGGCGCCCGCGAGCGTGTACTGGAAGGTCGGGTGCACGAAGGCGTCGTTGATGACGGCACCGTTCTCGAACTTCTCGTGCGACGACGCCGACACCGTGGGGGTCGTCATCGTGACGCCGGCGTTCTCCATGATCGCCGCGGCGGTGACCGGCTTGAACGTCGAGCCCGGCTCGAACGGGTAGGTGAAGAGCTTGCTGCCCCAGGTGTCGGGCGACGAGGCGTTGAGGTCGTTGGGGTCCATGGTGGGCCATTCGGCCGCGGCGCGGATCTTGCCCGTGCCGACCTCGACCACGGTGACGGTGCCGCCCTTGGCACCCTGGGTCTGCGCCTCTTCGGCGATCATCTGCTGCATGTACCACTGCAGGTCGCTGTTGATGGTCAGTTGCACCGAGCCGCCGTCGACCGCGTCGGTCCTGCTCTCGCTGCCCGGGATGACCACGCCGTTCTTGCCGGTGCGGTATGACTCCTCGCCATCGGTCGGAGCCAGGCACTTCTCGTCCATCTTCTCGACGCCGGCCTGAGCGGTGCTCGTGCCGTCGAGGAAGCCCAGCAGGTTCCCGGCCACGGCACCGTTCGGGTAGACCCTGACCTCGCGAGGCTTCATCTGGAGGTAGGAAGAGATCTTGAGGTCGCGCAGCTGGATGTACTTCTCGGTGCTCAGCCCCTTCACGAGCGGAAAGTACTGCGAGTCGGGGTTGTCTGCGAGCACCGCCGCGACATCGGCGCGGAGCTTGTCGGCATCCAGGCCCATGATCTCCGCGATGCGCGTGGACGCCTCCGCCCAGGGCAGTGCCGGCGGGTTCTTGTCGTCCTCCTCCAGCAGGCGGATGACCTGCGGGCTGAGCTGCGCGTCGTACACCAGCACGCTCTCGGCGAGCACCGAGCCGTCGGCGTCGACGATCGATCCGCGTTGACCGGGGATGGCCGTACCGTGCGCGATGTACTCCATCGACTGGGCGACGTGCTCGTCGGCCTTGACCACCTGGATGTCCACGAGTCGGACGACGAACGCCCCGAGGACCGCGAGGATCACCGCCAGCGCGACGACCGTGCGCCGCCGAGGCGTCCGGGTGGCTCGTGTCGTCATGGATGCTCTCCGTCAGCTCGGGGTGGTCGGTGGGGTCGTGGTTATCGTGTGCTCGGGCTCGGGAGACCGTCGGTGATGGCCGGCGGGAGCTCCTGCATCGACTGCCCCGACGGTGCGTCCGGCGTGGCGTCGTCCGCTGTCGACGCGTTGACCGGGACGTCGTTGAGGAGTGCGTTGCCCACCGCGCCCGCGCCGGTCGGATCGATCGTCGATGCTCCGGCCGCACCGGTCCCCTGCCCGAACACGGCACCGTCGCTGAGCCTCAGGTACGCAGGCGAGCCCGCCACCACCATGCCCAGCGCCGCGGCGCTCGTCGCGAGCGACTGCGGGGAGCTCATCCCGGTGAGGTCCTCCTGCAGCGCATCGGTGCGCAGGTCGAGCTCGTGCTGCTGCGAGGTGAGTCCGGCGAGTGTGAACGAATCCTGGGTGATCGCGAGCGAGAGCCCGATCTGGGCCGCGCCGATCGCGAGCGCTCCCCCGACGGCCAGCAGCGCGTAGGCGAGCTTGGGGCGGCGGCGCTGCGGCGTCCCGGTGACGGGCTGCAGTGTGCGGCGGCGGGTGCGGGCGGGTGCCTCGGGTGCGGGCCGGCTCGGACGGACGGCGGCGTTCAGGCTCATGAGTTCTCCCGCACCTTCTCGGCTGCGCGCAGGCGCACCGGGATCGCCCGCGGATTGCGTGCGCGCTCGTCATCGTCCGCGAGTTCCGCACCTCGGGTGATGATGCGGAATCGTGGCGCGTGCTCCGGAAGCTCGACCGGAAGGCCGCGAGGGGCGGTGGATGCCGCGCCGGCGGCGAACGCCTGCTTGACGAGCCTGTCTTCGAGGGACTGGTACGACATCACCACGATGCGTCCACTCGGCGCGAGGGCGTCCATCGCGGCGGGGATCGCGTCGGCGAGCACGTTGAGCTCGGCGTTCACCTCGATGCGCAGTGCCTGGAAGACGCGCTTCGCCGGGTGCCCTGCACGCTGGGCGGCGGCGGGCGTCGCGGCGATGAGGATGTCGACGAGCTCGCCGGAGCGGGTGATCGGCTGCTTCTCGCGCGCGGCGATGATGAAGCGGGCGTAGCGACCGGCGAGCTTCTCCTCGCCGTAGCGCTCGAAGATGCGGCGGAGGTTGCCCTCGTTGTAGGTCGCGATGACCTCGGCGGCGGTGATGCCCTTCGTCTGATCCATCCGCATGTCCAGCGGAGCATCCTTCGAGTACGCGAAGCCGCGTTCCGCTTCGTCCAGCTGCAGCGATGAGACGCCGAGGTCGAAGAGGATGCCGGCGGCCCCCTGCGCGTGCAGTCCGATCTCGTCATAGACCGTGTGCACCAGCGTGACGCGGTCGGCGAAGCGTGCGAGCCGCTCTCCGGCGATGCGGAGAGCGTCGGTGTCGCGGTCGAGACCGACGAGACGGATGTGCGGGAAGCGCTCGAGGAGCGCCTCGGAGTGGCCCCCCATGCCCAGCGTGGCATCGACGAGCACCGCTCCGTCGGCCTGAAGTGCCGGAGCGAGCAGCTCGACGCAGCGGTCGAGCAGTACGGGGGTGTGGATGTCGCGGAGGTTCATGATCTTTCTCGGGTGACCCTGTGGTGGAGTCCAAGGCCCTGATCCCCCTCCGCTTCTCGACCCGGCACCGGGGAAGTGTGTCGGGGCGGGAGCGGCGGGGCATCACGGCCGTGGTCAGAAGAGTCCCGGAATCACCTCCTGCTCGAGATCGGAGTAGGTCTCCTCACCGGCGGCGAGGTAGGCGTTCCAGCTCTCGGCATCCCAGATCTCGGCGTGTGCGCCGACTCCGGTGACGACGAGCTCCTTCTGCAACCCCGCGTACTGACGCAGGTGGGCGGGGATGGTGATGCGGTTCTGGCTGTCGGGCATCTCCGCACTGGCACCGGAGAGGAACAGACGCATGAAGTCGCGCGCCTGCTTGTTCGCGAGCGGCGCCTGACGGATCCGCTCGTGCATGGTCTCGAACTCGGCCGTGCTGAAGACGTAGAGGCAGCGTTCCTGCCCTCTGGTGACGACGATGCCGCCACCGAGGTCTTCGCGGAACTTCGCGGGAAGGATGACCCTTCCTTTGTCGTCCAGCTTCGGCGAGTGCGTGCCCAGCAACATCGGCCATCACCCCCTCTCCGTCCGGCCAACTCGAGGTGCGCCCCACTTTACTCCACTTTCCTCCACAAACCTACGACGAATCGGCTCTCGGGCACTCCGATCGGGACCCCACCCCGCGGCGTCCCTTGCTATCACAGGGATCACGGCGGGTGGAGGGCAGTGGAGGACAGGTGGAGGACGCCGACGGCCTCGCCGCGAACGCGCAGCGGACACGACGAAGGCCCGGATGCTCAGAGCATCCGGGCCTTCGTAGAGGAGGAGTGTGGGGAGAGTCAGTGGCCGTCTTGGCGGCGGTCCCATCGATCGTTCATCCGGTCCATGAAGGACGCGGAGCTGTGCTGCTTGGCGGCACGTTCATGAGGCACAGACGACACGGGCTTGCGCACGGGAGTCACGGCGAACATCACGCCGCCGAGCATCGCAGCGAATCCGACGACGCCGACCACGACGCCCCAGACGTCGCCGAGGATGACTCCGACGATCAACCCGCCGACGCCGGCGAGGAGCAGCAGTGCTCCGTAGACCAGATTGCGGTAGCTGAGTGCTCGGTCACCTGACGGCGCGCTGACGACGTCTGCGTCGTTGTGGAGGAGATGGCGTTCCATCTCGTCGAGCAGACGCTGCTCCTGTTCGGAGAGTGGCATTTCGTCCCCCTCGGGTATCGTCTGTTCATTCTACGCGCGGTATGCGGCTCCGGGCTAGCAGTTGGCGCCCTGTTCGCTTTACGTATGCTGGGAGTCGTGCCGTCCCCCACACTCGTCCCCGACGCCGTCGCCGCACGCCTGCATCTCTTCCTGGAGCGGATGCGGAGCGAGTCGAGCGACTACGGCCCCGACGCGGCGGGCCTCATCGACTCGGCCGCCGACACGCTCGTGGGAGGCAAACGACTCCGGGCCCGCTTCTGCCACGCCGGCTGGCAGGCCGTGGCCCGAGTCGCCGACCGCGATGCCGCACCCATGGATGCCCTCTGGGACGTCTGCGCCGCTCTGGAGATCTTCCAGTCCGCCGCCCTCGTGCACGACGACCTGATCGACAACTCGGACACCCGCCGCGGTCGCCCCGCGGCGCACCGCGCGCTCGAGAGCACTCACCGCGACGCGGGGTGGCGCGGCGACGCGGCGGCGTTCGGCCGATCCTCGGCGATCCTGCTCGGCGACCTCCTGGTGGCATGGAGCGACGATCTTCTCGAGGATGCCGTGGCCCCGCTCCCCCATGCGGCGGCGGTCCGTCACGAGTATGCGCGCATGCGTCGCGATGTCACCGTCGGGCAGTTCCTCGACATCGCGGAGGAGTCCGCGTGGAGTGTGCACGCCACCGAGTCGCATCTCGCTCGGGCGCTCCGCGTGGTCTCTCTCAAGTCCGCGCGGTACAGCATCGAGCAGCCTCTCGTGCTCGGCGCGGCGATCGCTGCCGGCGATGCGGATCAGCTCGACGCACTGCGGCGCTTCGGGCATCCCGTCGGAATGGCCTTCCAGCTCCGAGACGACCTGCTCGGCGTGTACGGCGACGCCGCTGTCACCGGAAAGCCGGCGGGCGATGACCTGCGCGAGGGCAAGCGCACCGTGCTGGTCGCGCTCACCCGGCAGACCCTCGACACCGCGACCCGCGACCTGTTCGATGAGATGCTCGGCGACCCCGATCTCACGACCGAGCAGATCACCTTCCTGCAGGACACCATCTCGGGCTCCGGCGCGCTCGATCAGGTGGAGCGGATGATCGAGGACTACGCAGAGGAGGCCGACCGGGCGCTCTCCGACGCACGCCTCGACGGCGCTGCGCTGGGCGAGCTGCGGGATCTGGCGCGCGCGGCGACCGTGCGGACCGCCTGACAGCGCTCCCGCTGCGCGCCGCGCCGGCTTCCGACGGGGTCAGGCGAGCGTGCGAGCGATCCGACGGACCGAGCTCTTGTGTCCGGCGAGGAGAGCGTCGATCGGCGAGCGGCCCAGCTCCTCCTCGGGTGCGAGCAGCCAGTCGATCACCTCGTCGTCGGTGAAGCCCGCATCCTTCAGCACGATGATCGTGCCACGCAGGGACGGCAGCGGGCTGCCCTCGACGATGAACACCGACGGGACTGCGAAGACGCCCGTCCGGCGCGAGCCCACGAGGTAGTGCTCGTCGATCAGGCGGCGGACACGGCCGAGCGCCTCGTCGAGGGCATCGACGAGGTCGGGCATCGTCAGCCACTCGGTGGGAGTGGGTGCAGACGCATCCACGAGGTCCGCGGACGACGTCGCAGACTCCGGGTTCTCGGGACGATTCTCAGACGGGTTCACTTCAGGCACAGACACGATGCAACTATCTCACCTCTGCGCGCACCTCGCACTTTCAATCACGACAGCCACTTCCGTCTCTCCAGCCCCACCTTTCACATGAGTCCCTCCAGTTGACTTACGTTTACATCCGTGTCAGCGTGGGCGGACGCCGAACAAGGAGATCGCCTTGAGAACGCAGACTGTCGCGCACCGAACGCGCTACCTCCGACTGGGCGTGCCCGCCGCCGTGCTGGGAACGCTCACCGGGGCCATCGCCGTCGCACCCGCGCACGCAGAGGGCGCCGCCCGTCCGGTGGAGCGACTGCAGTCGCCACCGACGCGCGTCGCACCGGCCGAGGCCCCACCGGCCACGTACACGGTGCAGCCGGGCGACACGATCGCCACCATCGCCACCCGGTTCGGCCTTCGCACCGTGGATGTGCTCACCGCCAACGGGCTCGGGTGGCGATCGGTCATCTACCCGGGACAGGTGCTCTCGCTCACCGGCTCCGCCGCACCGACCGCGCCCGCGACGTCGGTCTCCCCCATCGCCGTGTCGACCACTCACGCGGTGGTCGCCGGCGACACGGTGTTCGGCATCGCGCAGAAGTACGGCACCACCGTCGACGCGGTGCTCGCCGCGAACGGGCTGACGCGCGCATCCGTGATCTATCCCGGGCAGCAGCTCGCACTGACCGCCGCCCCGTCCGCGCCCCCCGCCGCACCGGCAGCGCCGGCAGCCGCGCCCGCATCGGCCCCCGGCGGGCAGACGCACGCGATCATGCCGGGCGACACCCTCTTCGGGCTCGCCAGGACATACTCCACCACGGTCGCCCAGCTCTATGCCCTCAACGGCCTGACCGCCGAGTCGATCATCTATCCCGGTCAGAGTCTCGTCGTCGCCGCGGCGCCGGCCCCGACACCGCCGGCCGCTCCGACCGCGCCCGAACCGCCTGTGCAGCTGTCCACGGTCCTCGATGCCGAGCAGGCCGGCAATGCCGCTCTCATCATCGCCATCGGCAGGGAGCTCGGCGTACCCGACCGCGGCATCGCGATCGCTCTCGCGACGGCGATGGTGGAGTCGGGCATGCGCAACCTCGCCTGGGGCGACCGGGATTCCCTCGGCCTCTACCAGCAGCGCCCGAGCATGGGGTGGGGCTCGCCCGAGCAGGCGATCGACTCCGACCGGAGCACCCGCGTCTTCTACGGCGGCGCGTCGGACCCGAACGGTCCGGCATCGCGCGGCCTGCTCGACGTCTCCGACTGGGAGGGCATGCGGTTCACCGACGCCGCCCAGGCCGTGCAGATCTCCGCATATCCGGAGCGGTACGGCCAGTGGGAGACGCAGGCGTACCAGTGGCTCGCCAGCCACGGGTGAGGCGGTTTCCGGCAAACCCGCAGGGTCGAGGGGCGAGCCGCTCCCCGAGCTTTCAGGCAGTTCTCCATAGAATCTTGACGTGACGACCAATCAGCAGGCCGACCCCCTCATCGGGCGGCTCGTCGACGGTCGGTACCGGGTGCGTGCACGGATCGCGCGCGGAGGCATGGCGACCGTCTACGTCGCCACCGACCTCCGGCTCGAACGACGCATCGCCCTCAAGGTCATGCACGCCCACCTGAGCGATGACTCCGCCTTCCAGAGCCGGTTCATCCAGGAGGCCAGGGCCGCGGCCCGCCTGGCCGACCCGCACGTGGTCAACGTGTTCGATCAGGGCCAGGACGGCGAGCTCGCCTACCTGGTGATGGAGTACCTGCCCGGCATCACCCTGCGCGAGCTCCTGCGCGAACAGAAGCGCCTGACGATCCCGCAGACGATCACGATCATGGATGCGGTGCTCGCCGGGCTCTCCGCCGCGCACCGCGCAGGCATCGTGCATCGCGACGTCAAGCCTGAGAACGTGCTGCTCGCCGAGGACGGCCGGATCAAGATCGGCGACTTCGGGCTCGCCAGGGCGACGACCGCCAACACCGCCACCGGACAGCAGCTGCTGGGGACGATCGCCTACCTCGCGCCCGAACTGGTCACCCGCGGGACGGCGGACGCCCGCAGCGACATCTACGCGCTCGGCATCATGCTCTACGAGATGCTCGTGGGTGAGCAGCCGTACAAGGGCGAGCAGCCGATGCAGATCGCCTTCCAGCACGCGACCGAATCCGTGCCGCGCCCCAGCGTCCGCAACCCGGGGGTGCCCGAGCAGCTCGACGAGCTGGTGCTGTGGGCCACCGAGAAGTCCCCCGACGAGCGACCGGACGATGCTCAGCAGATGCTCGATCGTCTGCGCGAGATCGAACGCGGGCTCGGCATCGCCCCCGCCGTCGCGGCGGCGACCATGTCGCAGCGTTCCCAGGCGGATTCGGGCGACGTCACCAAGGTGATGCCGAGCACGATCGCGATCGCCGATCCGACCGCACCGGTGGCCGCGCCCGTCGACAACGCCACGCTGCTGCGCCGACGCTCGTCGCGTCGACGTGCGCGCGGCGCCTTCCTGCTGACGCTGGTTCTCCTGCTCGCGACCGTGGCCGGCGGAGTCGGCTGGTGGTTCGGGTCAGGACCGGGATCCCTCGTCGCCGTTCCTGCGGTCGCAGGGATGTCGTACGACGATGCGGCCAACGCTCTGACCGCCGAGGGGTTCGTCCCCGTCCGCGGCGAGGAGAACTCCATCGATGTCGCCCGCGACCAGACGATCCGCTCCGACCCCGACGAGGGCGCTCGACTCGACAAGGGGGCGGAGGTCACGGTCGTCGTCTCGATCGGCCCTGCATCGCACACGGCCGAGACACTCAACGGCAAGACCGAGCAGGAGGCCCGCGACTATCTGGCGGGCATCAAGGTCAACGTGGCCGAGCAGTCACTCGTGCTCTTCTCCGATGCCGATGCCGACCGCGTGATCAACGCCTTCGTCACCCCGCGCGACGGCGGCGAGGTGTATGCCTGCGCCGAGGGCTGCGAACTGCTCGAAGACGACTCGGTCGAGCTCTACGTCTCGGCCGGCGCGTTCCCCGATGTCGCGGGCATGTCCGTCGACCAGGCCACGAAGACCCTCACCGACAAGCAGCTCCAGGTCAGCGGAGACATCCAGTACGTCACGAGCGAGGACGTCGAGAAGGATCGCGTCATCGGCGTCGCCGATCGCGCCGAAGAGGGCAACTGGCGCCCCGGAGACCAGGTGCAGCTCATCGTGTCGACGGGCCCTCCCCTGTTCCCCGTGCCCGATGTCACCGGTATGAGTCGCGACGAGGCTGCGCAGGCGATTCGCGATGCGGGCTTCGAGCCCACGTGGAACGGCATCTGGAACGCCTTCCCCAACGATTTCACCGAGGTCACCGGATCGGATCCGGGCGAGGGCGAGCAGCGACGCAAGGGCACGAAGATCACCCTGCAGATCCGCAGCAGCGCCTTCTAGCCGCCGCGGCCACGGTGCCCGCAGTCGGCGTCGACGCACACCGCACAACAGAACCGCCCTCCCGGAGACTCCGGAAGGGCGGTTCTGACGTCGGCCTCGGCTCAGCGCTTCTCGAGCTCCTCGGCCACGAGGAATGCGAGCTCGAGCGACTGCATGTGGTTGAGGCGCGGATCGCACAGGCTCTCGTAGCGGGTCGCGAGAGCGGCCTCGTCGATGTGCTCCGATCCGCCGAGGCACTCGGTGACGTCGTCACCGGTGAGCTCCACGTGGATGCCGCCGGGGAACGTGCCGACGGCGCGGTGCGCCTCGAAGAATCCGCGGACCTCGTCGACGACATCGTCGAAGCGGCGCGTCTTGTATCCGGTCGGCGTGGTGATGCCGTTGCCGTGCATCGGGTCGGTCACCCAGAGCGGCTGGGCGCCGGAATCGCGGACAGCCTCGAGCAGCGGGGGAAGCGCGTCGCGGATCTTGCCCGCCCCCATCCGGGTGATGAACGTCAGCCTGCCCGGCTCGCGGTTCGGGTCGAGCTTGTCGATCAGCGCGAGGGCGGTCTCGGGGGTCGTGGTGGGTCCGAGCTTCACGCCGATCGGGTTGCGGATCTTGGAGAAGTAGTCGACGTGCGCACCGTCGAGCTCGCGGGTGCGCTCACCGATCCACAGGAAGTGCGCCGAGGTGTTGTACGGCGTGTCGGTGCGGGAGTCGATGCGGGTCATCGGGCGCTCGTAGTCCATGAGCAGTCCCTCATGCCCGGTGAAGAACTCCACCCGCTTGAGTTCGTCGAAGTCGGCACCCGCCGCCTCCATGAACTTGATGGCGCGGTCGATCTCCGCCGCCATACGCTCGTACCTCTGGTTGGCCGGATTCTGCGCGAAACCCTTGTTCCAGGAGTGCACCTCGCGCAGATCGGCGAAACCACCCTGCGTGAACGCCCGGATGAGGTTCAGCGTCGAGGCGGCCGTGTGGTACCCCTGCAGCAGGCGACCCGGATCGGGCTGACGCGACAGCTCGGTGAAGTCGTACCCGTTGACGATGTCGCCGCGGTAGGCGGGCAGTGTGACGTCGCCGCGCGTCTCCGTGTCGCTCGAACGGGGCTTCGCGAACTGCCCTGCCATGCGGCCCATCTTGACGATCGGCATCGATGCGCCGTACGTGAGCACGACCGCCATCTGCAGGACGGTCTTGATGCGGTTGCGGATCTGCTCGGCGGTCGCGCCGGCGAACGTCTCGGCGCAGTCGCCGCCCTGAAGCAGGAACGCCTGTCCGGATGCGGCACGCGCGAGACGGTCGCGGAGGTTGTCGACCTCGCCGGCGAACACCAGCGGCGGGAGCGCCCCGATCTGCGTGGAGACCTCGGCGACGCGCTCTGCGTCCGCCCACTGAGGCTGCTGCTTGATCGGGAGCGAACGCCACGCATCAAGCGCGTCGATGTGGTGCTGGAGCATGAGACCAGCCTAGTGCGCGCGTG